>Ga0137306_102060_pt1 | contig 17946 bp, 15 predicted proteins | sample Inofroosms_March_FD_97187 | JGI IMG/M metagenome (GOLD analysis project Ga0137306, IMG submission 97187) | Mouse cecal microbial communities from Vienna, Austria - N-Acetylneuraminic and N-Acetylglucosamine D2O microcosms_March | ecosystem: Host-associated > Mammals > Digestive system > Large...
TTTAGTTTTAGGTCATTTAATGCAACTTTGGTAAAATTTCAAATTTGCTCATTTATAGTTTATTACATAGCTGACTGATTCCTGAATATAGGAAATAATCAGCTATTTTTGTATCACTGATTGTATGATTTTCATATAAAAAAGCCAATCTGTGTGATTCCTTCACATTGCAGTACCAAGGCAGATGCAGGCGCTATGAAGACGGCCATGCTTGCAGGCTGCTTTGTATCCTTCGGGTTCGATATGTTTCTGAAAATTCCGTTTGGGCTGAATATGGACGGATGTATGATCGGCGCGGCGCTCTGCCTGGTAATCAGTGTCTTTGGCTCTCTCTGGATGGATCAGAGGCGGGGGAGGAAAGGATACGATTCAGCAAATCTGTAAAGATGCTGTATATTTGCATGGGAGCGTAGAGATTAAGAAGAAAAGGAGAAAAATACAAGAATGAATGATATGAAGCAAAATGATATGAATCAATATGTAAAAGAGTGGTTCGAGAAAAACGAAGAACGAGTTTACCAGCTTATGAGAGAAATGTGGGAAAAACCGGAATTATCTCTTCAGGAATATCATGCATGCGAGATCATGGAGCAGTTTGCAAGGGAGGAGGGGTTTACAGAGATCCAGACCCATGCGGCCCAGGACTGGGATAACCCGGAAGCAAGGCCGAATACCTTGATCGCCAGCTGGGGAAGCGGGCATCCGGTCATCTCGATTGTAGGAGAACTGGATGCCCTGCCAGAGCTGGGCCAGAAGGATGTCCCAAGGTGCGAAAAGGTGAAAGGACCAGGGCATGGCTGCGGGCATAATACTATGGCGGGCGGCGCCGCAGGGGCTGCTGCTGCGGTGAGATATGCACTGGAAAGGATGGGACTTCCCGGGACCGTCCGGCTGATCCAGACTCCTGGTGAAGAGACCGGGCAGGGAAAAACCTACCTTGGCTATCACGGTGCTTTTGACAACACAGATCTGCTGCTTATGTGGCATCCGGCACCGGGGCCGCTTGATTTCGGCCCGGTGCCCCAGCAGGTTGCCATGCGTGTATTGTTTGAATTCCATGGCACTGCGGCACATGCGGCGGGTCTCAGATGGAAGGGAAGAAGCGCCCTGGATGCAGTGCAGCTTATGAATATGGGATGCGAGTTTTTAAGAGAACATTCAGAGCCCCATACAATGCTCCATTATTGTATCGTAAACGGCGGCTCTGCCCCGAATATTGTGCCAGATTATGCTTCTTCCAGTTATATGTTCCGCGCCATGGATGATTATGACGCTGCGGTGGATCTGTTTGAGCGCGCGGTAAAATGTGCGGAAGGAGCCGCGCTTATGACCGGCACGACAATGGAATATAAGGTAGAGTCTGTGGTTCCCCAGTTCTATTATACCCTTCCTTTGTGTGAATATATGGTCAGGGAGGCCAGGAAGGTGCCGCCCCTTACTTATACAGAAGACGAATATAAGATGACAGAGGAGCTATACAGGCAGGTGAATCAGGCAGAGCCTCCTAAGGACAGGGAGGAACTTCTGCCGACTACGTTCCTGCCCCACCGCGAGACATTAGGGGAATGTTCGAACTGTACGGATGCAGCGGACATGACGTACTACTGCCCCACCATCCACTGCCAGGGGCTTGCACGCCCGAAGCAGTGTCCGGGCCATCACTGGAGCGCTACAGTCTGCGCCGGGACAGGCGTGGGAATGAAGGCGGGAGTCTATGCATATGAGATTATTGCCCAGGCAGCGATTGATGCATTTGAAAACCCAGAGATTATAGACAGATGCTGGAATGCCTGGAGGGATCTTGGCATACCGCCTCATAAGTGCTGGTTAAAATAACCAATTGAGTTCAGGAGGCATATTTGGTACAATTGGTGTAATTACTTAGAACGTGTCAGTATATAAGAATGAGAAGACCACATTTTTAAGCTGTCCGGGGGGAGAGGAGAGACTATGCTTACTGCGGAGCTGCTTATGAAAAGCATTCAAAATATAGAATATTCTTTTTCAGGCTCCTTGAAGACGGAGATCTATAAGGTATCTTACTATGAGAAAGATGAATGCGCCAAAAAAGGTGTGCTGTATGTGATGCCTGGGGAGAAGCGTATATCGAAGGCTGTGACGGCGGACAGCTGTGTTCTGTATGTGCCTGCAGAGGCTGTGCGGGAGGTATCCGCGCAGCTTACCGATCTGATCCTGAAGGATTACCAGAGAGCCTCCGCCCTGCTGCAATTCGGACAGGAAGTATTTCATGATGCCGGGACAGGGGAGCTTCTGGCACTGTGCAAGAAGATTATGGGCAATCCGGTATGGCTCCTTAACAGCACCTTTCAGCCTCTTCTCGTTACAGCAGAAGAGCCCTTCCATTTTCCGGTCAGAGAGCTGCTTCAGATGAAGAACCTGACCTTTGAAAAGGAGACTCTTTTACTGGAGGGAGCCCCTGCCTGCCCGTATCAGCAGATCATAGGACGTATCAGGCATAATGGACGGGTTGCGGGATATCTGTATGCAGCAGCGCTGACCGTTCCTTTTATCCCTGCTGTTGATCAATATTATGTAAACCAGATGTGTATGCTGCTTGGGCTGCGACCGTCTCTGGAAGAGAGCGGAGAAAAAAGCACCGGAAAACACCGGCTGCTTGTGGATCTGATCACGAACCAGATTACAGACGAGGAGATTGCAGCCCAGAGGATGCGGCATGTGAACTGGCATCCCAGTGAAAAATATTATGTTTTGTCCGTGGAACTTAGAAGCAAGATAAAGCGCCCAGATAATATCCGGGAACAGATGGAAGCTTTTTTGGGGACGGAGATGTACCTGCATCAGGGTTACTGTATCGCAATCCTGGGGAGTCCGGCATATAAGAACCTCTCTGTGTACGATTTCCGTTCCCTGACAGAGTATCTGGAAAGGATGGATCTGTATGCTGGATTAAGCTATGGATTTCTGAACGTTTTGGAGGCGGCCCGTGCATTTAAGCAGAGTATGATTGCGCCAGGGCTCAGGAAACGGCTGACTGCCGGAATCCATCTGGCGAGATATGAGGATGTGGTATTCATGCATCTGATACAGATTGCGGACGAACATGGGATTCCCCCGGTTTCCTTCTGCCATCCGGTCGTGAAGAAAATCCACCAGTATGATGAAGAATATGGGACAGAATACTTGCGGACACTTACCGCATACATTCATTTTAACCAGGGACTTCAGGAGAATGCAGATGCATTGTATATACACAGAAATACAATGTACAAGCGGATCGGATTCCTAAAAGATTACTTCCAAATTGATTTTGACAATCACAGGTTGGTAATGAAGCTGCGGGTGTCAACACAGATTTACAGCTATATGGGCTGGCTGAACATACAGGATATCAACGGGCCGTTCGAATAAGTTGTCAGTTGGGGACGGGGCATTTTTAAAAATGCCCCGTCCCCAATTTGCAATATTCGAAAAATGTTGTATACTATAAGGTAAGATTTATTTAGACAGGAGATTATACAATATGAAACGATACGAAAGATTTTCCGGGATTCTTCTTCACCCTACTTCCTTTCCTTCCCCTTATGGGATCGGCGACCTTGGAGAGGAGGCTTATGCATTTATTGATTTTCTGAAGGAGGCAGGGCAGAGGCTGTGGCAGATTCTGCCTCTCACGCATACAGGATATGGCGATTCGCCTTACCAGAGTTTTTCTGCTTTTGCGGGGCAGCCGCTTATTATCAGTCCGAGGCATCTGGTGAACCTTGGATTTCTGTATGAGCATGAGCTTGTCGGTCTTTTGGAGACGGATCCGGAGCACATTGATTACGGAGCTGTTATTCCATGGAAGGAGCAGATTCTTACTTTAGCGCACAGGCGTTTTCACGACAGGAAGGAGCAGGACGGTGATCTTCGCTGGCGCTTCGAAAGGTTCTGTGATGAGCAGAAGCACTGGCTGTCTGATTATGCGCTTTTTATGGCTTGTAAGAAATTCCACGGCGGGGTAAGCTGGCTTGAATGGGAGGAGGAGTACCGCAGGCCTTCGCCGGAGTTTAAGGCAGAGCTGTTACATAAGCTGGGAGAAGATGTGGAATATTATGAATTCGTTCAGTTTATTTTCTTCCAGGAGTGGAGAGACTTAAAAAAGTATGCAAATGACAGGGGGATTCAGATTATCGGTGATATTCCGATCTTCGTATCCATGGACAGTGCGGATGTATGGGCAAACCAGCAGCTGTTCCAGCTGGATTCCAGGGGATTTCCGACCAATGTTGCGGGGGTTCCGCCGGATTATTTTTCCGCTACGGGGCAGCTCTGGGGCAATCCTCTGTATGACTGGGATGCGCATAAGGAGGAGGGCTTTGCCTGGTGGATTTCCCGTATCCGTACACAGCTTACGAATCTGGATGTCCTGCGTATTGATCACTTCCGGGGCTTTGAAGCATACTGGTCCATTCCTTATGGCGAGGAGACTGCGGTTCATGGGAAATGGGTAAAAGCGCCGGGGTATGAGCTTTTCACAGCAGTGAAGGAGGCGCTTGGAGATGATCTTCCGATTATTGCCGAGGATCTTGGAATTATTACGGACGAGGTGACAGCCCTGAGGGAGGCTTTCCAGTTTCCTGGTATGAAGGTGCTTCAGTTTGCCTTTGAGGGGACAGGAGAGAGTGACTATCTTCCCCACAGATACCAGGATCCGGTCTGTGTATGTTATACGGGAACCCATGATAATGATACTTCTGTGGGATGGTATGAACATCTGGCGCCGGACTGCAGAAGGAAGCTGTGCCGTTATATGAACAGTACGGAGGAAAGACGGATGCATCTGAATTTCATACGTCTTGCGATGGGAAGCATTGCATGCTATGCAATCTTTCCGCTTCAGGATGTGATTGGCCTTGGCAGTGAGGGACGTATGAATACGCCGGGCGCCCCGGCAGGAAACTGGGGCTGGAGATACCGGAAGGATGACCTTCTGCCTGCCCTCGCACAGGAGCTGCAGGGGCTGGTAAGTTTATACGGAAGATATTAGTATTAGAATACTGACACGGACAGGAGAGATATACAATGATACGTTTTTTAATAATTGCGATTATGCTCTTTGCATATCTTTTATTGGGGATTCCCGTGCTGGTAGTAGAATGGATCCTTGCAAAATATAAGAAGGAGACCAGTGATTACCAGTGTCTGCGGATGGTTCAGACTGCATTTAAGCTGATGCTCTGGGTGGCAGGCACAGAGGTTACTGTGATTGGAGAAGAGAATGTTCCAGATGAGGCAGTTCTTTTTATTGGAAATCACAGAAGCTATTTTGACATCCTGCTGACATACTCTCGCTGTAAGAGGCGTACAGGATATGTGGCAAAAAAGGAGATGCTCCGTTATCCGCTCCTCAGAGACTGGATGAAACGGCTGTATTGTCTGTTCCTTGACCGGGATAACCCGAGAGAGGGGCTTAAGACGATTCTGGAAGCAATTGATTATGTGAAGAATGGGGTGTCTGTCTGTATTTTCCCGGAGGGAACACGTAATGACGGGGAAGAGGGAAGCATGCTTCCTTTCCACAGCGGCTCTTTTAAAATCGCAGAGAAAAGCGGCTGCCCCGTTATTCCGATCAGCATGAATAATACATCTGAAATCTTTGAAAATCATCTGCCATGCGTGAGAAAGACACATGTGATTATTGAGTATGGAAAGCCGATCTATATGAGTGAGATGGACAGGGCACAGAGAAAAAATATAAGTGAATATTGTCAGAATATTATAAAAGAAACCATAGAAAAAAACCGGGCGCTCGTGTAGTGACCGGTTTTTTGCAAGTTTAGTGTGCTGGAGGGACGCGGACAGGCTGTATACGTTATATTGCAAAGGTTGGGGGTGAAGGGGGTGAGAATGTTTGTAAAGGTTGAGGAAGAATTTGTTCTTTGAATTTATAATGATTGGAAGATATGGGTGTACGGATGGAAAGTTTTAGGTATTTTTTAGGGTACATGTGTGTATGATGTTAGTAAGAAGATATGTAAGGGGAGTTTATGGGAAGGAAGGTTTTGTGTATTTGGTGTTTTTTGGCGCTGATTCTGGGGCTTTCTGGCTGTTCGGCGGGGAAGGACCGGATGGAAAAGGTGAGGGATATTGAGTTTACGGTGGTGAATCCGGATGAGATTCCAAAGGAGCTGTCAGAGGTTATTGCAGAAAAGCAGGATGAAGGATTTCAGCTCACTTATGGGGATAAGGGGTATCTCTATATGGCGTATGGATATGGAAAGAGGGATACAAGCGGTTATAGTGTAGAGGTAGAAGAGTGTTATGAGACGGAGGATGTGGTCCGTATGAAGACGAATCTCCTGGGACCGGCTAAGGATGAGGAGATTATAGAGGAAAGTACATATCCTTATGTGGTGGTGAAGGCGGAATTTGTTGACAAGGACGTCATATTTGAGTAGAGGAGGAGCAGACCATGGAATATGAAAAGAGAGAAATGGATGTATACCGGCAGGGGAAGGTGATTACGGATCAGTTTTATATTGATGATGATTACAATGTGCCGGACGCGAAGCATGATGTGAAAAATGTAATTCTCGGGGAGGGGAGCCTTCTGATTGAGGACATGAAGGTGGTGGAGAATTACATACGCGTATCAGGGAAGCTTGTTTTTAAGGTTCTGTACCTTGCAGAGGGGGAGGAGGTCCGGTTAAGCGCCCTGGAGGGAAGATTCCCGTTTGAGGAAATGGTTTATATGGAGGAGGGGGCGGAGGGAAATCTGTTTCTGAAGCTTGCCCAGACGGATGTCACGGTGACGATGATTCATTCCAGAAAGCTGAATGTAAAGGCGCTCTGTGAACTGCAGCTCTGCTCGGAGCAAAAGGAGACGCTGTCTCTTACATCAGATATGGATGCGGACTTTCCTCTTTATAAAAAATACAGGAAGGAACAGATCTTAAGACTTCTTTCTATTAAAAAGGATACATATCGGATTAAGGAAGAGACAGCGGTGGCTGGAACGAAGGAGAGCATCGGGAACCTTCTGTGGACAGAGGCAGTAAGCCGTAAGCTTGATACAAGACTTTCCGGCGAGGAGCTTCTTCTTAGCGGAGAGATTCTGGTATTCTGTTTCTATGAGTCACTGGATGGGAAGATTGACTGGGTGGAGCAGACAGTCCCGTATGAGGGCCGGATGGAATGCTTTGGGGCAGGGGACCATATGTATCACCATATTTACCCCAGTCTTACGGACATTAATATAGAAGCGAGGATGGATGAGGACGGGGAGCTGCGGCTTCTCGGCATAGAGGCAACCCTTGAGGCAAGGATACTGATCTTTGAGGAGGAGACAGTGGATATACTGGAGGATCTGTATTCCCTTACCTGTGATTGCACACCGGGAATACGGGAGGAGACGGCAGAGCGGCTTCTGATGCAGAATCATTCTAAATGCAAGGTGGCAGAGCGGCTCTCGCTGCCTGAGATTAAGGACAGTATTCTGCAGGTATGCCACAGCAGCGCCCGGATTCAGATTGAACATATGGAGACAGAGGAGGGCGGCATCAGAATTGAGGGTGTTCTGCATATCTGTTTTCTGTATGTAAAAGCAGACGATACTGTGCCATTCGGTGTATGGCAGGGAATGGTGCCGTTTTCTTATCTGCTGGAGAGCAATGAGACAGCGGAAAAAATGAATTATGACATTACCTGTGCAGTTGAGCAGTTGTCTATCGGGCTTCTGGGGAGTGACGAGATCGAGGTGAAGGCAGTGCTTGCATTTAACAGTTTTCTTAGAAAACCTGTTCTGATACAGAATATCGAGGAGGCGGAGTATACGCCTATTGATATGGAGGAACTTGAAAAACGACCGGGAATCGTAGGGTATATCGTGAAGGAGGGAGATGATCTGTGGAGCCTTGCGAAAAATTACAGCACGACGAAGGAGGGAATTATGGAAGTGAATGATCTGACCTCAGAAGATATAAAAATTGGCGACAGACTCTTGATTTTTAAAGAGAATATGAGTATACTATAGGTACATTGTATACAAGATACATAATACATAATGCAAAGAACACAAAACAAAAAAGAAGAATAAGGAACTATTCATAAGATCATACAAGTGTCAAAAGGTCATGCTTTTTCATGTCTGCATGAAAAAGCATGACCTGCATATGGTTCAGAATACATGGAATAACAGGGAGATAAGGTATGGAGAAAATACAACTAAAGGCTATGGGGAAGATTAATCTGGGGCTGGATATTCTCGGAAAGAGGGAGGACGGCTATCATGACGTGCGGATGGTGATGCAGACCGTGTATCTGTATGACAACGTCACGCTTGTCCAGACGGGCAGGGCGGGGATCGAGATCAGGACGAATCTGTTCTACCTCCCGGTGGATGAGAATAACCTGGCATATAAGGCAGCAAAGCTTTTGACAGATGAATTCGGGATTACGGAAGGAATACAGATTGTACTTGATAAGAGGATCCCGGTTTCTGCCGGGATGGCAGGAGGCAGTGCAGATGCGGCAGCAGTTTTATTTGGAATGAACCGTCTGTTCGGACTCGGGCTTAGTGACGCCGCGCTGAGGGAGCGGGGAGTGAAGCTGGGGGCGGACGTGCCTTACTGTATTATGAGGGGGACTTATCTTGCAGAAGGGATCGGAGAGGTGCTCACAGAGCTTCCTCAGTGCCAAAGATGCTATGTGCTCCTTGCAAAGCCTTCTGTGAACGTTTCTACAAGAGTTGTGTATGAAAGATTTGACAGATTAAGTCATGTAGAGCATCCGGATATTGACGGGATTATCGAAGGATTAAAGTGCCGGGATATCAGAAAAACGGCAGCCTGTATGGGGAATGTACTGGAACAGGTGACAGCCAGTGCATATCCTGTCATAGAAGATATTAAGGGAGTGATGCTTTCCGGGGGCGCGCTGAATGCGCTGATGAGCGGAAGCGGCCCCACTGTGTTCGGACTCTTTGAAGAAAAGAGCAGTGCAAAGGACACAATGCGAAGGATAAAGGAACTGAAACTGGCAAAACAGGTATATGTTACCACAATGCACCATGTAAGGAGGAAATAAATGATGGAAACACATTTTAATGTCAGTATGGACGAATATCTGCCACTTCGGGATGTTGTATTTAAGACGCTGAGACAGGCGATTCTGCTGGGGGAGTTAAAGCCAGGGGAAAGACTGATGGAGATTCAGCTTGCGAATAAGCTTGGCGTAAGCCGTACCCCCATCAGGGAGGCAATCCGCAAGCTGGAGCTTGAGGGGCTGGTTCTTATGATCCCCAGAAAGGGAGCCGAGGTTGCGGAGATTAAAGAAAAAAGCCTCCGGGATGTGCTGGAGGTAAGGAAGGCCCTGGAGGAATTATCTGCCGAACTGGCATGTGACCGGATTACGCCGGAGATGATTGAGGAGCTGAGAGGGGCAGCAGGGCATTTCCGGAAGATGCTGAAGGGGGCGGATGTGACAGAGATTGCCAAGGCGGATGTCCGATTCCATGATGTGATCTATAAGGCGGCGGATAATCAGAGGCTTATGCAGCTTCTGAGTAATCTCGGGGAGCAGATGTACCGTTACCGTGTGGAATACCTGAAGGATCCGGCAGTGCATGGAAAGCTTTTGAAGGAACATGAGGAGATTATAAACTGTATTAAGCGGGGGGACAAGGAAGAGGCTGTTAAGATTGTGTGTGAACATATTGATAACCAGGTGACGGCAGTCAGTGATGTCATACGGACGAAGAAAGGGTAGGAAAACTTTCCGCCTGTGCGGTTGGAACGTCGTTTAAGGGACGGAAGTTTTCAGATGCCCTTCCTAACACAGACTGGGCAACACTCTGGTGAGCTAACGACTAACTACGACTAAGGCTCTCAGGAATGCCTTCGAGTCTAAGTCTCCGTAAGTCGTGGATCTCACCTCCGTTAAGAACGCCCTCTAATGTCTGCTTATAGGAAGGGCATCTGAAAACTTCCTGTGCACTGGAAATGGATTTCCAACCGTACAGGTGGAAAACTTTTGTTACAATAGAATAGGTTCATTAATTTGTGTGCATACTCATTGTAGACGGCAGTAGGCCAGTCAGGCAGATGATCCTGTAAAGCAGGATGTGCAGACTGTGGGGATCGCCGGTATGATGAAGGAGGGTACATAGATGTTGAAAAGATTCGATATGGATAATAATGAACCGGATAAAAGGTGCGCAGAGGAAATTCCTGGTCACGGAATGAACCGTAACAGAAGGCAGAGAATAGAAAAAGATTTTGAAAAAAAGGATAGTAAGAGGAGGGTGATCTGTGGTATAATTGGAATTTGTATAAGTGCTGTTCTGACAGGAGTGATCACCGGGAAGAGGGCGGAGGCTGTGGATGAGAAGATGGACAGAGTCCAGGAGCGGCTTTCGAAGGAGGTGTTCCGGTTTCATGTACTGGCCAACAGTGACAGCGATGAGGACCAGGAGGTTAAGCTGGAGGTCCGGGATGCGGTTCTTGATTATATGAAGGAAGACATGGGGCAGGAGACATCTGCAGAGGAGACAAAGGCGTGGGCGAAGGCGCATCTTGACGAGCTTTCCCAAAGGGCTGACCAGGTTCTTGACGAACATGGATTCCCGTACAGGGCAAGGGCTTCTGTGACAGAATGTTACTTCCCGGAGAAACGGTATGGGGACATTACATTTCCCCAGGGGAATTATGAGGCGCTCCGTATTGAACTGGGGAATGGAAAGGGACATAACTGGTGGTGCGTGCTGTATCCGAATCTGTGCTTTATGGATACGACCTGTGCTGTGGTTAGTGACGAGGGCAGGGATGCGCTAAAGGAGACACTAGAGGAGGACGAGTACGAGATGATCACGGCGGCAGACAGATTTAAGATCCGGTGGTTTTTCTTTGGAGACAGGGAGAAACAAAAAGACCGTGAATCGTAACGTGAATTGGAACAGAATCAAAGGAGGTCGTTATGACCGAATTTTTAGTTAAGCATTTTGTAAAGGACTATGAGGATGTGGATAAGGTGTCTGTCCGGACGGCGTACGGCGTGCTGTCCAGTGTTACAGGCATCTTTTGTAATGTGATTTTATTTCTGGCAAAATGGATGGCGGGCTTCTGGCTGCATAGTATATCTGTCATGGCAGACGCCTTTAATAATCTTTCGGACGCCGGGTCATCGGTGATTGGGCTTGTGGGCGTGAAGATGGCAGGGAAGCCTGCGGACAGGGATCATCCCTTCGGTCATGGGAGGATTGAATACATTGCGGCGCTTATTGTGTCATTTCTTGTAATCGAGGTGGGATTTACATTTTTTAAGGATGCAGTCGGCAAGATCATGGAGCCGGAGGAGCTTAAGTTCAGAACCGTGTCAGTGGCGATTCTGCTGCTGTCAGTGGGCGTGAAGCTCTGGATGGGGATGTTCAACCAGAGACTGGGCCGGAGGGTGAATTCCAGTGTTATGCTTGCAACAGCGGCAGACGCCATGGGGGATGTGGTAACAACCTCGGCCACGATTCTTTCGCTGGTGGTTTTTAGAGTGACAGGGCTGAATATTGACGGGATTGTGGGACTTGGCGTTTCCCTGGTTGTTATGTGGGCCGGCATCGGGATTGCGAGGGATACGCTGGAGCCTCTGATTGGCAAGCCGGTGGATCTGGAGGAATATGAGAAGATTACAGAATTTGTGGAGGCATATGACGGCATTGTCGGGAGCCATGATCTGATTGTACATAATTACGGACCCGGAAGGAGCATGGCATCCATACATGCGGAAGTGCCCAATGATGTGGGTATCGAGGTGTCCCATGAGATTATTGACCGCATTGAGCGCGACGCGGTGAAGAACCTTGGGCTGTTTCTTGTGATCCATATGGATCCGGTAGAAATGAAAGATGAGCATGTGCTTGCGGTGAAGAGGCAGGTACTTAAGATTCTGGATGCTCTGGATCCTGCGGTGAGCATCCATGATTTCCGGATGGTGGACGGGACGGATCAGATTAACTTGATTTTTGACATGGTGCTTCCCTATGAGTATGACCATAAGAGACAGGATGAGCTCAGGGTATCACTGATGAAGCTTCTGAAGATTGCGGATGAGAGATATGAGTGTGTAATTACAGTGGAGAGGAGTTATGTAGGAAATGCAAAGGAGTAACCAGTATACGATTGAGAGCAGAATCCGGTTCAGCGAGATCGATCATACAGAGCAGATTACCCTTCCAGGTATTGTGAATTATTTCCAGGACTGCAGCATCTTCCAGTCAGAGAACATCGGGTTTGGAATCGAATATCTGAAAAGGCAGAAGCGTGCCTGGGTTCTGTCTTCCTGGCAGGTGGTGGCAGACAGGTATCCAAGGCTGGGGGAAAAAATAAGAGTGAGTACGTGGGCAAGCGGATTCAAGGGGATGCTTGGCAGCCGTAATTTCTGTATGGAGGATGAAACGGGGATGCGCATTGCATATGCCAATTCCCTGTGGGTGTATATGGATGTGGAGAAGGGACGGCCTGCAAAGCCTTCAGAGGAGGAGATCCAGGCGTATGGAACCGGAGAGGCGCTTGAGATGGAGTATGCGTCCCGTAAAATTACTCTTCCGGAGAAGATGGAGAGACTTCCCGAATTTCCGGTGAGAAGATGCCACATTGACACCAATGAGCATGTGAATAACTGCCAGTATGTTCAGATGGCGATAGAAGCTGCGGATGAGGACAGAAGAATCCGCCAGCTTCGTGCAGAGTATAAAAGGTCAGCAGTCTGCGGAGACCTGATTGTGCCAAAGCTTGGAAGAGAGGACGGGCGGACTGTAGTAAAACTCTGCGACAGAGAAGACAAGCCTTATGCAGTAATTGAGTTTATGTGGGATGGCGGAATCGTTATAGATTAGATACAGATACAGGGAGAAAAAAGATGAGATTAATAGATGAATTGGGAAAAAGACGGATGCTTACTGTTGTGAAAACAGTGGATTTTGGAGTTTATCTCGGGACGAAGGAGGAGCGGGTGCTGCTTCCGAAGAAAGAGGTTCCGGAGGGCACGGAGGCAGGGGATCCGGTCGAGGTATTTTTATATAAGGATTCGGATGACCGCCTGATTGCTACGACTGCGGTTCCGAAGATTACACTGGGAGAGCTTGCTGTGCTTACCGTAAAGGAGGCAGGAAAGATCGGAGCCTTTCTTGACTGGGGGCTTCCGAAGGATCTGTTTCTCCCGTTTAAGGAGCAGACAGAAAAGGTAAAGAAGGGGGACCAGGTGCTGGTATCCCTGTATGTGGACAAGAGTGAGAGACTGTGTGCTACTATGAAAGTGTACGACAGGCTCCGCACAGATTCGCCTTATAAAAAGGATGACCAGGTGGAGGGAATGATCTATGAGCTTAGTGATAACTTCGGGGTGTTTGTGGCAGTTGATAACTGTTATTCTGCACTGATTCCGAAGCGTGAGGCCTATGGAAGTCTCAAGGTAGGAGACAGGGTACATGCAAGAGTGGTGAAGGTACGGGAGGATGGCAAACTGGATCTGAGCGTGCGGGAAAAGGCATTTTTACAGATGGATGCAGACGCACTGATGATTATGGACAGACTTAAGGAGAATGGGGGAAAGCTTCCATTTACAGATAAGGCTTCGCCGGAGCTTATTAAGAAGGAGTTTGGTCTTAGTAAAAATGCTTTTAAAAGAGCAGTCGGGAGGCTTTTAAAGGAGAAAAGGATTCGGATTATGGAGGATGGTATTGAAATTTAATTTTATGGGTAATACAGAGAATATGTGGGATTTCCCGGTTATGGAGGGTGTCTCGTTTCCGAATGCAAACCGGGTACATCCTCTTATGCAGAGAAGAGTAGAAAAGCTGATATATGAGCTTGGCAAGGATTCAAATATCCGGAGAGTCATATTATTTGGCAGTTCATTGGAATTCCGATGTAATAGTGCCAGTGATATTGATCTTTATATAGAAAAACAATGCTCCGAAAAAAAGCTGGCATATGTTCCGGATTTGGATTGTGAAATAGATATTATTACAAATCTGGCATATGATAATAAGTTATATCAGAAAATAGAGCAGACAGGGCTGCTACTATTAGAAAGGTAATAGGATGTGTGATATCAGATTATTCCGAAGTGCGAAGATGGATTATGAAACAGCGGCAATGATTTGGAGAACGCCTTATAATGATGAAATGATTCTGAATAATGCGGCATATCATTTGCAGCAGGCAGTAGAGAAAGTACTAAAAGGTGCTTTAGAATGTGTGGGTATAACAGTTCCCAATACCCACAAAATATCAAAACTGGTAAAAATGATATCTGATCATGGTGCAAATCTTATTCTTACAGACTGGATAGATGACCATTCGGAAATGCTTGGAGAATGGGAAGCACAGACGCGCTATGATATGGATTTCCTTGTGGAAAAGAGGAAACTGGATGCAGCTATGAACGAAATCCGGATATTTCTTGATGTGAATGGGATTAAGGATGAGTTGCGGGAGGAGTTCCGGGATGCAGCAGTGAGAGAAAGACTGTTAGAATGTTTGCCGGAAAGTAAGAGAGAGTGCAGCGATTTGGAGCTGAATTGTTATTATATTATGTTTAAGAAAAAAATAGGGGATCTTTCTTAGTTGGGAATCTGCGCATAAATGAAAGCCATTTGTGGGAAGATAAAAGTATCTTTCTATGGAGGGCAGAAGATATGCGCAATTATTTTTATGGCTGGTATTTTAAATGCCAGTCGGAAACACAGACCTTGTCGATTATCCCTGCGGTTCACAGGTCAGGGCAAAAGAAATCTTGTTCCATCCAGGTTATTACGGAGAATCATGCGTGGAATATTGATTATCCTGCTGCGGCATTTCACCGGACAGGCAAGGATATCTGGATTGGAAAGAGTCGGTTTGGAGAGAGGGGGATTCTTCTGGCAGTACATACGCCGGAGCTGGATATAAGCGGAGAATTGAGGTTTGGCCCCCTTTTTCCTTTGAAATATGACATTATGGGACCGTTTTCTATATTTCCTTTCCTGGAATGCCGGCATAGTGTGCGGAGTATGCGGCATCTGGTCTGTGGAAGGATAAAGGTAAATGGGCAGGAATATTTGTTCCAGAATGCAGATGGATACTGGGAAGGAGACGAAGGATATTCTTTTCCCAGGGAATATGCGTGGACGCAATGCAGCTTTCCGGAAGGCTCGCTGATGCTGGCTGTGGCAGATGTCCCTGTTGGCAGCTTTCATTTTCGGGGTGTCATTGGCGTTGTACTATGGAAGGGAAGAGAATACCGGCTGGCAACTTATCTGGGCGCAAAGGTGGTGCAAGCCCGGGACGGGAGGCTTCGGATTGTGCAGGGAAATCTGGAATTAGAAGCCAGACTGTTAGAAAAGGCCAGAAGCCCTCTGAAAGCTCCGGCTAATGGGGATATGGTAAGGACGATTCATGAAAGTGCGGCCTGCCGGGCATTTTACAGATTCCGGAAGGGAGAATGCTCTATCTTATCCTTTAAGACGGACAGGGGTTCTTTTGAATATGAACTGGCAACGTAACTTGATGAAAAATGTAAGTGAAAGAACTGGTTTGGTTCTTGAATCATTCTCTTAGATGTGCTATATTATAAACAGAGGGAAAGCCATACAAGCGGCTCTACCCCTCGGTTACTGGCTTAAACCCTTCGAAAAGGGTCAGCCGTCACTATTGCAGGTAGGTAGTGGCGGCTATTTCTTTTTCCCTTTGAAGATTGTATAACACAACCCAATAAGGGCGCAAATGAAGATACAGAACTGAAAAAGGTCAGCATATGTAACGTACATTCTATCACCCTCCTTTCTTCCGTCCGGAGGGCTGCTTGAAACCCTCCAAAACTGAACTGGAGGGATAAAGCCGCCTGGCTTAATGGTCTTTCCCTGTCGATAATATAGCACAATATCCCTTATATGGCAATCCTTTTTTATATGCCTTTCTTTGCTGAAAACTCATTGTGTGTTACTATTCACGGACTAACCGTCCGCTCATAGTAACGATTCGGAGCGCTGAAGATGCCCATAGTTATGACTTAACTATGGGCATCTCTTTCCTTACAGGCATTTCCTGCTTATTTGATTTTTATTGTAACGGTCTTTTTCTTCCCGCTTCCATCGGTTGCACTGGCTGTAATCCTGACCTTATGATTCTTTCCTGCCTTCTTTGCCTTAACAACACCTTTGGCAGATACCGTTGCGTATTTTGTATTGGAGCTTGTCCATTTCAAGGTCTTATTGGCTTTCTTTCCTGTTGTCTTAACAGTAGCCTTAACCTTTAATGATCTGCCTGCTTTTACAGTCTTATTGGCTTTCAGCTTTATACTCTTAACAGCATGCTTCTTAATCTGAATCTTATATGTAGCTTTTACCCCGCTTCCATCTGCTGCCGCTGCCGTGATTGTAACGGATTTGCCTGCTCCTGCTTTCTTAACAGTAACCTTACCTTTAGAATCAACCGCTGCATATTTCTTGTTGGAGGATGTCCAGGTAATGGCCTTATTCGATGCGTCTGACGGCGCAACTGACGCTGTAAGCTGAATCTTCTTGCCAGCTGCAACTTTTTTGGAAATGCCGCTGATTGTAATCTTTGTAACCTTTTGTACCGAAGGTTTATTTGTTTTGACTGTAAGCCCTGCTTTTGCATCCTTGACTGCCCTCAGTGCATTCAGACACTCTTCCTCTGAGGCTCTTTTGTCCTCTGCAACTGCTTTTGCGGATTTAACCGCATCTTCGTATACTTTCCAGCTCTCTGGTGTATAATTTGCTTTTACCATCTGCGAAAATTCATTGATTACTGCATTTAATTCCTCTTTTGTCTCAGCTTTTGCAACCTTGACAAGTGCGTCTATAGCATTTGTAAGTGCTGTAAGTGCTTCTTGATAGTCTGACTCTGTTGCCGAATTGTCTGCTGCAACCATTTTAGCCTTTTCTTTTGCATCCCAAAATACTTTCCAGCTGGCACGGGTATAGTGTTCTTCTAAATAGCTGGTGTCAGCAGTTCTGATTTCTCTCTGCAGATTTGCAATTGTTGCTCCTGTCACGGGCACCTCCATCTTTACAGATGTACCTGGAGCATCATCTGTGGGGTATACGCTGACAGTCCATTCAGCGGCAGTCGGATATTCTGAAGCTGCCGGTATTTCCACCTCAAATGTTCTCTCTGTATCAGACACGCCTTTTGTCATGACGGATGCCTTGCTTACTGTATTTATCTGCTCATTGTCTTTGTTTGTATAGTAGAGGTCATAAAACAGTTTTTCCTGAAGATTCGTTCCAGTTACCGTAATAGTCGCTTTCTCACCATCTTTATTGACCCGGTTAACAGAAGATACAACCTGAGTAATCTTTCCCTTTTTCTTAACCGTAATAACTGCTTCCTGACCCGGCTTAATTTTATCTCCTCCAACAATAATCTGTTGGATATAATACTGTGAGGAGGAAACACTAAAATCAACGTTTACCGGAAGATCGCATATATAATCATTGCTTCCTTTTAACATTAGTTTGTATGTTCCGTTCTTCTCGGCAAGACCATTCATAGTATATGCTGAGGTTCCATCGGTTCCGGTCGCAGGCAGGGAAATCGGATTAAAGCCAGCGCCAGTCTCCATTACAAACAATAAATTCGGAACAGGATTTCCGTCTTCATCTATTGCCTTAATCTTTAATGTCCGGTTTTTTGTTGCCTCTACAGGAACGAGCAGATCTTTTGCTTTCTGAATGTCTTCAAGTGCAGCGCCATACTCTAAATCAGTTGCTCCCTGCTTATCAAGAACCTTCTCGTTTTCCTGGAGTACAGACTTATATGCTTCCCAGGACTGCTCTGTGTAATCCTCAGGTTTCTCTTCATTTGCAGCATTCATTGCTGCCTGCAGCTCAGCCTTTGTTGCTTCTGCAACAACCCGGATCTCTCCAGAGTCAAAGGTGCCCTGTGTTTCTAAAGCAGCAACGCCGATCTTCCATGCATATGCGTCTGC
>Ga0137306_102062_pt1 | contig 17937 bp, 11 predicted proteins | sample Inofroosms_March_FD_97187 | JGI IMG/M metagenome (GOLD analysis project Ga0137306, IMG submission 97187) | Mouse cecal microbial communities from Vienna, Austria - N-Acetylneuraminic and N-Acetylglucosamine D2O microcosms_March | ecosystem: Host-associated > Mammals > Digestive system > Large...
TTGTCAACTTTGTTATATACAACCGTTCCATTCTAAACCTCCGCATGAATTTAACATATTATTCAAATTAATCATTCATACTTTCTCAATAATCTAAGAGCCAAAAAATTCCCAAATTATAGCAATGAATAAAATTTTATATCCTTTCAATTATAATATTCTATACTTTTCCAGCTTGTAATATCACGTTCTTCATATTATATGATGCTATCTTTTTATTCGCTTTCTCATACTTGTATTTTAGATACCACTCAAATTTTTGTTCGTGTGTAGAAATAAATATTTGTGCATCTCTAAACTCAAAGCGAAGAATATCAACTAAACCAACCATATTTACATCATCAATCGTCTGAATTGGATCATCTATTAATATAAAAGGAAATGCCTGTTGTTGCGCATACACCTGATTCATGCAGAGTAGAAAGGACAACGAAACCGCAGCAAGCTGCCCAGAGCTCATATTATATAAAACATCTTGCTTGTCAGTAGCAGAATTAACTAATTGAAGCGATGTCATATCATCATTTGTTAAAATGAAAATACTTCTTCCATTAAATTTTTGCTGCAATATTTTCGCTGTATACACATGCAACAGTGGTTCTATATCACATATAACCTTTCTCTTATAGTCTTTAACTCCTTCATCAATAGAATCTCTATATTTACATAAATCTTCATAAATTTCCTGTAACTCATCATATCTTTCTTTTACTTTACTTAACTCATTTTGTTTTTCATTTATCATTTTTATCTTAGAATCGTAAAACATTTCTCTTACATAACTTTGCTTTTCTTTCAGCGCAGAAAGGCTCATTGACAGAAATTTCTTTTCATCTTTATCATAATATCGATCATAATCATCAGCAAATTTTTTATCAGATAATTGTTCCTCTATTTCATTTGGAATTCTTTTTAAATTTGCTTGTACATTTTTAATCAATTCATTATATCCCTTTGCAATCTCAGTAATGTCTTCATTATACTCCTGTGGTAAATGGACATTAATTTTATACAACAAATTATTAATTTCCTCTAATTTTACTTTATTTTTTTTTACTTCCTGCAGCTTTTGATACATCTCTTCAGTAATACTATCTTGAAGTAACTTTGTTGTATCCGTCAATACAGCATTCAAATATTGAGTATATATTTTTCCTACTCTCTCTTGAATAATGACAGATGTCTCATCACTCAAAGCCTGCAATTTTTCTGTTTCTTCTGAAATCTTTCTGTCAAGATCAGCTTTACTATCATATGGCGCACCGCATAAAGGACATTCACTGTCATCAATAACTGATTGTTGAATTGCTTGATCTGAATACCCTATCAGCGTACTTCTTGCATCATTTATTGTTGTAATCATAGAAGCCGTTATTCCTTGCGACTTTTTTAGATTATCTATTTCTTCAATTGTCTCTTTTATTGATGCTGAATCTTCTTCCTCTAATAGTTTGTGCTGCAAGATTACTTTCCAGTTTAATCCATTCAAAGTTCTTTTTTCTAAATTTTCCTTTAGTTGTTCTAAACTTTTTTTCGTATTATATTTATTTTCATAATCTTCTGCCTTTTGCAACAGGGAAAAATATCGATATGCATATTCTAAAAGATTGCTTTCACAGCTAACATCTTCCGTTCCCATAAAAGGTTTTATTAATTTTTTTATTGGGTCATTAAAAATGTAATTCTGACAATCCTCCTGATGTTGTGCATAAAAACATAGTCTATCCAATGACGCCATTGCTTCATTATACCCATTCTGATTCAATGAAGGGCTCTTTTTGTCCCATTCTACCAACTTCCCCTGAAATAGCGACTGATATTCTAATTTTACTTTTTCTGTTTCATCCTGCTCTGTATGATTGTTTTCTTCATTTTCTTCCCCTTTTAACTGTTCAATAGCTTTCTCCAATTCTTCCTGTTGATTTTTTAATATCTTTAAATGTCCCAAATCATTTTTGATATTTGCATTATAAAGTGAAGAAATAATACTGTTTATTCTGGTAAGTTCCCTCTCATATTCCTCTGGACGTTTAAACATAAATTCTAACGCCTTCGCCTTGTCCTTAATAGCTTCCTTTAAAAACAGCAAATGTTCATCTTGTGAAAGAAAGCAGCACTTATCATAAAACTCTGCTATATCATTTAAATGATATTTTTTAAGGATTTCCTCTTGTTTCTTGTCGTCCATTATTTCCTGCTCATTAACAAATATTTTTCTCTTAAATACCTCAAATGCTTTATGTGGATTATTTTCTACAGCAGGCTTTTTAGTTCCACCATTCAATGGTTTTTCATAAATACGCTGCAATTTTAACTCACCGTTCTCCGTTTCTATTATCATTGATACAGATGCTTCTTTTGAAGGATCTGCTACCAGTAATCTTTTTGCATGTTTCTCTTTCTTGCTAATCCCTAAATCATCATTATACTTACCTATCCTTTTGATCTCACCTGTTAATGCAAGTTCGATAGCATCAAAAACAGTTGTTTTCCCATATCCATTTGGTCCATTAAATAAAATCAAATTTGCATTTGATATGTTTTCGATTTCATCAAACTTTCCACCAAAAAGTTTAAAATTTTCTATTTCTAAACTTTTAATTTTCACTTTCCAATTCTCCTTCGGATTTCTTTTTATCTTGCACTAACTTATCTAACCATGCATATAACTTATTTTTATCATCCAAAACGTTTTCTAAATCATTGCTTATTTTATCTACATATTCTTGATCAATCTCATTATCTTTGAGCTTTCCTTTAATAAACTTTTCCATTGACTGGTATCCGTCTTCGTCTTTTGGCAAATACTTCTGGAAACTCAAAAAAGGTATTTTAATAAATAAATTTATCAGAAAATCATATTCAAAACTTTCTTTGCTTGACTTTTTATATGCCTGAAACCTTTCATTTGTTATATATTTTTCACAAAGCTGTTGAAAACTTTCTGTATTCTCATGAACAAACTCTTCCATCTTTTTAGTATATAGAAAAACATTTTTCTTAAAATAATTCAAATCTTCTTCCACAAGACATATCAATTTGCTCAACTCGCTAATTTGATTCGTTTGTTCCGTCTCATAATATTCTTGCTCTGAAATACATAAACAAAATATACAAGTAATATTCTTATCCATATCCACCTGATATATTTCTGCATTCTTTTTTATACTGCTAAAAATGTCTACTGTTTTCTCTTTTAACTCAACTAATTGTTTCTTATCATCTAGGAAAAAGAATAAATAATATGAATTAAAATCTTTCTTTACGAAAATAGTATTATATTCCATATATCTGAAATTTAAAAATTCTTCTCCTGCAATTAACTCTATAAATTTGTGCATACTATCTTACCTCTACTCTAATCTTGTGAAAACTGTTCTATCAGTACTTTAGCTGTTACAAATCTTGGCTTCTTTGGATTACATATGTTATTATAATTAACATCACTATCCTTTTTTGTTTCATTGCTAATAAATTTTTCCTCTATTTCCGCATAGTTATAATCCCACACTGATTCTTCTGACTGTAATTGAACAGTAATTAACTCATCTGCCTCAAAAATCGGACTCACCAATTCTGCATTATTATTGATGCCTCTTGTAATATTTTCTACAGCAATTTCGCTGTTTGTTCCCTCAATTGCAGTTAAATATGCATTATTATTCTGGTTATTAACAATAACTTTAGTTCTATCATCTCCATTTATAAACTCGGCATATGCAACTTTCTTTAATATTTCAAGGACAGACTCCTGCATTCCCTGTGCCTTTAACAACTTCATTAGACAATCTCGTTCATCAATACTTTTATCACAATCAGGATTATAATGAAAACACATCCTGACAAAATCTTCGTCTGGCAAATTTATCTTTTCGTACTCTTCCTTATATATTTTACATTCGTAATTATTTGTTTTTTCACACTGATGTTTGCATACCACCCTGCAATATTGAGATAGAATATCTCCATATCCCCTGCGTAGTGCCAAAATATTAGCTTCCCTCTCATAATTTGAAATACACGAATCCAATATTTCAACTAGCTTGTCAAATAAAATCTCTGCTTTAATATTCTCATTCTTTTGCATTACTTGATGCCTTTGTAAAACATGACTTCTCATATAATGCAATAGACTATCTGCTATATACTCATATTGTCTTTCTGATATACTCTTATCATTATTTTTATATCGTTTAACCTGCTCAACAATTTTCTTAAAAAGTTCTGTTCCCTCACAATACAATTTTTTGTCTTCATATGAATACAACTTAACCGTTTCATCTATATAATTAACTGCCAATTTGTTTTCTAAATATTCCAACAAAACCTTCAGTTTATCTTTTACTGAGGCATAGATTTTATCCTTACACGTTTTTATTACATCATCAATCAGATTTCCATACTGTGTACGATTCAATTTTATAGGTTCATTCTTCATTATTGCGCTTACTTCGTTATAAAAATTCTCTCGTTCATCTTCTTCAATATTCTTGTCAATAAATATTTTGATACTGTTATAAAAATCCTTGATACATATCATCCAGTTTGATAACTGTTGATCAATCGCATTACTATCTTCGTTCACTCGGTTACTGATATGCAAAAAAGCCTCTGGATTTCCTAATTTATTCATCTTCCAAAAACCTTTTTCGAGCATTAATTGAATTAATGGTTTTCTATACTTACGAATGCTATTATCTTTCTGATTTTTTACTTGATGAATAGAAACATATTGCTTTCGCTTACCATTATCATTTACAATAGCAATATCTTCACTCTTCTCCACCTCCAAACAATATTCAGATTTAATTACCTCTTTTGACACCCCATTATTTATCAATTCACAAATTTTATATAATGCCAAATAGATTGCAACGTCACCTTGATATATAAATCCACTCCATGTTGGTGTGGCATCATGAATAAAGATGTTTTCATCTTGCGCCAATCTTATCTCATCTCCTTAGTATCTAATTATCACTAAAAACTTTACATTTATCATGCTTTATTCCGTTATATCTTCTAATAAAAACCGTGAAAAAATATTATCCCTCTTTCTCACATATTTACTATGATTCTTTTTGTACTTATCAATTAGCACAGATGTATGTATATATTTCATATAATATGTACATTCATCAGACATTGTTGCAGGAACAATTTCCTCCAAATTACTGTCACCTATTGCCAGCAACCCAATACCTGTCTGTTTTAACAGAGGCAAATTAACAAGTTTAATATTACTTTCTGGCAATGCTAAATACGAATAATCCGAAAATAGCAGATATCTCTGCGCCTGAATTAATCCATTTTTCCAATCACTTATCTTTGCCTCTACTGCAATTGTAACCCCCAACCGTACATTCCTAATACTATTTGTCACTCTAACCACTTCTTTGTTGAGAGCAACTAAGTTCATACCAGCCAGTTGAAAAACATATTTTTTTACTCTTTCAATGGTAAATAAAAATTTATCTTTTATTTCTTTTAATGTGGTTTTCTTTTTTAAATCAATAAAATCCCAGACAGAAAATAAATAATAGTCATCCAAACACTTCATTCTCCTATTTCCGCCTAAGTTAAATGATATATCCGGAATGCCAATACCCATTCTAATTTCATTCGCATAACAAATTCCATGACAATCTAAATACTTATTCATAGAATGAACAATCTCTGCTTCTAACATTCTTCCATCCCCTTTTGCAATCTTTCTATTACTTCTAACCATGTTTTTAAAAATTTGTAGTCATCATCTTTAAAAATCGGTTTTAAATTTTTGTAATACTCTATTGCACTTTTAACACGTTCTTTTACATATTCTACTCTCTCGTCCACAGTCGATATGTTTCGGAGCAATTGTATTTCCTCGCTCCTTCGATACAGGAAATGTCTCTTTGTCAATGGAGCATTCATGAGCAATGTCGGTTCAATGCCATTGCAATATGGACAATGGCATGTTATATCTTTGCCAACTTTGGAATGTAATAGCTGCTGTATTCTAATTGGATTTTTTCGGTCAATAGATACTGTTTTCATAAGCTCCGGCATGTAATATCTAATAGGCATATTATATGGCTTATCATTTGCATCCTTATATAAGTCTTCGTAAAATGATTCAAACCTTGCCACTCCTGATTCAAAGGCATATAGACCAAATGCAAGAAGTATCAACCCGAATGCTCCTATTCTTCCAGCTATAACAGGCTTATTTGTCGATTTTTGTAAATCAAGCAATGCCGTTGCATAATTATATAGCTGTGATACGTTAGAATTTTCATTGATACAGTCAACATATATCCAATACATATCGCAATTCAACCCAGATACCACATTCAAAAAATACTCCCGCTCTTTTCTATCAGTAAGAATATCTGCCTTGATACAAAAACCTCCTACCAATTTTCCTTCGAAATTCAGTGAATTTAAATAGGCTTTTGTTTCCTCCAATAATTTTACATCAAGTGAAAACCAATTTTCATTGATATCCATCTTAATTTTTACCATAGTTGAATTATTACTCATATGAAATGGAGCGACAACGTTTTTTATCCCATGTTTTAATTGTTCATCCACTACTTTCTTTACATATTCCTTTTTGCTCTCATAATCATCTAAATCCTCTAACTGCAATCGTTCCAAATGCTTTGGTGCGTAAGGTAACATTGCAAGTCCTTTAACATCTGCATATGTATCATACGCTAATCGCATAGTCGCCGGATCTATGATAATATTAATATTATTGCTTTTCACAAACTTTAATAAATTCTTTTGTCCGTCTTGATGATTGATAGGAAAAATCACATTTTCCACCATAAATCCGTCCTTATAAAACTGTTCAAATACAGATTTATCGTCAAACAATCTTACATAAAAAGAAGGCACAAACTGCTTTGCTATATTCTTTGCAGTCACATTATCTTTTTTGATATATTCTCTAATTTCTTGTATATTGTTAGGCCTCTTATAATTTTCTTTTTGCAGCAATGCCATGACCAAATTATCAATACTGTTATTTATTGTTGGAATAAAAAATCTGATTGAGATTGGCGGTTCGACTTTAATCTTGTAATACAATTCCTCTCTTGAACTCACTGCTCCGTAAGGAGTATTTGCAGTTAACAATTTAAATAAAATAACTCCCATTGCATAATAATCCGAGCGATAATCTATATTTTTGCTATCGCTTATTTGTTCCGGAGACATATACAATGGCGTTCCTAATTGGTCACCTGTATTTGTAATGGATGTATAATCTATTAATTTAGACAGACCGAAATCCAGTATTTTAATATTTCCATTTTCTAGCAGATAAATATTAGCAGGTTTTAAATCCCTATGAATTAAGTTCTGCGAATGGATTGACTCTATGCCGTACAAAATTTGGTCAAAAATTCTTATAGCCTCGTCCATTTCAAATTTTCTGTCTTTCATAACAGTTTCTAAATCCTGTCCTTCAACAAAATCCATAACTACATATATGTATTCCCATCCGTTATCTATATATGTACCATCATCTACATATCCTGCCACATAAACGCTCTGAACTTTTTTAAGCGCCTCAATTTCCCTAGTAATTCTATTATCTTCACCTTTCGCAAATTCAGAAAAGACATAATCTATTGCAAAAATCTTCATTGCATATGTACAATTTTCTTTTTGACATTTATAAACAGTTCCAAAAGATCCTTTCCCTTTAAATTCTATTATCTCATAACCATTAATTTTTTTACCAATCATACTTTTCTCCTTCAGTAAGTTTAAGTCCTTAATATAATCTGCCCGCGGTAAGCTTATAACCTATTCGTTCTGCGCTTGAATCATCCATCTTTATACCTTTGCAAGCACCTGATATTTCTTTCCATCCTTCGCAGTCTGTACTTTTTCATAATTTACCTTTACGCCATCATCCAAATCAATTTCTATTCGGGATAATGCCAAGTGTCCAATCTTTTCATCATACTCTTGGCATTCTTTGAGCTGCTTCTGCAATTTTTCTTTGCGTTTAGATGCTATCGTCACTTCTCTTGCATTGTTGCTATTATCAATCATATCCTGCATACGGTTGATTTCACTTTCGTATATACGTTCCGTACGATGTAAATAATCTACACGTAAATTTCCGATTGTATCAGCATTATATCTGTGCATATATATAAGAGCTTTAAATCCATTCTGCTTACCGGAATCAAATAACCAATATATGGGACGCTTACCTGCACCTGTGACAGTATACATACTACAATGTGCGTTATAAAAATCATTTATAAAATAATATCTAATCTTTTCTCGGGCAGAATTTCCTTTACAATCTAATATATTCGCAATATACTCAATGTTTTTTTCAAGACATGTTTTCCCATATATTAGTGATATTATATCTACAAATCGTCCAACAATATCATCTCCAAAATACTCTTCGTCTGTTATAGGAATAATATTATCTTTATCAGGTATGTAGGCATTGTAAACTGAATTATCCCACTTACCCCCTGCAAATATAGTTCCTTCTTTGTCAATATCGTATCTTCCAAACATACATCCAACGGCAAATGATATTAACTGCTCAATAACGTCTTTCTCTGTATATACAGATAATATTTTATTCCTACTATCATCATAATCTGCAATCTCCTCTACTAAATCATATGCTTCTATGAATATTGTATCTATCTCTTTTTCTATGATTCCAATATCAGCCAAAGTTTTATTGTAATAATCTAATGTTTGTTTTACAGCATCTTCCACTGTATGATCTTGTCTTTTTGCAACTGGATTTTTGGTAAAGTTCCATGATATTTCTTTAGAATCCCAAATTTCTTTACTTATAGAAATACATTTCTTTACATTCTCTATTACTTCATTCCTATCTTGTATTCCAATTTTTACAGGTATGTGCCTTAAAGAAATTGGATTGAAATCAAGTGTTGGTGCAAGTAAACTAAGCCAAAATCTTCCTACTACAGAATTTAACAATCCCATATAAAAGTATAATTCATCACCATTTTCAGCAAATCCCATAGAACCTTTCGTATCAAATATGAATCCTGTCGGACAGTAACGTACTGCAAATATATTTGATAATGCTGACCAAGTAAATCCTTCTCTAAAATAATACTCTTGATTTTTTAATCGACCACCCGGATGTGTTTTGTTGAGTTCTTCGTGAAACACTTTCATTTCCTTGCCATCACGCCCATAATTAACAATATAATCATTGTTTCCATACCACCTTATAGCGGTACCTCCTTTATTATACGGAAACCACTTATATTCACTCTCAATCGCATCTTTTCTTTTTAAATCGAAACCTATTTTTTGTTTATCTACCTCATACCAAATTCTAAGAAATCTGTTATTATCTGATGTTGCAGCTCCCTGCTTTATTTCTACGTGATTTTCAAGTAAATCTTCATTGAATGATTGTATTGCTTTTGATGATACCCAATATATTATAGGATTCCCCGGTATGGTTTTGTATCGAGAATTTGATACTATATACTCGTTTTCATGTCGTAAATATCCTTTCTCCTTCTCAAATTGGGATGGATAATTAACCAGACGAGCATTATTTGAAATGTATCCCTCAAGATTACATTTTCTAATAATAAAAGCTACTGTTTGTACGACTTCCCCACTTATTTCCTCAAATCCCCTTGCGCCTTGATGTGCCATACATATTATCGTATTCTGTAAAATCTTCTCTCTTAATCTATCGAAACTCGTTAAAAACATCCACGATTGTTGTGTTATCATTGCCTGATAAGCATTCCCAGCACAGAAAGTATTACATCTTTCTATATATACAGCAAACATATCTAACTTACTGTCTGGGAAAAATTGTTTAGTATATATTTGTAACTTGTTATTCATGCCACTGCTTCCCATATAAGGAGGGTTTGTTACAACAGATTCATACTTTTCCGAGAGTATTTTTGCCTGTTTTGCCAAAGTAGGTACTATCTGATTACATTCATTATACCAAGCAATCATTACCACACTTTCAAGTGTTGCCTCCGCTGACAACTCCCATGCTTTCAAGAATCCATCATAATCACGCTTCTCTACATTGAGTATTGAACCGTACTCCTTAGCATCCACAAAAGTATGTAACAAATACCGCAAAGTTTCTCTATGTTCTTCACTAAGCAGGAATTCCCCCATATCTTTGTCATACTGTATACCGTTACTCTCCTGTATTGCACACAAATTAGGCTCTATTCCAAGAGTCAAAAATCTTCTGTTATAGGAACGGGCTTTCATCATAATTGCAAAATAGGCAAGCTGAAATGCACGATCATCTATATCCAGTCCATAAATATTATTCTCGACAATACTCTTTGCAGCGTCCCTCTGGCTATATCCATAGCTTTCATAGATCTGCATCAGAACATCAAAGGCATACACAAGAATGTGACCGCTGCCCATGCACGGATCAATTACCTTGATTTCTTCTGGTTTGATATTTTTATATTCTTCCCGAATGGCTTTCAGTTGTTCCTCAACCTCTGCTTCCTGCTCTGCCTCATCAAGGTAGTATTTCCATCCTTTTTTTAATATTTCATTCTCATGTCCTTCTAACCATAGTCTTCCGACACTATTCTCTACCATATAACGCACAATCCAGTCTGGTGTAAAAAGCTGTGTAGCTGCCGGAATACGCTCCTTAGTAATTTTCACATTCTTTTTCAGCAGCGCAAATACCTCATCTTTCGGCTCTGTATTGTAATACTGGTACATCCATCCAATGATTTCTACCTGTCCGGTTGGTTTTCCATCCTCTCCAACATTACTGATATTAAAATCGTCTTCCTTGATGTCATGTGTCAGATGATATACGATTCCATCCTGATCAGTGACAGATACATTCAAAAGCAATTCTGTATAATCAGATGTCTTTTCAAATAATTTCGGCAAATAAGCATTGAGCGCATTGCACTGTTTGATAAACAGGAAACGGAAAAGTGCATCCACCTGATTATCATTTTTCATCTGCATAATGTGTTCTGTTTCTTGCTGCGTAAACTTGATTTCTGCATCAAATGGAGTTGTAACCAAATCCGGTTCCAGTTTCGTCCATCCGTCTTTAGATGGTATGCTTTCAGATGAAAGTACGCGGATATGTGCTGGCATATAGTCGTTGACTTCCATAAAGCGTATTGCAATCAGTCGATTGAACCATGTATATGCCACTTCCTCTATCACGTTCTGGTATGCATCTTTGTATTCCAACTGGGATGCTTTTTTTTGAATTACGCTTACCAATTCTTTACGCTGTTTCATTTCTTCACCGTGAATGGCATACGGCTCTTTCGTTCCAATATCATAAAATTCTGCATCCTGTGTAGACTGGGGCAGAGCATCTTTTATACCTTCCTCTGTTATACCCAACAGTCCTGCTTTATATGTAATGTCTGCAATCAGTTTATTTCTCGCCCAAATAGAGAAATTCTTTATGGCTGTCTTATCCATTGTTTACGCCTTTCTACTTTTTATCCATATTAATCATTTAAATGGATGGGTTATCAAAACTCAACATTCACAATTGTATTATCATCCAATTCCAACAGCAAATTATTCCGCAATTCATTTAAATGCTTATCCAAATCTTCCACTGATTCGATCCTCCATGATGAGGATTTACTAATTTTTTTGAATGTCACATTTTTAATATGTTGTGAATGATATCCATTTTCTTCTGCAACCTTGCTTACCTGTTGCTCTATCAAATCTGTATCATACTGTCCGTTTTCTTTTGCTTCTGCTTCAAGTTTCTTTCTAACTTCTTCCGCTTTTTTTATAGCAATTTCCTGATCCATCTTATCCATTTCATTCAAGAGACGGATTTTTAAAGCCTCTGCCCTATCAGCGTAACCCCTCAGTGTAGATACATTGGTACAACTTTCTGCGCCGTTCTGTATTTCTAAAAACATATCATTATAAGCATTTATTTTGCTTTCCTTATATTCTTTTGTATTCAATACTTCAAATACACGCTTCTGAGATTCCGATATAGCATCAAGCACAGGAGCAAGCTGGTCATCCAATACTTTTGAATAAACATCTGTAAATTGTTTTAACAATTCCGGAAGTTTTGGAATATCTGCAAATGGTTTATCTTTTTTTACAATTGTCCGGACTGCGTCTACAACATTCTCCAGCTCTGCATCTACAATATAAGTTTTACTGTCATCATATTTTTCCAAATACAACAGTGATTTATCAAAAATGCCTTTCTGCTCTCCTGTGAAAAATGCCTTAATTGGTTCATAGTCTTCTGCAAAATCAAGCAAGTCATCCTGCTTCTTTGATACCGTTTGGAAAAACTCTACCGGAAACTGAATATGCACAATATCAGACATTATCCTGATACCTTCTTCAATCACTTTTAATCCCGGATACTTAGCCCTGTCATAATCCTTTTTCATAACCCTAAGTTCTGTAATGAGCTTATTTGCAAAGGATATGAAATAATTCATAACTGCATCCTCATCATCAGATGGGCTGCTTGTATGGAACAGCTCTTTAAGGACGTCCCTGACTACCTTTTTATCCTTATCTTGCACACGGACACGTTCCTCCATCATCAGCTTTTCAACAAATGCTTTCTTAGTTATATAGTTGATGATTTCCTCTACATCTTTATTCATCATGGTAACGCTTGCACCATTAACAAAGAAAGACAGTTCTCCCCTCTTAAAGAGTTTCGCCACAAGCCACTGAACATCATCTTCCACAAATCCATAAGGTGCTTTCATAAACCTGTCCTTGATGGATTTCATAGATGTCTTAACGTGCATCCGACTATTACCTGCAACATACTGTAATACATCATCAAGTGCATGGATATTAGGCTCTGTACCACCTTCCAGATTAAGAGTAATCTGATTGCTGGTCTTTAAAAGCTTTCTAATTTCATCCTCTCCCATAACTGCATCAATATAATTCAGTTTATGATATACTGTCTTTACTAATCTGCCAAGAGCTTCATTAATTCTTGCAGAGACTTCTTTTACGTTTATCTGCGCCCGATCCCCATTCACATAGATAACAGCATCCTTTAACGATTCTGTCAGGAACAGTTTGGCATTCGCATTACGCTCTCGCATTTCAAGTCTCTTTGCTTCCTTGATACTCTCATACTTGGATAATGCAGAGGATGTATTTAAACGTAAGAATTTTTCAATCTTTAAATATCTCTGTATCTCATCCATGAAAGCACGGTCATCCGGTAAAACAACCAAAACTTCCCTACCCTGTCCGGATACCATTCTAAGTGTTGTTTCGTCCGTACCATAATCAGATGCGGGGGTAAGAATACGCACTCCAACATCAAAATTCTGTGTAGGCTTATACGGTCTGTCATCTACGATCTGATTAAAATTAAATGAATATCTGCCATTGAATGCAGGGTACTTATATTTCTTATCTGTGAAAATATCCTCATAAATCATTTCAGATACTTTATTGATAATCTCTGCCATCTCTACACTCTGGCTTTCAATTTCTCTGTTGATTTCCTGTTCTTCATCAGTAAGGAACACATAAATATCCCCATTTTTCTGTACGAGGTTCTGGCGCATCAATACTTTTAATGCATCTTCTACTTTTCCCTTCAGGGCAATTCTGTCATCATCAATACCCTCTGCCATAAGACTTGTGATATTGTCGATATTTGCTACGACTACTTTATCAACGTACTTTATCATAAAAAGTACTTTTAAGACATCTACAGCAAATACTTTTTCTTTATGTTCCGGATTGATCATGTCATTTTCGTATGCCCGAATAATAACTCCACGGTGGCCGTGGTCTAAGAAATTTTCAAGTGCATCATAAAAAGCATGGAATGGCATAATTGTTCCTACTTCACATTCCTTATATTCCATAGCTGACTCTTTGAACATTGCCAGCATGGAACGTTCTCCTTCAGATAGGTGTTTTCCGGATGCGCCGTGGGTACGAATAGATGTCAGTACGCTTGCAAGCAAATTGAACTGATAAGGTACAAACGGATAAACGCACGCAAAATCATTTTCATCTGCATACAGCTTCTTTTCCACACCATCATTGAATGTAATTAAGTTCTTGATAATGGTGGCCTTCTGGCCGTATAACAAGCGTAAGGTCTGTGCAGGTGTCTCTTTCTTTTCCAAAATTCTTTTCTTGATTACTTCATCTACATTGGCAGAGGAAAGAGACAGTCTTGTGTCAAAACGTCCCTGAATTTTTGAAAAGTCGTTACCCTTAACCTTTGTTACAGAATCAATATCCTGCTGACTGGTCACAATAACCCATGCCTTACCCATACACTCCTTACCAAGTTCTTCCGTTACAGTCTGTAAGTTAAGCATCAGCTTTGAGTCTTCTCCAATATACTGACCTATCTCGTCTACCAAAAAGACTACATGATGATTATTTCCCTTTCGGTCAATGTATGCTTTCACTCGTTTTGCAAAATCTTCAATACTAATCTGATATGGTTCGGCTGCTTTTTCACACCAGTTACGTGCAGCTGCCTCACTCATGAAATCCATCCCTGTAAGGACTTCCACTACATCATCCTGAATGAAATCAAAGTCCTGTCTGGAATCTTCCCATGCCTCTCCATACACTTCTTCAAACTTCTGTTTGAACTCGTTGTATTGTCCTTCCTCTGTCAGCTTTCTTTCCAAATCTGCCAAGAAAGGCATTGCTCCACAAAAGCCCTGCATTTCATTAAATACTTTTAAGAATACATTAACGATTGCATCCTTATTCTGCTTACTGTTTGAGTCACTTTTTGAATCAATGTTGAAAAGCACAACATCCGTATCTGTATCAGCAGCCAGCTTCATATCTGCAAGCACTATTCTGTCTACAATCTTTGGCTTACCTTCGGTAAGGCTGTCATCTGCAAAATAATCTATGGCTTTTTTATCACCCACAGATTTATTTGCCAGCAAATAAGAAAGAATTTTTAAGAAGTGAGATTTACCACTTCCAAAGAAACCCGAAATCCATACGCCCATTTTAGGAGTAGTTCCGACAATGCCCTTTTTATATGCTGAAAAGAAATCCGCAAAGTGCTTCTGCAATTCCTTTGTTACTACATATTCATCCAATTCCTGCGCTACATTTTCTGCTTCGCTTTGACCAACAATGATTACGCCCTGTATATCACGGTCAATCTCTTTTTCAAACATTTCTTTCATTAACATATGCCATTATCCCCCTAATTATCATAAGTTGAAAAACGCCACCCTTTGCGTTTTCCAAACATTTAGAACCTCTTAGGCTGCGTCTTTTGCAGCCTTAGAGATTCTTAATGTTTTGTTATCGCACCAATCGGAATGCCCGGTAATAATTATCTTCCGGATATTCATTAAATATGATTAGCTCCTGTTCAGTGTAAGTACCCGGATAGAATAATACCATTGGTACACTGGCAAAAGTCTGGGGCATATTGTAGAGAATTTTGTTAAACACTTCCGGAGCTTGTAATAATGGGAAGCACTTTCCCACACCAGTCAGAAACACGACTGCATTCTCCGGTATATTCTCTGCAATATATTTTACTAGCAGGTTTTCCTTGTCAGTGATTTTTAGCGTATGCTGGATTGCGTCCTGCAATTTCTTGATGCCACGCTTTTCTTCCTGTACGTAACACTTTTCCATAAAGTTCTTGCTCTGTAGATGTTCTATGATTAAATCGTACAGATCATATACCACCAACTCAAAACCCTCTGTTCCTTTGATGTTCTTATTTTTCAGATAGGAAATTCGATTTCTTACCGTCAGTTCATCCTCCGGTGCATAATCAAATACCCAATAATTGACCTCATTTGCTTTTCCCTTTGTTTGTCTGAAAGATGGTTTCTTTATCAGCATTTCCATCTGATCCAATCGTTTCTCAATATTTGACATCATCTTACCCCCGATAGCGCCTTTACTATCTGCTCCATACCATTATCTATAAGCCATCTTTCCATGTCCGATTCTAATATAGGTTTAAAGATTTTTCTGACATTCTTTCCTTTATCTGTCATACCTGCCTCAAATAAAAATGTCTTATAATTCTTTCCCAGCCTTGCAAATGTGGCATCCGTCCATCCAGCTACCTTTTTACTCTGTAACTGTTTGTCCTTAAAGAAAATACTTAAATCACTTAGCTTATACTCATTGCTTCCAATGATCATTTTCTCTCGTATTACCTCATACACAAAATCAAAAAATAAGGTGTCATTCGCCATAATAGCTGCAAGATTAAAAATCTTTTGTGTCGATACATCTCCGTCTAAAAACACTGGATAGAAACTATCCCCTATCGCTTTTATTCTTGACGATACTGTATTAAAAATCTGTATAGCTCTCTCCGGGGTAGATGCCGCAAATATATTTTCAGTTCTGCATAATTCCTTGATTTCTTCAAAACTCCTTCCTTCAGATAGCAGCTTTACCTCATTACGAAATTCCATAAACCAAAAAGAATGCTTGACTGCTCCAGCACTATATTCTCTTCTTTCCATGTGTATTTACACCTTTCCATTATGATTCTATATTCTTATCTGTCCCACAATCTGGACTCGGTACAATATCTAAAATATCATCTACTTTACAATTCATTTTCCGGCATATTTTTACAATTACATCCATTGATACATTTTCATTCCGTGACAGCTTTGCAAGCGTCCCCTCACTGATACCTACCTGCTTACGAAACTCTGTCTTTTTCATTCCCTTATCAATCAGCATCTTAAATAATTTGTTATAACAAATATCCAATTTTCTTCTCCTCTAAACCTATAAACTTCCCAAACAAAATTCCATAGCTTTCTTTTCGCAAAAAACAAATACTCTAATATTATAAATTATATCACATGCTCCCTAATAATAACATAAAAATATGCAAGTTCTCAAAGTTTTCTTCATATTCTTATATTGCAAAATTACTTGCCTATTTTAACTTCTCATTTAAACAATTTAAAAATACCGGGATTACCAAGTGAAACAGCAAATAATGCTCTCTGCAAAGTTCATCTGACAGATTTCTAATATGACGATAAGTACGCTTGCAGTCATTGTATTTTTTATGTTCCACATTATCAACCACACAGAAAATGATATGATGTTGAGAAAATGAACTTGGGTAAGATAGCGACAGCACTTGAAGAACTCGATAATAGTGATGATATGCCCGAATTTTCTGACGAAGAATACAACACCATAGATGAAATTAGGGAAATAAGAAATTATTGGTGTCATCAGTATTACTTAGATTTTATCTATATTGAAAATCATTATGATAGAGAAATAGTGTTTCAAAAAGTTGCTAAAAAATTGCATTATGACGAATATAGGACATACGACTTATTTAAGAAAACAGAAGAAATGCGTTAGATTATTATGAGAAAATATAGATAAATAGAGAATCTTTGTGTTTAATACAATGAAATAAAAAACATTCAACAGAAAGGAATGTGATCACATGGGTTATGGTTAGAATTTAAAAGATATATTAGACAACAAAAGCATGACAGTAAAAGAACTTGCACTAAAGGCAAAAATCGCACCGACAACACTTTATTCGATTCGCTATTATTTTTAGACATTAAGAAACCGCACCCCCTTGATTTCTCAAAGGATTGCGGTGCTTATTTTTATTATTTGGCTCTAATCTAAAAATTACTCAATGATCGTAGCCACACGACCAGAACCTACTGTACGTCCACCCTCACGAGCTCTCGGAAATGAAATCTAAATGTTTTTCTTTAGTTTTCCTGCTTGTTTTTCTTTATATTATCCAGTTTATCTCTAAATTTTTACTGTTTTGAAAAATTTTAGAGCCAAAATAGAGCCACTAGCAAAATACCCATTTTCTCCTTATCCAACCATATTACATGGTGCTAGCACCGTGTATAAATAACATTAACAAGGAAAATATCAATTTGTTGTCCT
>Ga0137306_102063_pt1 | contig 17934 bp, 13 predicted proteins | sample Inofroosms_March_FD_97187 | JGI IMG/M metagenome (GOLD analysis project Ga0137306, IMG submission 97187) | Mouse cecal microbial communities from Vienna, Austria - N-Acetylneuraminic and N-Acetylglucosamine D2O microcosms_March | ecosystem: Host-associated > Mammals > Digestive system > Large...
GGCCGTCTGGTCGAGAGCTGGCATGATGTGAGCGGTGAATATAAAAATTACTATAAATATAAACCGGACGGGTCGCTTCAGCGCCAGTAACATTCGATGGCAGTCGTCTTAGGTCTGCTGCCTGAGTGGTATTCTGACTGCCCAAAATGCAGAAGGGTTTTTGTTTAGGCAGTTAGATCACTATTTGGGCATAAGCTGACTTCCTGCATATGGTAAATGCTATTATGCTATATAGAAGATACGTACGAAGTGTATGTGGGATCTTTAGTATATGTAGATCTATATAGAAAGGGAGTAGAGCGAAATGACTGAGACGACAAAAACAAAAAAACAGCTTATTATTTTTCTGCTTGTGGCTTATGGAGTTACTTATCTGATGGGGCTGCTGGCCTGGTATGGAAACACGAAAGCATATGATTTAAGTGTATTTCCGACCGCCCAGATGTATTATCCGGCAGCAGGTGTCATGCTTGCGTATCTGGTGACAGAATGGAAAGACAGCCTGCTGCCGAAATGGTTTTATATCTGCTTTGTGCTTGTGGCAGCGGTAATGATGCTGATGTCTGTTCTGGCAGTAGTGCAGCCTGAGCAGATGGAAATGATGAATGGGCAGGCGGTATCTTTTTGGGCGCTAGTTTCACAGTACGCAGCGATAGGCGGCTCGATACTTAGCTGGATTGCGCTGCTTATATCCAGAAAAAACAGAAGGGCAGCCTATGGGCTTGGATGGAAAAACGGGATAGCTTCGATCGGATGCATAACCGTATTTTTGATTCTGTATTTTGGCAGGGTATTTATTACTTATGCTTTAGCAGGAGAAGCAGGAATGATGCTGGATATTTTCAAAAACCCGGGTGCATTCAGCTATCTGATGACGCTGCCGATCAATTTCATCATTACATTTACCGCATTTTTTGGGGAAGAATATGGCTGGCGGTATTATCTGCAGCCGTTGATGCAGAAAAGATTCGGCATGAGATCCGGTGTTATTTTATTAGGGCTGGCATGGGGAGTGTGGCATATATTTTTAGACTTCTTCTTTTATACAACGCCAGACCGGGGGATTGTTATGACAGTATCCCAGATCATCACGTGCGTTACATTAGGTATTTTTATGGCATGGACTTACCTAAAGACAAACAATATCTGGGTGCCTGTAATCATACATTTTTTAAACAACAACCTTGTGCTGCTGATTGCGAACAATTATTCTTTGGAAGCACTGGAAAACCAGCAGGTAACATGGGAAATGATTCCGTCCTCGCTGCTTGTAAACGGCATTCTGTTTGGACTGTTTCTGATTTCCAGAGAGTTTGGCAGGAAAGAACAAGATTATGCTGTAAACGATTGTATTGAAAAAAGTACTGGACAAAAAATAGTAAATAGTGGTAGAATTTAATAAATTAAAGTGTTAAATAGTATTTATTAAAAAACGAAGGCGTTTTGCATATAATGCAGGGCGTCTTTTTGCTTTTCGGGAGGTACATGCGATGAAACACAAATTAGATTTTATAGACCACCAGATTATCAGCCTGCTGCAGGAGAATGCGAGAATGTCATTAAAGCAGATTGCCGCAAGGGTGTATCTGTCCTCTCCGGCAGCTTCGGCAAGAATGTGCCGGCTGGAAAAGGAAGGCTATATAACGGGGTTCCATGCTAGCATTAACCGCGAGATGATGGGGTATCCTGTTAAGGCGTTTGTTACGCTGGCAGTAGATACCGGGCGTAAGGATGAGTTTTTGAGCTATATGGTGCAGTGTAGAAATGTAGTTGAATGCAACTGCATTTCGGGGGATTATGCAATGCTTTTAGAAGTCGTGTATCCCAGCACAGAGGAGCTGGAGCAGTTTGTAGGCCAGCTGCAGCAGTATGGAAAGACACAGACGCAGATTGTATTTTCAACAGCGATCGAGCGGCGTGAGCCTATGCCTGAGCTTTTGATCGAAAGAGCCGGATAAAAGTGATGTAAAAAATATGATAAAACTCCATTGGCAGTCCGTGTGACGAAAAAGCCGATGGAGTTTTTGTTAGTGTAATTGTTAACAATATGAAAAACATAAGTTGACAAATGGAGGAAAAAGGTTATAATGATGATAGTTAAATAAAACGAAAGAGAGGTTAACAATTTGAGGGAGAAGTCAAGATCTACGGTCTATCAGCTATGTTTTGTTGCATTAATGGCGGCTGTCATGTGTTTTATGGGGCCGCTGTCAATACCGATTGGTGAAGTGCCGATATCATTTACCAATCTGATCATTTATCTGTCGGTATATCTGCTGGGAATGAAAATGGGAACCGCCAGCTGCATTGTATACCTGCTGCTTGGAATGGTCGGCCTGCCGGTATTTTCCGGATACAGCGGCGGATTGGCAAAGCTGGCAGGGCCTACAGGAGGGTATTTAATCGGATTTATTTTTATGGCGCTTATATGCGGCTTTTTTATGGAAAAATCGTCCTATAAGATGCCGTGGTGCATTGCCGGAATGATTTTAGGAACTATAGTAGCATACATATTTGGGACAATCTGGTTTATGATTTTGATGAAGTGTACCTTCCAGTATGCAATGGCTTCGTGTGTGCTGCCATTTATATTTGGTGATCTGGCAAAGATTGTACTTGCAGAATTAGCAGGACGGGAGCTGCGTAAAAGACTGCGGCTTGCAGGACTGGTGTAGTCTTTCATGCCTCTTTTGCAGAATGAAAATATATGATAGAATAAATATATTCATAAATAATGATTCTGCAGGGAGGGATAATATGAAAAACCGGTTTAAAATGGTAAGCTTTGTGCTGCTTGTGCTGTCTGTCTGTGCCGCAGCGGGTTTCGTGCAGCAGCATTCAGATGAGGCGCCTGCGGTAGTATCTGCGGCAGGAAAAACACCACTCGAGCGTTTTGGACAGCTGAAAGTATCCGGTTCACATCTGGTAAATGAAAAGGGAAAGGCCGTACAGTTAAGAGGCATTAGTACTCATGGACTGTCATGGTATCCGCAGTATGTGAACAAAAAGGCATTTGAGACGCTGCGCGATCAGTGGGGCATACATGCGGTACGGCTTGCGATGTATACAGCCGAATACAACGGCTACTGCACCGGATCTGCGCAGAACAGAAAAAATCTGGAGGCATTGATTGATCAGGCAGTCGGATTCTGCGATGATCTGGGACTGTATGCGGTCATTGACTGGCATATTTTAAGTGATTCTGATCCAAACACCTATAAAAAACAGTCTAAAGCGTTTTTTAAGAAAATGGCGCAGAAATACGCGGGTTATAATAACATTATATATGAAATCTGTAATGAGCCAAATGGCAGTACGACCTGGCCGCAGATACGTTCTTATGCAGATACGGTGGTCCGTACGATACGACGTTATGATAAAAAGGCGGTCATTATTGTCGGGACTCCGGCCTGGAGCCAGGACGCAGCGGCAGCCGCTGCTGATCCGGTCAAGGGCAGTAATATTATGTATGCATTTCATTTTTATGCGGCTACGCATACAGAGGAGTATCGCAAAAAGCTGCAGGAGGCGGTAGATGCGGGGCTTGCAGTATTTGTATCCGAGTTTGGAATCAGCGAAGCTTCTGGAAACGGACGCATTGACAAAGCACAGGCAGAGCAATGGATGAAGCTGCTGGAGCGCAATAAAATCAGCTGCATTGCCTGGAATCTGTCAAATAAAGACGAGGCTTGTGCAATGATAGACAGCAGCTGCACAAAGACATACGGATGGAAAAAATCGGATTTATCAGAGTCCGGCAGATGGATCTATGATTATATGAGATCTGCAGCTCATTAGTTTTGGGTTGCCTGGCGCAGCAGCAGATGCTATAATATTTGATAGTATTATTTGGATTCAGAAAGCATTTAGGAGATTACACAATGAAAATACTAATTATCAGGCACGCAGATCCAGATTATGAAGCTGATTCGCTGACAAGCCAGGGCTGGAAAGAGGCAGAGCTGCTCGCAGGCCGGATTTCCAAGATGGATATACAAAAAATATATGTATCGCCGCTCGGCAGGGCGAGGGATACGGCAGGCGTTTCCTTAAAAAAGATGGCACAGGAGGCTGAAGTATGTGAGTGGCTGCGTGAGTTTGCACCGTGTATCCGCAGGCCGGATAAGGAAGGCGGGTCGATTGCCTGGGACTGGCTGCCGCAGGACTGGACGAAGATCAGGGAATGCTATGATAAAGATGCATGGAGCAGCATTGATGCAATGAAAAGCGGGAACGTACAGGAGGAATATGCCTGGGTCGCAGATTCCCTTGACGGCGTACTGGCACGGCACGGATATGTGCGTGAAGGAAATTATTACCGCGTGGAGCGGGGCAGTTCAGATACCATTGCATTTTTCTGCCACTTTGGTCTGGAATGTGTGCTGCTGAGCCACCTGCTGGGTGTTTCTCCGATGATTCTGTGGCATGGCACCTGCGCAGCGCCGTCCTCGGTGACAACATTGATTACAGAGGAGCGCCGCAGAGGAATCGCGTATTTTCGGATGAGCAGCTTTGGCGATGTGTCGCATCTGACCGCTGCGGGAGAACTGCCGTCATTTTCAGCACGGTTCTGTGAGCAGTACGAGAATGCTTCACAGAGGCATGATTAAATACGATGGTCATTAAAATATCCGTGCGTAATCTGGTGGAATTTATCCTGCGCAGCGGCAGCATTGATAACCGCCAGACAACCGGCATGCAGGCAGAGGCCATGCAGCGGGGGAGCAGGATGCACCGGAAGCTGCAGAAGCTCGCCGGCAGCGCTTATCAGGCAGAAGTTCCGCTGAAAATGGAGTTTGTGGAAGAACATTATACGATTATTTTAGAAGGCAGGGCAGACGGCCTGATCGTATCTGAGCAGTTCGGTTTCAATGGGCAGGATCAGACAGAAAAAATATGCGCTGTTACAATAGACGAGATCAAAGGCGTCTTTTTTGATATCAGCCAGATGACAGAGCCTGTGTCAGTTCACCTGGCACAGGCAAAATGCTATGCATTTATTTATGCGGTTCAAAATCATGTGCAGAAAATCGGCGTACGGATGACTTATGCGAATCTGGATACAGAAGAGGTTCGCTATTTTTATATCCGATATGCGTTTGATGAGCTGGAGCATTGGTTTTTGTCCCTTATGCAGGAATATAAAAAATGGGCACAGTTTCAATATGAGCAGCACAAGATCCGCCAGCATTCGATTAAAATGCTGGATTTTCCGTTTCCATACCGAAAAGGGCAGAAGGATCTGGTCAGCGGTGTCTATCGGACGATCCTGCGTCAAAAGAATCTGTTTATACAGGCACCGACCGGAACAGGAAAGACGATTTCTACGCTGTTTCCGGCGCTGAAGGCGGTCGGGGAGGGCTATGGGGACAAGATCTTTTACCTGACTGCAAAAACGATAACGGCAGCTGTGGCAAAAGAAACGCTGGACATATTTTACGCGCAGGGATACCGTGCAAAGACCGTGCAGATTACTGCAAAAGAGAAATTATGCATGATGGAAGAAACTACATGCAACCCGGATGCCTGTCCGTATGCAAAGGGGCATTTTGACCGGGTAAACGACGCGGTTTTTCAGCTGTTACAGCAGGCGGACATGTTTACGAGGGAGCTTATTATCGAGCAGGCACAAAAGCATATGGTCTGTCCGTTCGAACTATGCCTGGATACGGCGTCGTGGGTGGACAATATTATTTGTGATTACAACTATGTATTTGATCCAAAGGTTTATTTAAAACGTTTCTTTTCGGAAGGCGTCCGGGGCGATTATCTGTTTCTGGTCGATGAAGCGCACAATCTTATAGAGCGCGGCAGGGAGATGTATAGTGCCGTACTGTATAAAGAGGATTTTCTGGCTGTAAAAAAAATAGTGAAAAAACGCAGCGTCCGTCTGGCAGGAGAGCTGAATAAATGTAACAAAATCCTGCTTGATTACAAGCGGGAATGTGAGCAGTACCAGTATCACAAAAACATATCTGTCCTTGTAACGGCATTGATGCGTTTAAGTGCAGAATATGAAAAATTTTTACAGAAATACCGTGAGTTTGAGGACAGGGAGGCAGTACTTGAGTTATATTTTCAGGTGCGCAGATTTCTGGATGTAAGTGAGATCTTAGACGATAACTATGTAATTTACTCAGAGCATGAAAACGAGCGTTTTCGGATCAAGCTGTACTGCGTCGATCCTTCCAGAAATCTGCAGCAGCGGCTGGATAAAGGGCACAGTACCATCTTTTTTTCTGCAACGCTGCTGCCGATCCAGTATTATAAGAGCCTGTTAAGTACGAGAGAAGATAATTATGCCATATATGCCGAGACAGTATTCCGCCCGCAGCAGCAGCTGTTATTGATCGGGAGCGATGTGACGAGCAGGTATACGCGCCGCAGCGAAGAAGAATATGAGCGCATGGCAGAATACATTTACCAGACAGCCTTACAGAAAAAAGGCAATTATATCGTATTTTTTCCGTCTTACCGGATGATGGAAGACGTGTATGGATGTTTTTTGGAAAAGACTGCGCATACACACATCCCGATTGACAGCATTGTGCAGCAGAGCGGCATGATAGAATCTGACAGGGAGAGCTTTTTAGCGGAATTTACAAAAGAGCGGGAAAACTCCATGGCCGCGTTTTGTATTATGGGCGGTATTTTTGGAGAAGGCATAGATTTAAAGCAGGAGCAGCTGATCGGCGCTTTGATCATCGGCACGGGCCTGCCGCAGGTCGGAAACGAGCGGGAAATATTAAGGCAGTTTTATGATCAGCGCTGCGGCAGCGGCTTTGATTATGCATACCGCTTTCCAGGCATGAATAAAGTGCTGCAGGCAGCGGGGCGCGTGATCCGTACCGTATCGGATATCGGCGTGATCGAGCTGTTAGACGAACGGTTCCTGCGGAGGGAATACCGCGCCCTGTTTCCGAGGGAATGGAGCAGCTGCCAGGTATGCAGCATCAATAATGTGGCGCATAAGCTGCAGGAATTTTGGAATATATAAATAAAAATATAGAAAGAGCGGGCCTGCCCGCTCTTTTGTCACGCATTATTCATGACAATAGAAAGTTCGCGCAGCGTGCTTTCTATCGTTTGGCGGCTGATGACAGATATCCATCGTCGCCCATTGTATAAAGTCCGGTATCAGCCAGATCCTGCAGGTTGTCTTTTGTAATGATGACCGGCTCCAGCAGGAAGGACGGGCATGTATTCTCTTCGCTGTCCTCATAGGTACATTTGATTCCCAGGCTGGAAATCAGGGATTCGTCAGCCGCACCGCCCGTTAAGATGGCTTCTGCCACACGGAATGTTACAACGGCTTCGTCGCTTAGATTTTTAAAAACAGTCATGGTCTGGATATCGTCTGCTATGTTTTTTAAATTCGCTTCGTCGCCGTCCTGGCCGGTAATCAGGATAGGATTTGAGCCGGCATAGCCCGCTGCAAGAGCCTGTGTAATGCCCAGGGCAGTCGAATCATTGGAGCAGAGCCATACGTCAAGCTGCGTTCCATCTGCATAATAGGAGGATAATAAATTCTGTGCCCTTGACTGTGCATGTTCTGTGCTCCATGCAGGGGTGGCAACGTTGTCAAAGTCAGTCTGGCCGGATACAATGTTTAAGGTGCCTCTGTCCATATATGGCTGTAAGACGTCGATGGCACCCTGATAGTATTGGGCGGCATTGTGGTCGGCAGGGTCGCCGGCAGTGATTTCCATATTGTATACTTCATCGCTTGCATTTTCCAGATCCAGGTACTCCGTGATAAATTCACCCTGCATTCTGCCGACAGCATAGTTATCAAAAGATACATAATAAGATACTGCTTCATTCTCGATCAGGCGGTCATATGCAATGACCGGTACGTCTGCAAGAGAGGCTGCTTCCAGAACAGGATCTAGCGTGCTGTCGTCGATGGCTGCGATTACGAGCAGGTCTACGTCGGCAGAAAGCATATTCTGGATATCTTCTGCCTGCTTTTTGGCGTCGTCATCAGAATAGGTGAGGATCGTTTCAAAGCCTGCTTTTTTAAATTGTTCTTCCAGATAAGCACCGTCACGATTCCAGCGTTCCAGAGCCTGTGACGGCATAGAGATGCCGATTTTGCTGCTTTCGTCATCCGCGGCGGAATCTTGTGCATCATTGTCTGTATCATCAGAAGAGGTATCGCTCTGCGTATTGTCTGTATCATCAGAAGAAGTATCGTCCTGTGTATTGTCTTTTTCCCGATCCCCGCAGCCTGCCAGTGCTGAAGCTGCCAGGGCAGTGCATAGTAATATGCCGGCTAAGTTTTTTTTCGTTATAAAAAAGCTTTTCATTATAAAATTTTTCTTCATTATGAATTTCCTCCCTTTTTGTTAATTTCCTGCTGCTTTGCAGTAGTTTTCTTTTATTTTATCGCATTTATTCTATGCAAAACAACAAAAATATTTTTAAATTTTATACGGCATTATGCAAATTCACGAGAGGGATTCGTCAATTTTTTAAAAATTGGGATAGAAAAAGAATATTTTTTAAAAATAATAAATGCAGATCTGCATAAATAATGGTTAATTAAAACAAAATTTTGTCCGATATTTCTATCAAGTAAAATTTGACAAATATGAAAGAACATGGAATAATGCACATAGCAGCTGATAACGATTGCAGTTTGTACCGTATATAATAGAAAGTGTATATGAGTAAGAGTCAGGTGTGTATACTCATATGCGGCATGCTGCTTGTTGCCTGGTATAAGCTGCAGGTAGGTTTCATTTACAGAATAAGATTACGATTTATGTAAATACTGTTGATGGAAAGGATGAGTAAAAGTATGAAAGAAAAGATGATCCGTTTAAACGAAGCAAAAGATGTACGCGAGTTTGTAAGTGCAGCAGAGAAGTGTGATTTTGATATTAATGTCATATGCAGGCATGTATTTATTGATGCAAAATCCTTTTTAGGCATGCTCGGACTGCTGATGAATGATTTGAAGGTCTCCTATGCCGGAGATGACCAAAAGTTTGACAGCATTGTACAAAAATACGCAATCGCCTAGTTTTCACAGAGTACAGATTATTAGAACGTATAAAGAAGCTGCCGGAACCGCTGATCATCAGCTGTTCCGGCTTTGTATTATACGAATTTACTTAAAATGTTCTGCCAGATATTCTTCCAGACAGATGCCGCGCTTGTAGATTTCTTCGGCGGCTTCTTTTCCGACATACCGATAATGCCACGGTTCATAAATAATTCCGGTGAGGCTGCTCTTTGTGCTCGGATAGCGCAGGATAAATCCGTATTTCCAGCTGTTTTCCATCAGCCACTGCTGTACCTTTGTATATTCCTGTGACGAATTTAGAAATTGATAGCTGCTGTCTACCAGATCGACAGCCAGTCCTGCCTGATGCTCGCTGGTTCCCGGACGGGCAACAGAGGTTGCTGCTTTTTCGCGGGCGTCTTTTTGGGAATAGCCCTGTGCGGTCAGTTCGTCAATGCGCTCTTGAAACAGCGATTCCTGTTTTGCCTGCGTGCGGTACGATGAGCAGATCAGCGGAGACAGGCCGGCAGCCCGGCAGTCCTCCAGCATTTCCATCAATTCATTGTAGCAGCGCTGGTCGATAAAATGTCCGTTTGGCAGCGGAGCAAGGTTGATCTTATAATCATCAGGAATCAGATTCCACGGATTTACAAGAATCAGGTTCCAGTCATCGGACACGGAGGCAATATGCTCGATTTCCTCTACGTCGGCGGTAGTGTCTGCGATCTGTTCCTGCTTTAACAGATCGGAATCGGATGTCTCAAAAGAATCCGGCTCGGCAAAAGATTCCGAAGAAACGATGGAGTCCGGCAGTCTGTCAGACTCCGGTGTATTTTTAGAATACATCCATACATTGGATTCAGACGAATCTTTCGAATGCATGTCGTCGTCTGATTCGGACCGGCCCTTGGATTTCAGCGGGGTGTCTGATTTCAGTGAACCGCCGGCATTTTGTGCCGCATCAGTCTTTGCTGAATCTGGTGCAGCTGATAAATCCTTGGAATCTGATGTGCCGTCTGATTCCAGGGAATCGCTGGCACCGGGGTCGTCATCAGCCGGAAAGGCTTTTTTAGATCCGCTTGCTTTCTTGGGTTCACCGGAAACACTGGAATCCGGCAGCAGCAGTTTTGGGGTTATGTCGGCATCTGAAAGGAGCAGTGTCGTTGCTCTGGCCGAAAAATCCTCCCAGCTGCTGAATCGTGTTTTTAAAATCTGCCAGCCGGCAGCAGCTGTCAGTGTAAGTGTAAATACGGCTGCGGAAAGCGTGCATTTGAGCCAGAGCTGGCGGAGGCGTTTTTTCCGGCTGCCTGCGGCAAGGCTTCTCTTTTTAGCATAACAGCTGTTTGTCCGCCTGTTATTTTTACTTTTGCTTTTGACCTGGCTGAGTGCTGGATCTTCCTTCTTTGCTGCTTCATATGTATTGCATGGTGGCTTTTCTCTTGTACGCATGTATTACCTCGCTTTCTCGTAAGAGCATTTAGGGTAAAAATACTCTATATAGTTATCGGAATCTATATCTTAACCATAATAGATAGATGCGAATAAATTGTATTTTTTTGGCATATTTTCGGCATTTATCAGGAATTTTGTCATAAATTAGTTTAAGGACATATGTTCAGAGCGTACAGAAAACGGGATCTGGATTAAATTTCCGGATTCTTCCGTGAGCTGTATTGTGTAGTCAGCCTCCAATATGGCAGGCTGGGTGCCGGATTTATCGTAAATGCCGTAAGTTGTCTGTACGGTATTCTGAAGTATGGCTTTTGTTTTCATTTCATAATAATCCTGTAAAAAGAGCCGGAAAAATTTGACCAGCTGATTCAAATTCTTTTTCGTGCTGATCGAAAAGCTGGTCTGGTCTGTGGACAGGTAGAAGGCGACAATTTTACCGCTTTTATCATCTATTTTAATGTCTGCCTGATATCCGTCTGGATGGTAGACGAAACAGTTCCAGATTACCGCTGTTGTAAGATCAGAAGAGCCTGCAGCCTGATTTGATTTGCTGATCGAAAGGTCTCGTCTTTTGGCAGGATCTGAAGTGACAGAGGATTGTTTGGCTGCAGTTTCTGTTTCTATGCCGGATGCTTTGACGTTATCATCTTCTGAAGCAATGGCCAGCTGCAGAGATATATTATAGCTGGCGGCAGAAGACTCCGGTGGAAGAAAAGCAATGCCGTAGTCTTCCAGCTGATGGAACGCATCTTTTACGAGCAGCGTTATTTCATCCGAAGTGCGCACGCTGCCTGTGCGGGGATAATCTACAAAATAGCAGCCTTTTGCAAACAGCTGCAGTGTATCCACAAGGCTGGAGCTGTATGTGAATTCCATTGGTTCAATGGAAGGATGTTCAATGGTGGCAAAGATCTGCTGATCCTGATAAGCAGACAGGCTGGCGGGAAGAAAGAATCCGGCAGCTGATATGATCAGTGTCAGTATAAGATAAAAGCCGGCTATAATAATCCGTTTCATGCACGCCCTCCTTTTAGTTGTACGGTGACGGTTGTACCGTGGTCTTCTATGCTTTCAAAAGATATTGTTCCGTTATGCATCTGCGCGATCCTGGCACAGAGCGTAAGGCCCAGTCCGGCTCCGCCCTGTGCACGCGAGCGGGCTTTATCCACACGGTAAAAAGCTTCGGTAATATGCGTGATGGAATCGGCAGGGATTCCTTTTCCGGTGTCGGATATGAAAATAAGGCAGCCGTCATCGGTCATTTCGGATCGGACAGAGATACTGCCGCCGTCGATAAGTGCTTTTCTGGCATTTTCGATCAGGTTTACCAGCAGTGAGCCGAAGAAATCGGTATCCAGCATACAATAGCCGGGCTCGCATTCACACTGCAGCGTGATTTTTTCACGCGCCATGATCGGCTGCAGATGGCTCACATAACTGTATATAAGGTCAGAAGGGGAGGCTTTTACAAGCGTCAGCGTCTCATGCTCTGCCACAAATATATCCAGCAGCTTCAAAGACAGCTGCTCCAGGCGTTTTCCTTCCGAAAAAATATACTTTGCCGCGTCTGCCTGATCTTCCGTAGAAAGCGTCTGCCCTCTTAACAGGTCGGCGTAGCCGATAATAGACGTCATAGGGGTTTTAAGCTCATGGGTAAAATTTCCGATAAACTGGCTCTGGCGCTCTACAGAGTCCTGCAGTTCTTCTATGCCGCTCTGCAGGTGGTCAGCCATCAGGTCAAAATCCTTTGAAACGGCACCGATCTCATCATTGCTTTTGATCTTGCTGCGGTAATCATAATTGCCAGAGGCAATTTCACGCGAAGCCTTTGAGAGGCGGGCAAGCGGCCTTGTCAGAAAGAACGCGAGGATATATGAAAAACATGCCGACGCGGCCAGTAATATGGCAAAAATCTGCTGGTAGATGTCCTGCTGCTGCATGCGTGCATTGTAGACAGAGGATATGTCATATGCGGCATCCAGATAATATGCTTCTTTTCCTACATAAAAAGAACCGGACAGCTGGAGATAATAAGAAGCAGCGGGCACGGAAAAAATCGCGCAGGCAAGGTGCGTCGTATCGATCTGGTCTGCGAGTTCTAAAAAGTGTGCAGCTGCTGATCCGGCAGAGTATAGGATTTCTTTTTCTGAGCGCAGCTGCAGGGCAGCCCAGAACGAACCCTGTGTGGACAGCTGCTCTAATATTTTTGACAGGTCTTTTTCATCTGTCCACTGATCCATATTGTTTACGACCTGCAGCGTATTTAAAATCATATGGTAAGATTCCTGTGCAGCACGTTTTTCCTGCTGCAGGGAGGTCTGGAATGTAGTGGAAATCAGTGCGCTGCTGCCGGCACCGAAAAAAAGGGCCATCAGGCTGATCATGCAGCAGGTCGTTTTTATTCGAAATTTCATGTATCTACCTCAAATCGGTATCCGACTTTGTTTACTGCCTGCAGCTCTTTTTCTAAATGCGCCTTTCGGCGCAGTCTCTGGATATGCAGGTCTACGGCTTTGCTCCCATAGACAAATTCCTTTTCCCAGATACGCTCATAGATTGTCTCACGGTAGAGTGCAGTGTTCGGATTTTGTGCGAATAGTAATAACAGTTCATATTCTTTGGGCGTCAGTGCAATCTCGATGCCGCCGCGGGTTACTTTTCTGGACTTGGTATCGATCATAAGTCCTGCGATCTTAATGATGTCATCTGCTTTGTGGTAACGCCGTAAGACAACATCAATCCGGGCAAGCAGCTCGATGATCTCAAACGGCTTTACAATATAATCTTCTGCGCCCATACGCAGTCCTTTTACTTTATCCTGGACAGAATTTTTGGCGGTGATAAAAATAACCGGAATCTCCAGCGGGCGGATATATTCCATAAGCTCGAAGCCGTCAATGTCCGGCAGCATAATGTCCAGTAATATTAAATCATAATTATTTTCTTCTATCATATCAGCTGCCTCACCGCCGTCAAATGCACAGTCGCAAGAATATCCGGCGTTTTTTAAGCTCAGCTTGATTAAGTTAGAGATCGGTTTTTCATCTTCTGCAATTAATATATGAATCAAAGCGGGGGCCCTCCGTTTTCGTTTATCGCTTTTTGGATCTGCTGTTTGTATACAGGTTACGGCATTCTGGCATCAAAACGGCAATGCCGGATGGATAATATTAAAATTCTAACAAACAACTGTGGAAAAAGCAATTGAAATGCGATATACTTTGCATAGCAGTATATGCAGGCACTGCCAGATCCTTTCACAGCCGGCAGTCTTTTACTGCGGGCAGTGCCCAAAAACATATATCCCGCATGAAAGCAATAGCTCAGGCAGACATATCCATATGCCTGATAAATATTAAATTGTAATTTGATAATACGAATTAGGAGGAAAACAAAATGGGAAATGTAAGACGCGTATTTGCCGAAAAGAAAACAGACTTTGCGGTTGCCGCCAAGTCGCTGCAGCATGAGATCAAACATTATCTGGGCATTACGGGCGTTACAAGCGTACGCGAGCTGATTCGTTACGACGTGGAGAATCTGTCAGATGAAGTGTACGAAAAGGCAAAAGCCACCGTATTTTCCGAACCGCCGGTTGATGATATTTATGAAGAGACGTTTGATGCAAAAGGCGGCAGGGTGTTTTCGGTAGAATATCTGCCGGGGCAGTTTGACCAGCGTGCTGATTCCGCGCAGCAGTGTGTAAAGCTGTTAAATGAAGCGGAAGATCCGATTATCCGCACAGCGGTTACTTATATTATTTCTGGAAACATCAGTGACGATGAGTTTGAGGCAGTCAAAAAGCACTGCATCAATCCGGTAGACTCCAGGGAAACCGGGATGGACAAGCCGGATACGCTTGTGCGTATTTTTGATGAGCCAGAGGACGTAATTATATTTGAAGGATTTGAAAATATGGCCGAAGCAGAGCTGAAGGAGTTGTACGATTCATTAAATCTGGCCATGACTTTTCGTGATTTTCTTCATATACAGAATTATTTTAAGCAGGATGAAAGACGCAGCCCGTCTATGACAGAGATCCGGGTACTAGACACGTACTGGTCAGACCACTGCCGGCATACGACATTTCTGACCGAGCTTACAGATGTGTCCTTTGGGGACGGCGATTATCGCGTACCGATTGAGGATACTTATAAGGATTATCTGGATACGTTCCAAAATCTGTATGAGGGGCGCAGCGACAAATTTGTATGCCTGATGGATCTGGCGCTTATGGCAATGAAGCGTCTGAAAAAGGAAGGCAGGCTGCAGGATCAGGAAGAATCCGACGAGATCAATGCGTGTTCTATTGTAGTTCCGATAGAAATCGATGGAAAGACGCAGGAGTGGCTGGTGAATTTCAAAAATGAAACACATAATCATCCGACCGAAATCGAGCCTTTTGGCGGGGCAGCGACATGCCTTGGAGGGGCGATCCGCGATCCGCTGTCCGGGCGCACCTATGTGTATCAGGCAATGCGTGTGACAGGAGCAGCAGATCCGACACGGCCGGTCAGTGAGACGATGGCAGGCAAGCTGCCGCAGAAAACGCTGACTCGCGGTGCAGCAAAGGGCTATTCATCTTATGGAAATCAGATCGGGCTGACGACCGGATATGTCAAAGAGATATATCATCCAGATTATGTCGCAAAGCGTATGGAAATCGGGGCTGTGCTGGGGGCTGCTCCGAGAGCTGCCGTACAAAGGCTGACCTCAGATCCAGGCGATGTGATTGTACTGCTGGGAGGCCGCACTGGACGCGACGGCTGCGGTGGTGCGACTGGTTCTTCGAAAGCGCATACAACGCAGTCAATTGATACGTGCGGCGCGGAAGTCCAGAAAGGGAATGCGCCGACAGAGCGCAAGCTCCAGAGGCTGTTCCGCAGGCCGGAGGTGTCGCATATTATAAAAAAATGTAATGATTTTGGTGCGGGCGGCGTATCGGTGGCAATCGGCGAGCTGGCAGACGGACTGCGCGTAGAGCTGGATAAAGTGCCGAAAAAGTATGCGGGACTGGATGGTACGGAAATCGCAATCTCCGAATCACAGGAGCGTATGGCATGTGTAATCGCGCCGGATGATGTAGAACGGTTTTTAGCTTATGCAAAAGAGGAAAATCTGGAGGCTGTTCCGGTCGCTGTCGTGACACAGGAGCCGAGGCTGGTGCTTATCTGGAGGGGAAAAGAAATTGTAAATATTTCCCGTGCATTTTTAAATACAAACGGTGCGCATCAAGAGACTGCGGTAGCTGTCGATATTCCATCCAGGAAAGACTGCTTTTTTGCAAAGACAGAGCCTGCAAAGACCGCGGATGACTTAAAAGCGGGTGATTTGAAAGCGGCCTGGCTGGATACGCTGAGCGATCTGAATGTATGTTCGCAGAAAGGGCTTGTGGAGATGTTTGACGGCTCGATCGGAGCAGGCAGTGTATTTATGCCGTATGGCGGACGCTATCAGCTGACAGAGACACAGTGTATGGCAGCAAAGCTGCCGGTAGCTGAGGGCAGGACAGAGGCCGTGACGCTTATGGCGTATGGATTTGATCCGTATCTATCCAGCTGGTCGCCGTATCATGGGGCAGTTTATGCGGTATTAGAGTCATTATCCAGAATTGTCGCAGCAGGCGGAGATTACCAGAAGGTGCGGTTTACATTCCAGGAATATTTCCGCAGGATGAGCGAAGAGCCGTCCCGCTGGAGCCAGCCGTTTGCAGCACTGCTTGGTGCATATGCGGCACAGATCGGGTTCGGCCTGCCGTCAATCGGAGGAAAAGATTCTATGTCGGGCACATTTAACGAAATCGATGTGCCGCCTACACTCGTATCCTTTGCGGTAGATGTCGCTTCTCATAAGGAGCTGATTACGCCGGAGTTAAAAGAAGCGGGCAGCAGTCTGGTGAAGATTTCGATTGAGACAGACGAATACGACCTGCCGGTATATGAAAAAGTGAAAGATCTATATCATATTGTACATGAACTGATACAGAAAAAGGCAATTATATCTGCCTATGCACTAGACGGAAAAGGCATTGCGGCAGCGGTCAGCAAGATGGCATTTGGAAATAAGCTGGGCGCGGCTTTCGATCATACAGTATTGTCGAAAGAAGACTTGTTTATGCCGGGATTTGGCAGCTTTGTGGCAGAAGTACAGCCGGGGCGTACAGCGGAAATTATGGAGACATTTAAGAAAGCAGGTCTGGCGCATGCGTGCCAGGTGATCGGCACGGTAAATGACAGCCGTGTATTTTCCTATGACGGCTGTACGGTCAGCATGGATGAAGCGCTCAGTGCATGGACAGGCACGCTGGAAAAGGTATTTCCGACAGCTGCATCACAGGAAAAAGAGGAGGTAAAGACAGGTCTTTACCATGCGGAACATCCTATTTATATATGCAGAAACAAAGTCGCAAAGCCGACTGTATTTATTCCGGTATTTCCAGGAACTAACTGCGAGATCGATTCGGCAAAGGCGTTTGAACAGGCGGGCGCACAGGTTATTATAAAAGTATTTAAGAATCTGGAGGCAGCGGATATCCGTGATTCTGTATTAGAATTTGAAGCAGCGATTAATCAGTCGCAGATTTTGATGTTCCCGGGCGGATTTTCAGCCGGAGACGAGCCGGAAGGTTCTGCAAAGTTTTTTGCAAATGCATTTCGCAACCAGAGAGTCAGTGAGGCAGTCATGCGCCTGTTAAACGAAAGAGACGGACTCGCACTTGGCATATGCAACGGTTTCCAGGCGCTGCTCAAGCTGGGACTTTTGACCTACGGCGAGATTACGCAGCAGAATGCAGAGTCTCCGACGCTGACCTATAATACAATCGGACGCCATATTTCAAGGATGGTTCATACAAAGGTAGTATCCAATAAGAGCCCGTGGCTGCAGAACGCAGAGCTCGGCGGTGTTTATACAAATCCGGTTTCGCATGGCGAAGGACGCTTTGTTGCAGGCAGGGAATGGCTGGAGAGGCTGTTTGCCAACGGACAGGTGGCAACACAGTATGTGAACGAAGCAGGTGTTCCAACCATGGATGAAGAGTGGAATGTGAACGGTTCTTATATGGCGATTGAAGGAATTACCAGCCCGGACGGACGTGTATTTGGTAAAATGGCGCATTCCGAGCGGCGCGGTGAGGCTGTAGCGGTTAATATATATGGACAGCAGGATATTCGGATTTTTGAATCAGGCGTGGCTTATTTCCAGTAAACTAATATATAATAAAAAGAATTTTTAGCTTCTAAGGGCAGAAACTATATCGTATCTTTTGCTGCATCTAATATGATGAGGTTGTCTGATGACGAGCAGATTATTGACGGCAGGATAAGATACGATTAAACTTGATTGTTTGGGACTGATATATTAAAATAGAATCACTGTTGAAAAAGATCATTGTAAAAAAGATCATTGTAAAAAAGGAGGCATACACATGGATTTTTTAAAGGGCAAGACTGCGATTATCACGGGTGCAGGAC
>Ga0137306_101592_pt1 | contig 17930 bp, 11 predicted proteins | sample Inofroosms_March_FD_97187 | JGI IMG/M metagenome (GOLD analysis project Ga0137306, IMG submission 97187) | Mouse cecal microbial communities from Vienna, Austria - N-Acetylneuraminic and N-Acetylglucosamine D2O microcosms_March | ecosystem: Host-associated > Mammals > Digestive system > Large...
TCCTTCTGGATCATAAATCCAGCCTGTAGAATCAGAGCAGGTTACTACCTTTGCACCCATCTGCTGTGCCTTCTGGGCAGCGTAGATTGCTACGTTGCCTGCGCCGGACACTACTACCGTCTTACCTTCCATGGATTCGCCGTGACATTTCATCAGCTCCTGCGTAATGTATAGCAGGCCGTAGCCGGTTGCTTCTGTACGTGCGAGGGAACCACCATAAGACAACCCCTTGCCTGTCAGCACGCCTTCATATGTGCTGCGGATCTTTTTATACTGGCCGAACATGTAGCCGATTTCTCTGGCACCTGTACCGATATCACCAGCCGGCACATCTACATCTGCTCCGATGTATTTGCACAGTTCTGTCATAAAGCTCTGGCAGAACGCCATAACCTCGCGGTCTGATTTGCCCTTAGGATCAAAGTCAGAACCACCCTTGCCGCCGCCGATCGGAAGGCCGGTCAGAGAATTCTTAAAGATCTGCTCAAATCCTAAGAATTTGATAATTCCCAGGTTTACAGACGGATGCAGGCGCAGGCCGCCCTTGTATGGCCCGATTGCATTGTTAAACTGTACTCTGTATCCTGTATTTACCTGAACCTGTCCCTTGTCATCTACCCAAGGAACACGGAATTTAAACTGCCGATCCGGCTCTGTCAGACGCTCTAACAGTGCTTCTCTTTTATACAGCTCTTCGTTTGCTTCGATTACAGGCCTTAAAGACTCTAATACTTCGCCTGCTGCCTGTAAAAACTCAGGCTCAGAAGCATTTTTCTCTTTTACCCTTGCAAGCACATCATCTACATAACTCATTTTATCGTCTCCTTTATTTTCTTTTATTTTTTCTGAACTGCACTTTATTTTATTATGAAATAACAGAATCTGCAATAGATTTTTCTTTATTAGGACTTTATTTTATTAGTTTTTTTCTTTATACCCCAGAAAAAAATAAAGCGTGTTCGAAAACAATAAAAACATTTTCAAACACGCTCCGTATTTTTATTCTGTATTTATTTTTATATGCTTATACACTCCGGCGCCTGCCTGCGATAATAAATCCGCATCCGACAAATACGAGTCCAAAGATCAGAAACAGTCTCGGGTCAATAGATCCGTCGCCTGTCTTTGGTGTCTCATCGAGTGTATGGCCGGCTGAAGCTGTTCCTGATGACGATCCGCCTGATGAGGCATTACTTACAGATCCGCCGCCCGTACTGCTGCCTGCCGATGTGACTGTGCTGTTGGAACTTCCGCCTTTTGACGTACCGCCGCCTGTCGATCCACTGCTGTTTGATGTACTGCCGCCTGTCGATCCACCGCTGTTTGATGAACCGGCATTATTTTTAGATCCGCCGGATGAACCATTTGATGAGCTGTTGTCATTTTTCGAACCGCCATTTGATGATCCACCCAGATCTATGGAGGTACTGCCAGCTCCGTTTCCGTCAGATTTATCCGATGATGAAGAGGATGAGGAAGAACTGTCATCGTCATCATCATCGTCGTTGGAAGAGCTGCCGCCGCCATCCAGGCTGGAAAATACATAGCCGCCTGATGAGGCAAAAGATTCTGCTGCAGAATTACTGTATCCTGTTATTACATCCGGCGACCATCCTGACTGAGATCCGATAGAAGTAACGGATTTTGGAATTGTCACTGATTTAATGCCACTGCCGGAGAACGCTCCGCTTTCTATTGTAGTAAGGCCGCTAGGCAGTGAGATCGAGGTCACTCTGCTGCACCCTGCCAGTGCGCCGCTGCCGATTATTTTTGTGCCCGAATGTACGGATACGCTTGATTTTCCAACAGGTACCATAACAAGCCTTGTCATGGAAGAATTATAAAGGCAGCCGCCGTCCGATGCATATGCGGAATTGCCTGATGCCACGTTGATCGTAGACAGGCTGGAGCAGCCTGATAATGCACTGCCGCCGATATTAGTCGTACTAGCCGGGATCGAAATAGCTGACAGGCTGGAGCAGTTTGCAAATGCGCTGTCACCAATCGAGGTAACTCCTGACGGAATTGCCATAGTAGACAGACTGGAGCAGCCCGAAAAAGCACTGCTGCCGATACTGCTGATACCTGTAGATATCGCAATGCTCGATAAAGCACGGCAGTTGCTGAATGTAGAAGCAGGAATCGAGGATACAGAAGCCTGCATGCTCACAGAGCCAAGTGATGAACAGCCTGAGAACACACCGCTGCCCATGCTCGTAACGCTGCCTGGTATTGTTACATTTGTCAGTGCCGTACAGTTTGCAAATGCACTGTCGCCAATGCTGCGCACGCTGCCCGGTATTGAAACGCTGCTGATCGGTTTTCCCTGGAAGGCTCCTGCGCCGATCGATGTTACTTCAGAAGGAATCGTGACCGCACCGCCTCCCCCGTTATACGCGGTCAGCACACCATTATTAATCGTCATATTTGCCGTATTCGAAGCAAATACATACTCTTTTGGCGTGAAAAATAATATTAATGCCGCTGCTAATAGAACGGCAAATCTCCGTTTTGCTTTTGAACTATTCATATGCGTCACTCCTTCTTCGCAATGAGGAACAGCCTTCCATCCTGTACATAGCTGTTACAGGTGGATAGTGTCAGCAGTTCGTCCCCATACGAAATATCAATTGTCTGGTCAAATACCGTAAGCTGCTGGATATTTGCCAAAAATGCATTAAATTCTTCTTTGTTTCCGGCTTTGAGAAAATTATAATACCGGAATGTGTCGTCATCCTGATAATTTACTTTTGATAAACACACCGCTACAATGCGGTAGCGTGCCTTTTCATAAATAGTATCAAATACGAGTTCATTATGCTGATCGAAATAGTTCTTGTCCATAAAGCTCTTCAAGCCGCCAAACATTGTGCCGTCCCTCATATTATGTCCATATATGATCAGGTTTGTATCCCGGTTCACATAATCATTTCTGGCATCCAGAAATAACGAACCGTGGTCGCTTTCTTTCTTATTAAAATCATAATGCAGGTAATAATCAGGATTATTTTTTCCTGTCTGCATTACCGGATAATCAATATTTGTGCCTGCGATAGACAGCCATCCTGCCAGATCCTTATTTTGTGCATAGAGATCTTTATATTTCTTTAATACTGTCAGGTCTGCAGGATCAATCTTCTTTGTTTTCTCTGTATCAGAATTCTTTGTCTGTCCTGTCTTCTTTGTTTTCTTTTTATCTGCGCTGCCGGAACTGTCAGATGCCTGTGCCAGATCCTGTTTCTTTTTGGAGCCCTGCCCATCATCATCTGCATAGGACTCTTTGATGATATGCCCGGTCAGGTTCTGCATATTTTGAAGCCTTTCGAATTCCTTGCTTTCCAGATGCTCCTGCCAGAGTGTCATGCCGTAATATCCCAGACACAATACTGCCGCGCAGATACAGAAAATCCCCGCTATGCTCAGCTTCTTACCCTGTTCCTTCTGCTCTTCCTTTTTCCGCTTTTCTTCCAACAGATTCTGGGAATTTTTTGCCAAAACGTCTGTCAGATACCAAGAAAAGGAAATCCCCACTTTGCTGCGGAATACGATTTCCTTGTTCCTGATCAGAGTGTAGAGCCTCACGGCGACATCGGGATCTGTGATATCGACTTCTTTTGTAATGAAGTCGATCTTCTTCGTATCCTCCTGTGCCGCGAGATACTCTTCATAGGTATTAAATTCATAATCGCCTATTTTGTATTTTTCACTCATGCTTCTGCTTATTTCACCGTTATGACTTTCAGTTTGTTCATTGCACTGTAAACCTTCTTGCTGCCGTTCTTCTTAAATGCCCTTACACGGAAGTAAGCTCTGTCTCCGCTCTTCATGCCCCGTACATTACAGATCCGCACATTTGCATTATTTACAGTTTTCAGCTTACGATATGTTTCCTTCGAAGATTTCTTGTAGTAAATCTCATAGCCGTCTGCGCCAGCTACCTTTGACCAGCTGATACGTGCCTGACCTGCCTTCTTAGAAACTACTTTCACCACCGGCGTTTTCAGCTTTGTAGTTGCGCTGATCACAGATGAAAATGCTCCATAAGACCGTGTGCCGTCCGCATTGCGGATATAAGATCTTACTTTATACCTATAAGTCTTGCCTGTAGAAAGCTTCGAAATCGTAGCACTATTTTTAGTTACATTTTTAATGACTTTGGACTGTGCATCACAGATCTGATAACCATCTGCATAACCCTGCTTCGTCCATTTCAGCTTCAGACTCGAATACTTCACATTCGTAGCCTTCAGACCCTTAACTGCTACTGCTGCAATCTTAAAGTTGACAATCTTTGTACCTGAGTAGTTGTTGCTCGTACCCTGGATCAGTATAGATGCTGTACCCGGCTCTTTATTATTTGTATAAGTCAGAGTATAGTCTACGCCGTTTGTCAATACCTTAGTGCCATCCGTCACCGTAATGGACGGCGTATAAGCATCACCTGTATACGTTCTGTCTTCTACTTCCGTCGTGTCACATCCTGCGATGCTCTTTGCTTCGATCATAAAGTTTGCAGTCTGTGTACCAGAGTATTTGCCGACACCTTTTACCGTAATTGTCGCCTTACCGGCATTGATATTGTTCGAATACGATACTGTATAATCCGTACCCTGCGTCAACCTGTCGCTGCCCGTCTCTACAACTACGCTAGGCGTAATCGCATTTCCGGTATACGTATAGGTCGGTGCGTAGCCGCTGATAATAAATCCGCCTACATCATTGCCGATGCTGAAGGTTGCCTTTGCTGAACCAGTATATTTACTGTTGTTTGCAGCATTAATTGTTACTGTAGCCGTACCTATATTAACATTGTTTGAATAAGTAACATTATAATCCGTACCCGGTATCAGTATGTTCTTTCCGCAGGTGACAGTCAATGTCGGCGTAACCGGAGAACCTGTATACTGCTGTGCCGGAATCGGAGCGATCGTACACTTCGACAACGGAGCAATAATATTAAATGTCTTTGTGATTGTACCTCTATTGTTGCCGATACCCGTAATTGTAACTGTCGCTACACCTACTTCGATATTATTACTGAATGTTACTGTATAGTCAATGTTCTCTGTCATGCCTGCAATCGATACTTTCGGATAGACTGCATTTCCAGTATAGAACATTGCATTTGCGGTATCCATAGTCAGTATGACATTGTTCGGCGATACCGGCGTGGAACCTGAGATCTCACCTATACCTCCATTGATCGGCGTATCCGGCGTCGTTCCTGAACCGCTGCTGATCGTGGAGCTTGTGATCAGGAAGTTTGCACTGGCTGAACCGCTGAAGTTGCCTTTTGCCTGTACTTCGATAAACGCTGTACCTGCATTCAGGTTGTTCTTGTAGGATAATGTGTAATCCAGATCCTCTGTCAGCCTGTATTTAATTCTGTCAATATAATCTGTTACTGATATACCGATTGGACGGATTTCAAGACCTGTGTATGGGTACTCTTTCTTAAATCCATCAATTACTAGTGAGTTTGATAGTGGTCTTGGTGTAATTGTATACGTAAGCGTATGCGGTTTTGTTGCATAGGTTCCTTTGGACGGATTTCCTTCTATACGTATATAATACGTTGCTGCATTTACAAAATCTTTATACTCGATCAAGTTTTTAAGTGCTACTTCATCTTTATATTTTGCAATTGTATATCGTCCTTCTTCTACCCCTGATACGATAACTGACGGCGGCTGTTTCTGTGAATTGTACACTGCCGTTGTCGGTTCCATACGGATTGTAGCTTCAGAACTGATATCCGTACCAATATAATACCAGTATCTTGCGCTGTCTGTATAGTTGCCTTTACCTGTTATTGTCACCATGACTTTGCCTGCCCAGCTAAACGGCGGCTTCTGTTTGTCGTGACGATATTCTTCTCGTATCTCTACATCATCTGTATCCGGCTCTACATACATACGCTCAATGTCGTAATCTTCTGTCTCGATCAGGAATGTTCCATTATTTGCACTCTTTGTATCATTAAAGTATGTGCCGACCTGACCTTCTTCCAGAGTATCTGCCGTAGCTGCATGTGCCGGAATCCTAGCTACCGGATTGCCTTCATCATCACCAAATGGCAGACTCAGCTTATAGTTTCCGAGATCTACACGCTCTTCTACATTTAAGCGGTATACGAACTTTGTATGGTCTTGCAGTGATGCTGGGTCTATTTTAAACTGAACCTTCTTGCTGCCTGTATAATTAGGATCAACTGCTTTAATCGTAAGCACTGCTCCATCATTTACATTTTTATTATGCTCTGCTGAGAGCTGAGCAGCCTTCATAATTAAATAGATCAAATCACTGCCATTGTAGCTTAAAATCGTATCGCCGGCATATTTTAAATCAAATGCAGGTATCTGCTCCTGTCCATTATAAACTAATGGATCACCTGTAAAGACTAATTCTACATCTTCATCTTCAATATTCTTAGGTATTATTTCAAATTCAACAACTGTCTCTCCAGTAAAGTTGCCGATTCCTCGTATACGTATCTGATGTGTATTTACATTTCTACAATCTGTTACGTATTCATAAGAAAAATCTGCACGTGTATTGCTATAATCTGTATCAATATTGTACAACACCTTTGAAAGCTGCCTGCCTGCATATGTTGCACTCGGAATCGGTTTGATTTCCCTTCCATTTAAGTATTTCTGATCTGAAATCGCTTCAAACTCGATGCCTTCAGAATTAATATCTTTCTGGAGAATAGAGTATTCAAATTCAATAAATCCCGTATAGTTATTATTTGCACTACGAATCTGACATTTTGGCTTTTCTGCACCCGGTTTCGTGTAATTAATACGATCCCCTTCACCTGCACCAACTAACCGATATTCTACAGGATCTTTCTTTGTCAGATCAACTTCACCATATCTAGATGTCTGCACCTTAATATGATTTACAGTCGGAAATACTTCACTGCCTGTATAAGGCACGGTTTCGTCTGCTCCCAGGTCAATATCTCCATCTGCGTAATGCTTTGTAAAATCGTATGCCGTAATCGTAAAAGGTATTCGCGTTTCTCCGCTGTAATCACCTTTACCAGTAACAATCAAAGCAGCTCCGCTAACAGCCGTTACATTTATATTGTTATCATTTAAAAATGATAAATCATAATCATTCGGCTTTAATGGTTTGCCATTCAATGTGATTGTAATATCTTCTTTTGTAACTACTGGATGACCATGGTTATATTCGTAACTATCCTTAATATTGGCTGTAATACCGTCAATTCCCTGTTTTACTTCGTAGGAAATTTCCAAAGTATTTTTCAAATAATTTTTTGCATCTCCGGTTGGTTCTAGTACAACTGTATGCTTGCCAATACTATATTCTGGCTCTGCACGGAATGTATAATCTACACCATATACCAAAGTCTTGCCGCCGCATACAACAGGCTTAATCATATCCTGCATGGATAAAGACTGTCCCGGAACATAGCTGATCACACCTGGCTGTGTATATGTTGCCTGCGTCTTCAAATCACCCTGTATATAGAAATAACATTCCCTAACCTGACCATCTGGATCTGGAACAACCTGCCCATTATTCGTTTCGCTGCTGCCTCGATAGAATCCGATAAAATCATTAATACCTTCTATTGTGATATTATGTCTTCCGACAATCGCTGATGCTGCATCAAAATCAACATTGTAATCTGTCCCCTGCATCATTTCCCGTGGATTGAATGCGTTTTCTCCTTTTTTTCTTTGATAGAACCACGCATCCTTGAGATATTTTGGATTGTTTCCTATCGGGTTTGCCTCATTTCCATATGGAATAATATTCGGAGTTGTCACAATATAAGAATTATTTGCCGCATCTGCTTCAGTCCGGCTGAAATTACCGCGGATCTTAAATTCTTTTGTTGCAAATCCCGAACAGTTGCCATCTTTCGTATGTGTAAGAGTTACAAATGCCGATTTGCTTTCTTTATCTCTGACAAGAACATTATTATCAATGGATGCTGAATATTCTGCAGGATCTAACTTCATTCCCTGGTAGTATACTTTAATTTCCGGCTCCTGTGGCTCACCATTAAAAAGCATATACTCTGGAATATCAATCTGACATTCACTAAGCGGAATACGCGAAATCTCATATTCCAAAGTAAACTGCCCTGTAAAGTTTGCACCTTGGGCTTCTACCAATATGCTTGGTTTCGGTTTTGTTAAATCTTCTGTATAATCCGCCTCCCACGCATGTGTACTATTCTGATATGTTACTTTAAAATCGATGTATTCCTGCATCTCTACTGTACTTTCAGAAGTCCAAGTACCTTTCGCACTAAACGAAATCTCTACTGGTGGACATGCGCCTGGTCTATTATCTTTCTTTTCTTCATTGTGCACAGTCTCATATGCGAATGGAATTTTTGAACTGTAATCAATGTGGAACATATTTTTATCAGTTGTCGCATTTGATATATCACGAGGTGCAATTGTAAATTGCTTTTCGATTGTTCCCTCATAATCTCCACGTCCTGTAATCGTAACCGTTACCACACCTGCATTGATATTTTCTCCAAATGTAGCTTTATAATCTATGTCTTTCTGCAATTCTTTACCAGCAGTATCTGTTACAACTATTACTGGAATAACTTCCTGCCCAGTATACTGCAGAGGCGTATTGCCATAAATATCCTCATTTTTAATTTCTACATTTGCAATCTTGCTTTTTGTTGCATAAAACTTAAATACGATTGTATCCCAATATCCATGCTGGCCTGTAACTGTTATTGTCACTAATCGATCGCCATCACCACCATTTAAATTTTCATAAGTTGCATTTATTGTGTAATTTTCGTTGTAATAAAGCTTTTCGTTTCCATCCTGTAAGTAAATACTGTTATCTAATATTCCGCCGTTTTCTAAAAAGATGATATCATTGTAACCACTATTTGTACTTCCAGCTGTAAATGTTCCCTCGATCCAGTATGCACCATCTCTCAATGTAAGCGGCTGCCTCTTACGAAATACACTTACCTTTTTTATGCTATCTCCATAATGATACGTCACTGTATTCGTACCAGTATAACAGCCTATACCTTTAATGGTAACTTTGATCTCACCGTTTTTATCCAGATCATCAGGTCTATTTGTACCTGACGGATCTATCGACTCAATGATATAGTCAGTACCTAATACTAATAACGTGCCCTTGTTGCCGCCAAAGTCTTTGTCATACACTTTTAATGACTTATTTACATAAGTTGCATTATCACTGGTATCACTCCTTGGCTTATCTGGAATTTCCATTGTGGTATTACCGATACTTTTTGGCGTCAGCTCAAACTCATTTGTAAAAGCATCTCTCTGATAATTGCCTTTACCAGTGATTTTAAATGCATATTTATATGTGTTTGCTGCATCACTTACCTTTGGATACGTTGCAGCTGTTACTTTTTCATAATCTGTGCCATTCCAATAATATAAACCTTCGATTGTATAATCGGTGTTTAGATTCAGCGGATCAGCCATTTTTGCAAGAGTAACTGTATCCAACGCAGGATATGACTGTCCCGCATAGTCGTGCTTTCCATTTGTATATTCATCTACTGGCAGCTGTGGATCTGCTAGAGTCTGAGGCTGAATAACAAATGTTGTCGTCTTCTTATCATCTGGATTGTTTACACTCCTTACAGTCAGAGCTACTGTACCTGCATTAATGTTATCTGATTCATTGCCATTTCTGTCTATATATACTTTCTCATAAGAACTCTCTGGCAGTTCAATTTGATCGGACTGTCCACGATGATACCATACTTCAATATCTGGATCATGCGCTGTTCCATCGTATATATGCTCATTATTATTACCTTTTGTATCATGTGTACACTGGTCATGGAGTACAATCGAACACTGGCTCATTCCATATGCTACGATTTTAAACGGCGCTTCTAACGTTCCTCCATAATTTCCGCCAAATGTATAAACAATACGGTAATCATCACCATCTGGGAATTCATCATCTTCTATATTCATCTCCACAGTACCTTTGAAGATTTTTACTGTATAATTTGGCGAATTCCAGTTACCTACATTTTCTACTGCTGTATTTTTATCTTTATCAACTACAACAGCATTTTTCATTTCCGGCACATCTCCTGTATAGAAAAATGTTGCTGGCTTTTCTGTTTGATAGAGTCCTTTTAATCTCAGTTCATAATTTGCAGAATCAAAAACTTTCGGCTTAACTTCAAAAGTTGTTGAGGTCTTACCATAATATCCACCGGCATCTTTACTTCCAGTTCCTGTTACTACAATTTCATATGTACCTGCATTTACTGGCTTATCTCCAGAAGGAAGTGGTTCCATGCTTCCAGTACTTTGATTATAATAATTATAGGATACTGTATAATCCTTATCCCTTAATATAGATTTTCCATTATAGCTGTCTGTAAATGAAACTTCTAATTCTGGCACTTGAGGAGTTGTATCATAAATAAACTCTTTTTGGGATGTAACTACAACATTTGCTTTAGTTGTTCCTGCCAAATTTCGGCTTACATGATAGTTAAACGGCGTCTCTACACCGGCCATATTATTAATACCTACAGCTCTAAAACGTACACGTCCTGCTGTCGGATTATATTTTTTATCAATTTCATTAGAATTATCATTTTCTATAAACACAAAACTGTCATCACTTACAGTATAATCATTATTTATAGTATACGTACCACCTTTACTACCTGTCAGCTGCTTCGGCTTATTGATGTATCCATTATAATCATCATAATCAATTACCCGCGGAAAAATCGCAGCATCAGGAAGAACAAAGTAATCTCCAGATTGTTCAAAACTAAATTCTAAGTCATATGTTCCAAAATATCCGGTACCATCAACGCCAGTAATTCTTAAAAACGGTTTTGATACCCCAGTAGTTGTAAATTCTACGCTGACTTTAGGGCTGTTAGTACTCGGATAACTCCCACCATAGATATCTGTTGTTCCATCAACTATTCTTAATTTACTGATATCCATTGTCTGATTCCGGTTGATAGCATAATCCGAATTAAGTACTTTTCCATCATAATAAGCTGTAAGATACCGTACATTTTTCTTAATATATAAAGACATATTGTGCTTTGCACGACCTGATGCGTCATTATTCTGTGCATTAGTGCTCGTAAAGTTTGCAAATGCTATATAATGCTGATATGTGCCTGCTCCAGTAATTGGATTCTCAGATGTGCTAAAATAAATTTCATTTTTTGGTAATGTATACTCTCGACCGTTATAAGTAACCTTTACTTCCAAGTCATTTTGACTTAAATTGGGATAACCTGACTGCTGTACTTCGTATTCAGTAGGAGTGTATTTTTGATTGGAAAGCGTCGTGTATTGCCCCCGTTCTATATTATAACTAAATACTACCGCATCTGTTGTATCTTCAAACAAATCACTTGCCCCACCAGAAATTGAAAGCTGCACTTGTTTTGTACCCATGCTCCTATAAGTATCATCACTTGAAATTGTATTCACTTGAATAACACTTACCGGAATCTGCGTTGGAGTATCAGTTGGATTCTCTCTATACTCAAAAGATGTCGGCAATGCTATACTGCCCACTGTATCATACGCAGGAGTCCCATCTGCATTAAATCGATCTGGATCTAATGAATATCGGACTGTATTTGCTGTAAGCTGTCCATTCGCCACTGCATCTGCAAGACTTATTTTATTACTCGCCTGCAGCCTCGGCGCAGCTACCGCCACTCCTCCTAATAACAATACGGAGCAAAAAATAATTAGTATTTTCACCCCAAACTTTTTCCATACGTCCTTGTACATAAATTACCTTCCTCTCCGTCAACCTAATAATGAAGACTAAATTTTCCGGATCATCTGAATCATCCCAGAGCATATTCATACTCAAATACATTCTGAGGGGCATAACCAAAACCCTCTTCTGCACTCTGCGCACCATACTTAGCAGGACACCTCTTCTACGTGGGGATGGCACAGCACCGCTGACCGAGTGTGAAAAAGCATCATACAAAATACGGTGCGCAGGGTACAGAAATCGATTTTCAATCATGCTCCAACGCAGCAATATACAAATGTGTGATCAGAATCACGCCTGACAGGACATCCTGCTACAGCATCAAAATGCTATGATCTGAACAGACAGCCAAAAAGGCATTTCATCAAGAGCTTCATTACATCGCACGCTGCCTTTTGAATGCTCTGTCCATGCTAGGGGTAAGGACATCTCTGTGCCGGATTCAGATCCCATCATATACTGCCGTCACAGCATACCGCACAATAAATCTCCGCATAACGGTATACTATAATCTATATTCAGAGAAAAGCATGTATGTTCGGTCAAATTATGGCTGGACGTACAGACTTATCCCGTTAGATAGTTTAGTATTATATCGGCTTATTTCTTAAATTCTTAACCTTATACTGGGATATTTTTGAATAAAATGATAATTGTTAGAAAAATATTTATAAACTAGACATTGCACTTCATTTTACCGACTGCAGTGCCTCACATTCCTACAGCAAGGCACTGCCTTTCAGTCTTCTTAGTGGGAGATCATGTAGATTCCTTTCTTTAGGCCATAGATAATGAATGCAACTTTCGCCAGTACGATCACAATTGCAATTTTTCCGATTTCCCAAAGACCTCCCAGTACTGCCATAGCTATTGTCTCAAGCATTGTAAGCTCCTCCCTTTTCTTTAAGTATTATATTAGGAAATTTTCCTTATACCCACGAGCAATGTAGTTTACCATAACGCTTTAAACATTAACGCTCGTGAGTCGGTATTACTGACAAATATTACGATCTGCCAGTATAAATTAAGATTAACAATTTCTATTCCGCTTGTAAATACATTTTTTCAAAATTCATCGTACACATATAGCGTATAGGCTGCTTCTCATATAGGTGTTATTTTTTTCATATAACCAGCACTAAATGTGCATATTGCAGTATTCAGCTGCCAAAGACAGGATTATGCGAAATATCTGCATGAGTGCAAAGACTATTTTTACTTAATGGTATAGATCTCCATAACATGCTTATTTCATGTACATTTCTGCTGTTTCCTCTGTTAAATCAAATTTCTCACGTATCTTTCCCACGATAATATCATCCTCTACCTTCAGCTCCCTTAATGTTGACACCATGGCTGCGATCCCTTTTTGAATCCCTTCCTGAATCCCTTTTTGAATCCCTTCCTGAATCCCTTTTTGAATCCCTTTTTGAATCCCCTTTTGAATCCCTCTTTCTTCTATGCCTTTGCTCAAATTACACATAAGCGACACCTCACTTTCCAATTTCTGGGTCATCTTTATATGGAAGTCTTCCTCCAGCACCCGGCACTTATCCCCCGGCTCCGTCTCTGCGGACAGCAGCACGTTTAACAGCTTTAACAGGTCCGTGCCGGAGTCTTCTATTTTCCCAAGGCAGATCATGACGGCCGCCATCAGGTCATAATCCGCCTTCCGCTCCCTTACGCTGCCTGCCAGGCTTTCTTCCGCGATATAGTAGCGGGTGATGCTGTTTTCACGGCTTTTTGGCGGGTTCATGCAGATCCATATGCTGTATACCTTTTTGATATCCTCATAATGGGAATTTGCAAACTCCGTCCCGTACTGGGCGGATATCAGGCGGCTGCAGTAATAGATGCCCCTCTTGACCAGCGGATAGCCCGGATAAAAGTCATTCTGGGCCTCAATATTGATGATCAGGCGGATCATCTCCCCGGACACCGGGGCTGCTGCAAGGAACCGGATATCATAGGTGACTGTCCCCTCTGTCAGGGATGCATCCTCATTTCCGGCCCCCTGTATCATGGGCGTGCGCAGGGATTCATCCGGGGCTGCTGCCGCCTCGCCTACCTGCGGCGTGCCCTCTATATACTTCTCCGCAATCTCATCCACGCCGCAGCCGCAGTATTCTTCTATACAGCTTTTCATAATCCATGCCAGGATAATCTTTTCCGAAAGCAGCCTCTTACAGGCGGCATCATACCTGGACTTCCCATCTGCTGCATAAATATTTTTTGCTATGCTTGTGTCTGTATTCATGGCCCTGCCTCCTGCTCCTGCCTATATAGTATCATATTCTGCACAAAATGCAGCTTCATTTTTTACTGGCACTTATACACTCTAGACACTTTACATTGTCTGCCGTATTTTTTCGACAAATCCGGGTGTACACCCGATGATGTCGCAGATATCCTGTTCTGCCATGTTTCTTTCTAGCATGCTGCGCACCATTCTGACCCTTTCCTGTTTCCTTTTTTTCGATCCCCTGCGCATTGCTTTTTTATATCCTTCTTTTCTTCCTTCTGCTCTTCCTTCCGCTCTTCCTTCTGCTATCATCTCTCTTAATGCTGAACACATATTTATCTTTCCTCCATTCCTGTTATTTTCCTTCACCCTCAAAAGCTCATCTATGCCTATATAACATGCCACCACGCCGTACGCGTCTTCTTCCATCCTGCGGTAATACGGGTCGCCTTCCACCAGGCTTTTCAGCGCTGTCCGATCGTCTGACAGCCGTATGCAGTCCAATACCTGCCGCAGGTCGGTGCGGAATATACCCGTATCTTTGAGCCTGCGCACTTCCAGTATGTTGATCCTGTAATCCGGCACCATCTTCCTCATCTCATCCGGGACGCACGCAAAGTCCAGCATTTCATGCAGCGTGCGCGGCCCGTCCCAATCCTCTTTTCCACAGTAGAGTATGACTGTCATGACGGGCGGCAGCAGCGTTCCTTTTGGGAAACGGTACAGGAATCCGCCGCCCTTCAGGCCTTTGTATTCGGTGCGGGCACGGCTGCGCACCTGCGAAGCCTGTTTTTCATATTCTCCGACACTGTAATACATATCCCGCAGGGGCATGGAATAATCCATCAGCTCCTCTAGCTCTATGCCTATGACCGCACTTCCCTCCCCGAATACTGCCTTCCTTACCATGTCACGGTACTTGGTGCCGCCCTGCCGCCTCCCAGCCTTTGCACGGCTGCCCGGCCTGCGGGCTCTGCCTGTTCCGCCGCCCGGCTCCCGCACAAAACCTGTCTGGACATCCAGATCCCCAAGGCTGTCCGCCGTAAGCACCTGCTGCCCGCCGAATGCCGCACCGTTGACCAGGTCCGCATAGCGTGCATTATCATAAAAATAATTTTTCCATTCCTCATCTTTTCTCAATATTTCCTCCTCCTGTATGTGCAGGAGCCTTCTGGAAAACCCCTGCTTTTTTCTTTATCTGTTTTTCAGCATGGATTTTCTTTTCCTGACCGGCGGCAGGCATGACTGCTGCCATCTTATAGAAACTGTCGATTGACGGGGTGCTCCCCACTTATTGGCATGCAGCGCCTGAATGCGCTGCACGGAGAAAATATGCTTCAAATGTATTATATCACTATTGCCATAAATATACAACTATCATTTCTTTGACTTTTTGATTTTATCATCTTGTCTTTTATTGGTCTGCACATTATAGTCTAGAGCGTGTTTGAAAAATGCTTTCCGTGAGATGTGCTTCACACTTGGTACCCAACGGGCATGATATGGAGAATTTATCCCAAATTTATGAGGCATAGCGGGCTATGTTGATTAAATTTGGGATAGATTCTCCGCTAAGTGGGGAGTGCAGATCGCGGGAATGATTTTTCAAACACGCTCTAGAATGCATCCACCGTCGATCAGTACTTTCTTTCCACTGAATGCAAACCCATAGATTCTGATCTGATCCATAGAAATCCCCTCTTTTTCCAATCCGGCTGCGTACCCTTTTTCAATGATCTGGCGCAGTGCTGCGTCTGCCGTTTCCTGCATGCTTTGTTCCCTGTCCGGATCCAGCACCTTAAATTCCAATATTATTCCGCAGTCCGCTGCATTCCTCGGCTTCAGCATTACGTCATACCTGCCGAGCCCGCTCTCCCGGTTGGATGTTATGACATACCTCCCCCTCAGGTCTGCCACCAGTCCCAGCACAAACCCGTGGTAAAAATTCTCATGCACCCTTGTCCTTGACTGCTCCCTTCCGGTGTCATAGCAGCTGAGCGTCGCATACATGATTTCATTGAGATATTGGTTCATGTATTCTTTATCGCCTGCAAGCAGCGCCTCTGTAAAAGAGGAAAGATTCAGGCCGTCCGCCGAGAACCATTCTAAAATCATCCTCCTGAGCATCTTTTTTACTTCCAGATTTGTAATCATGAGTGTATACGTATCCATACCGCACTCATGATCACACGTCCTGCGGCCAGCAGCCTTCAGATAGCCGCCTGCCACAAACAGGCTCCAGACTGCATTTTCACTATGCCCCAAACGGCTGAATATGATTTCTTCATCCATAGATGCTTCAAACGGCTTTCCCTGCAGCAGACCCTCCATAGCCATTTGTACTGCCCTGTTTCCTTTTCTGATTAAATCCGACACCAGTGTATTGGAACTGATATTGACCCAGTATGGCTTAAACTTCCTTTTACCAGAAAATTTATGATCGACCATGGATTGTAAATGCTGTCACGGTTCCCCAACCGAAAGCCGTCATACCACTCCCTCACCATCTGTGCTTCTGCTCCCAGACCGTATTCTTCCAGCGCCCCGAAGACCTCCTGCTCTGTAAATCCAAACGAAGTTTCATATTTTTCTGAAGTCGTGATGACTACTTCCAGATTGTTTAAATCTGAAAAAATCGATTCCTTGCTTATCCTTGTAATTCCCGTCATCAGCCCCCGTTCCAGATACGGATTGGTCTTAAAGGCTGCATTGAACAGCCTCTTTGTAAAGTCCGCCATTTCGTCCCAGTACCCATTCAAATACGCCTCCCGCATCGGGGTATCATATTCGTCCAGCAGAATAATTACTTTTTTCCATAATACTTAAATAAATATTTTGGCAGCTGATGGACAGACAATACAGCGTCAGACTCTTTCATTCCTGCTGTAATCCTTTTAAAAAACTTTCTGTCTTCCTCTGCCAGCATGCTGCTGTCCAGTATAAACTCACAGTCAGCATATGTGTCAGCCAACAGCTGGCACATATTTTCATACACAGTCTGATAATTCCTGCCCTTTATATTGGCAAAGCTCAAAAAAATCACCGGATAAGTCCCCTGCATCTGTCTGTACTTCTTATCTTCCCAGATTGAAAGCCCTTCAAACAGATCCCCCTGCCTGCATGCTTCACTGAAAAGAAGTAATCCAGCATGCTCACCGCAAGCGTCTTTGCGAACCTCCTCGGACGGGTGATCAGTGTCACCTTATCCTTATTCTCCCACCATTCTTTTATAAATCCTGTCTTGTCTATATAAAAACAGTCGTCTTCCCTGATCTCATCAAAATACTGCGCACCTATTGATACCGTCCCTGCCATAGCACCACCTCTATCCGAATTACCAGCCAGTTTATTTAACTGACAAAACTTTACTTACATTGTATCCCCCATACACGCAAAACGCAAGCAGTACCCCCTCCGCTCATATACCAGATACTTCCAAAAAAAGCGCAGTTTATTCATTCATAAATAAACCGCGCTTTTTAAGCAAAACTCTTCTTTCGTTTTTCTTATTTTTTAATAGGTCAGGTCATATACTTTGCTGATTGTACTGGTTGTATCCCCATTGAGCCATATGCCCACCTGCTGCTGGTTATAGAACCATTTTCCTTCTGTCAGCTTAGCTTCACTGCCTTTTACGATAAAGAAATCTCCCTGTGCCGTGACTGAAGTATCCTCATCCAGCTGGATATACTGTGTATTCGCTCCGTGGTTTCTAAAACAGATATACCCGGTTCCGCTTTCCGAATGAATCTCATAAAATACGCTTACTGCCGGTGCATAGCTGATCATACTGCATTCAAAAGATTCTGTTTTTTCGCCTTTTAAGGCTACTTCGATCATAGGCGTCAGGTCCGGCAGATTATATGCTGTCGGGTCTGTTGTAAATCGTACGATC
>Ga0137306_102068_pt1 | contig 17877 bp, 16 predicted proteins | sample Inofroosms_March_FD_97187 | JGI IMG/M metagenome (GOLD analysis project Ga0137306, IMG submission 97187) | Mouse cecal microbial communities from Vienna, Austria - N-Acetylneuraminic and N-Acetylglucosamine D2O microcosms_March | ecosystem: Host-associated > Mammals > Digestive system > Large...
TTTCGGGGCGGATAAGTCACAGGCCATGATCGGCGTCCAGATGGCCTCCGCCTATGCGGGAACCTGCTTTATGCCGCCGATCTTCGGCTTTATTGCGAATCATATCGGGGTATTTCTGTTTCCGGTGTATTTGTTCGCGATCCTGGTTCTGATGGCGGTAATGCATGAACGGATGCTGAGAAAAATCACAGGTGATTTTTGAGGGGATGTCCGGTATAATGAAACGGAACAATCAATGTCCGCATGACCCGGCTGACAGTTTATGATTGATATGGAGGTGTAAGCATGGTGGATTTATCGGATGGCAGCGTATGTCCTGTATTGGAAGAAATCGGGGAACAGATCAGAAATCCTCTCTTTGGGCAATTCTGCGCGCAGGTGAAGGAACAATATCAATGCCTGGAAAAGATAGAATACAGCGGCTGCAGTTGGGAAAAGGGCTGGAATGTGAAATTCAAAAAAGCCGGAAAAACATTATGTACCATATATCCCCGTGAGGGGTATTTCACGGCGATGATCGTGGTCGGAAAAAGGGAAAAGGATGCCGTTGAGGCCATACTGCCGGACTGTTCCAAAACGATCCGGGACGTTTATAACCGGACAAAAGAGGGAAACGGCCAGAGGTGGCTGATGATTGATCTGGAGGACCGGGGGAAGACGTATGAGGATCTGTTCCGTCTGATGGATATACGCAGAGGACAGCCAAAGCCGGCAGACGGGAAACGTCTGCGGGAGAAAGGAGCAGTCTGATGGCAGAAAAAATAAAAAATCTGTTTTATACGCTGAGCAATGCCGCCGTTCTGGCCGGTCTGATAATCCTGGCCGTCGGGGTTTATTATGTGGTGATAAAAGCCGGAATCCCTTACCAGGACCCGCCCCTTGAACTGCAGATTCAATATGCAGTCAATATGGGCATCGGAGATGAGCTGTGCAGGATCGGTTTTTTCACGGTTTTGTATGGCATGGCTTTTCGGCTGATCTTACGGTTTACGGCAGGAAAAAGCCGATAGCGTTCATATCCTGCGGAACAGGCGCCGCTGCCTGGCACATTTCCCCGGTAAAGGGCTGCAAAAAACAGAGGGTCTGTGCGTGAAGGGCTGTTCGTCTGATCTTTGGCGTCTCTCCGTTTCCATACAGAGGATCGCCCAGAAGGGGGCAGCCGGCGGATGCCATGTGAACCCGGATCTGATGGGTTCGGCCGGTTTCCAGCCGCAGACGGACAAGGGCAAGGCCGTTTTGCATCGCCAGCGTCTCGTAATGTGTCACCGCCGGTTTCCCTGCCGGCGTTACACACATTTGTTTCCTGTTTTTGGGGTCCGATCCCAGAGGGGCGCGGATGGTTCCGTTTACTGGCAGAGGGATTCCTTCTGTGATGGCCAGATAGGTTTTAAAAAGCTGCCCGTTTTTTCGCTGACGTTCCAGCCGGGTGGCCGCCGCCCGGTTTTTTGCGGCCAGCACCACGCCGGAGGTGTCCCGATCCAGCCTTCCGAATATTCGGATCACCGAGTCCTCGCCTTTGTTTCGCAGGTAAAAAGCAAGACGATTTGCCAGCGTATCCGCATCTCTGCTGTCAGAGGGATGGACACAGATGCCGGAGGGTTTGTCGGCTACGATAATGTCCGTATCCTCGTAGAGCACGGAGATTTCTTTTTTTGAAGCTTTCAGATTTTTCGAGGTTTCGTTTCCCGTTTCCAGCAGCACTTCTACCAGATCCCCGGCGGACAGAAGCGCGCTGACGTTTCTTTGTTCTTTGTTTACACAGATTCCGTTTTCCCGGAATTTTGCCCGGCTGATTTCATTTTTTGTCAGACGGAGCCTCCTTTTCAGGAAAGTCTCCAGTTTCATCCCGTCGTCCTGGCCGGAAACCCGGCCGATCATTGTCTTTTTCAATTTTTTTCCACGCATTCATTTAGATTGTAGGATGATTGTACTATATAATTGGGAGGAAGGGAACAGGGGATTTTGAAAAAAGCGGGTAGTTTTGGGGTTCTGTCGTTTATATTGGTAACAAATATAACGGGGGGCTTGTGGAACCGGGTGGTGCTGAAAACAGGGGGGATCCTTCTGAACTTTGATGCCGAATACGCGAAGAACGCGCATCGATGGCTGAAAAGCCCTGAAAATTTTGCCCATCAAAAGATCAGTGAAGAACTGAAGGATGAGTGCCATGAGATTTACCATATGCTGGCCATTATCAGCCTGGCCTGGCCCGTGTGGGATACGGCGGTACTGACACAGATTGGTTTTTCCCATATTGAAACGGATACCAGATTCGGGGACCGGGTTTATAAAGAGCGTGATGAATTTTATATGCCTGACCGTATGTTCAGAATCGCCGCTTTTAGGGAGTGGAGCTGGAAGCGGCCAGTGTCGATTAAGAAAGAGTATAAAGTCAGAAACAGACAGGTTTCCGGATGTTAAAACGGGAGCCTGTCTGTTTATTTTATAAAGGAGACATGGGAATTACGCTGCTCTTGACGGTAACTTCTATTCTTCTGACCATAGTCATATCAATTCCTCTGGGGATTTTAGCTGCGGTTAAGCAGAATAAATTCACGGATTACCTGATCCGGATCTGCAGCTTCCTGGGGAACAGCATGCCGAATTTCTTTGTGGCACTGCTTTTGATGTATTTCTTCGCGATCCGGTTAAATGTGTTCCCGGTAATCGCAGAAGGCGTGTGACCAAAAAGCGTGGCCATGCCCAGCCTGACGCTGGCCATAGCCATGTCCGCCAAATACCTGCGGCAGGTGCGGGCCACGATTCTGGATGAGCTTGGCAAGGAGTATGTGGCAGGCGCCAGGGGCGTGAAATTCTCCGTTCTATGTAATGTGGATGGCCATTATCTATGTGATGGTGAATCTGGTTACGGATCTTTCTTATCGGTTTTTCGATCCTAGAATTCGTCTGGGAGGTATGGAGGAATGAGTAAAGCTGTTACGGTCCGCGCGCAAAAGCTCAGGCGCGATAATATTCATATTAACAATCTCCCATAAAAGTTCCAGCAGCCTGGAAACGTCGATGGGTTTTGCGATATGACCGTTCATCCCGGCGTCTATCGCCGCTTTTTTATCCTCGTGAAAAGCGTTGGCTGTCATGGCTATAATCGGGATACCGGCAATATTCGGATCCTCCAGCGCCCGAATCTGTTTTGTCGCTTCATAACCGTCCATAACCGGCATCTGGATATCCATCAAAATCAGATCATACCGGCCCGGCGCAGCTTCCCTCATCCGCTCTACCGCAACGGCGCCGTCATCCGCGACATCCACGATAAAGCCGGCCTCCTGAAGAATTTCCACGGCAATCTCCTGGTTCAGTTCATTATCCTCCACCAGAAGAATTTTCTTTCCATGGAAGGAAAAATCTTCCCGCAAAGATTCTTCCGGATTGGCGGGTCCATACGGTGATTCCAGTATCTCCCGAAGTTCCGATAAAAAGATCGGTTTAGAACAGAAAGCAGTGACGCCTGCGTTTCTTGCTTCTTCTTCAATATCCGTCCAGTCATAAGCGGTCAGAATGATAATAGGCGTATTTTCCCCGATCAGACCCCGAATCCGTCTTACCACCTCGACGCCATTCATATCCGGCATGAGCCAGTCTATGATATACACGGCATATTCGTCCTCCTGTTCTCCGGCAAGCTTTACCCGAAGCACCGCTTCCTTGCCGGATGTTGTCCAGTCAGGGCGCAGGCCGATGGAGGCCAGCATCTTGGTCACGCTGGAGCAGGTATTAAAATCATCATCTACCACAAGCGCCCGAAGCCCCTGCAACTCAGGAACGGTTTCCTGTCTGATCGGACCAGAACAGGTCTTAAACTGCAAAGATACCGTAAATGTGGTTCCCTTCCCCACTTCACTGTCTACAGAAACAAAACCGCCCATCATATCCACTATATTCTTGGTAATTGCCATGCCGAGTCCGGTTCCCTGTATTCCGCTGACCGTACTTGTTCTCTCGCGCTCGAAGGGTTCAAAAACATGCTTTACGAATTCCGGGCTCATGCCGATTCCCGTATCTTTTACTTGGAAATCATAAGCTGCATAGCCGTCCGGCGCGTTTCTTTGCTGCCGAATCCGGACGCTTACCATGCCGCCCGGTTTTGTAAACTTCATGGCATTGCTTAAAAGATTCAGTAAAACCTGATTCAGCCTGAGTCTGTCACATAAAACATGTTCGTTTACCACATCCACCGTATCGATATAAAAATCAAGCTGCTTTGATAGGATATCGGCCTGTACAATTGTTTTCAGGTCATGTACGATTTCGGGAAGCGAGCTCTCTTTTTCCTCAATTTTTACTTTGCCGCTTTCAATGCGGCTCATATCCAGCACATCATTAATCAGGCTCAGCAAATGATTGCTGGAAGTGGCGATTTTAGTCAGATAATCCCGCACCTGCTCTGTGTTGTCGATATGTGCGGCGGCAAGCGATGTGAAGCCTATAATGGCATTCATGGGTGTCCGGATATCATGGGACATATTGTTGAGAAATGTGGTTTTCGCCCGGTTGGCATGCTGCGCCGCAGCCAGCGCGTCCTGAAGATCTGTTCTCTGCGCTTCTAGCTGGGCCTCCATCTTTTTCTCATCGTCAATATCTACGAAAAACCCTACAAAAGTGACCGGAGAACCATCCACCCTCCTGGACAGCCGGCCTGCCGCGTGAAACCATCTCCATCCGGCATATCTTGTGAGAAGGCGGTATTTTACATCGTAGGTCTTCTCACCGGTATAATCCATTACCGTGTCCCAGTACTCTTTCAGCACATAGTCTTTGTCATCTTCATGCAGCAAATTTGACCAGGAATCCAGCTTATTTGGAAAATCTGTTTCGTTTTTGTATCCCAGCATGTTCCGAAATACATCGGTCCAGATACAGGAGGTGATCTCGGCCTGTTCGTTAAACTCCATACTCCAGGGACCGGAACCCATGGCCGCCTGAATATTTTCCATTGCCGTCTGCTCTCTTTCAATCTGGTCAAGGGCGGCCCTGAGCCGGTCTTTATCTGCCTTTTCCTTGTCCAGAAGAATTCTTGCATCTTTTCTGGACTGACGGACCAGGATTAAAAATATCAGAAGCATCACAGATGCCATGACGACAGTCTGGACCAGAAACCTGCGCAGGGCCTTTGGAGATTCTATGCCGATCTTTTTCAGTATGTAAACGGCCTGTGCTGTGTCTGTTACCGCGTCTGCCGCCATCCACATGACCGTAAGAAGAAGCGCCGCCAGTACAATTCCGCCTTCTATGATAAAAACAGCGGTCCGTTTCTTCTGTTTGTTTAATTGCATTCTTTTCCTCCCTTTGTGGTTTAACTAATCCCTTTTCCGGACCGGTGTCGGTACGCTGCCGAAACCGCAGGCACCGGCCGGTCTTTGGGAAACTGTTGCTATTCTACCACATTCATATACTTTTTTCTATTCCCAATTCAAAAAAGAGTAAGAAGCCAAAAAGCAACAGGCCCGGACGCGAAATCCGGGACCTGTTTCTTTTCGCAGAGTCAGAGGCAAAACATGAGTGAATGAAAAAGTTTGTAAAAAATAAAATTTGGATAACTTGAATGGATACCGCCATTATAAAGGGAATGACATAAGGGTACAAGCCTCCCCGGGGGATAAAATATCCACAATAATTCCGGGGAAAGTTCATGAAATTTTTACCCCCCGAAGGCTTATCATCGGCAGCCGTATTTGATAAAATATAACCATATATGCTTTTCAGGTTCAGCATTTTGTGCGGGAGAACGGCAGCCGCAGAAAACGGAGGAAAATCATGGCAGTCATAGGCATTGATCTGGGGACAACAAACAGTCTCGGCGCATATTGGAAGGATGGAATGGTTCATTGGATTCCGATGGAGGATGATCGCTTTCTGCTGCCCAGCGTGGTTGGGTATGTGGAGGGAGAGGGCTTTCTGGTAGGAACGGCGGCAAAGGAGCGGATGGTCCCTTATTCTGAGGATACGGCAGCCTCATTCAAGCGTTTTATGGGTACGGCAAAGGAATATCATCTGGGCGGGAAAACCTATACGCCCATGGAGCTTTCGGCCATGGTGCTGGAGCGGATCAAAAGGAATGCGGAATTTTTTCTGAAAGAAGAAATAGAGGAGGCCGTCATAACGGTTCCGGCTTATTTCAATGATAAACAGCGCAGCGATACCAAGAAAGCGGCGCAGATTGCAGGGCTTAAGGCTGACCGTCTGATCAACGAGCCCTCTGCGGCGGCGTTGGCTTATCGGAGAGAATACGGAGAAGAAGACAGAACCTTGCTGGTATTCGATTTCGGAGGCGGTACGCTGGATTTGTCCTATGTGGAATGCTTTGATAATGTGATAGAGATTATCGCCGTGGCAGGGGACAACCATCTGGGCGGAGATGATATCGACCAGGCGGTATCGGAATATTTCTGCCGGGAAAACGGGCTTCGGGAAGAAGAATTGCCCAAAGAGGATCGGGCGAAATTAAAGAAGCTTTCGGAAAGCGCCAAATGCGCCCTGGCAGAAAAGGAAGATGTGACAATGGAGCTTGAGACAGGCGGAAGAATCTGTCGGGCGCTGTTAAATGAGGAGCGTCTCTTTGAAATCTGTATGCCTCTGTTCGGAAAGATCAGGCAGCTTTTTGTACATATTTTGGAGGATGCTGATTCCAGAGTATCCGGAATAGATGACCTGATCATGGTGGGAGGTTCATCAAAGCTGGGCGTAGTGAAACGCTTTTTAAGGGAGCTTCTGGGGAAAGAGCCTATTGTCCTGGGAGAGACGGACCGCGTAGTTGCCTGCGGAGCCGGAATTTATGCAGGAATCCGGCAGCGCAGGGAAGAAATCAGGGATATGCTTCTGACAGATGTATGTCCTTTTACACTGGGCATTGGTGTCAATAATAAGGCCAACCGGGACAAAAACATTATGAATCCCATGATCGAACGCAATTCCACCCTTCCTGCTTCCCATAAGGACAGGTTTGTGACGGTCGGTGATTATCAGAAAGAGATCAGGATCAGGATTTACCAGGGGGAAGAATATTATGTGGACGACAACGTGTTTCTGGGAGAACTTACCATAGAAGTAGCTCTTAAGCCGGCAGGGCAGGCCTGGGTGGACGTGCAGTTTACCTATGACATCAACGGAATTCTTCATGTGATGGCAGAGAACGAAATGGGAGAACGCAGGCAGATTCTGCTGGCAAACCAGACGCTGAGTGAAACAGAGCTGGATCGGTATACCCGGGAATTGGAAAAAATTATGCTGCCGCCCATCCAAAAGCCTGAAAACCAGAAAATGCTGGCCTGCTTTTTGGATTATTATGAAAACAGCACCGGGCAGAGGCGGGAGACGATTGCCGCTATGACCGGCTGGATTATGGCCGGACTGAACAGCGGCAGAAAGAAAGCGGTTAGAAATGCGGAAGAAGCGGGAAAAATGTGGCTGGCCGATCTGCAGCGGTCGACGGATATGCGGGAAGAATTTCTGTTTGACGGAGAATTGAAGGCTGGATACGGCGGGATGTTTGATGACTTTGACGAAACTGCAGAAGATGAAAGGGATGAGGAATCCGGCGGTTTTGGCGATGGATCAGGAGATGGATTTGAAATAGAAACCGATGAGGAATAAAGGTGAGGATGGGACAGATGAACGATATATGGGGGTTGCTGGAAATAGATCCGACAGATGATAAGAAAGCCATAAGGAAAGCCTTTGCGGCACAGTCAAAACTCCATCATCCGGAAGAAGAACCAGAGTATTTCGCGGCGCTGAATCAGGCGTACAAAGCGGCTTTGGACCATGGAGCGAAGGCAGAAGGCAATGCCGTAACCCTTCCTTTTGCGTCGGATGTAAAGGAAGAAAAGAAGACAAAGTATAAAGAAACTTTGCAGGTAAGCGGGCAGAAAGAAGCCGAAGACCAAGGACGCAATATCATTCAAGAAAAAACACAGGAAGAAGGGGAACGCTCTTTATTGAAACTTCTTGACGAGGCGGCAAAGCAGGCTGTTAAAGCCAGCCTGGAAACAGGAGCGCTCCATGCGTTCATTACTCTTTTTGAAAATCTCAAACAGGCAAAGCAGGCCGATACATGGAAACGTTTTTTTCTGTCCGAAACCTTTTTGAAAGAGCAGTTTTCGGAAGAATTCGGAAAGGGACTGCTTGCCTATCTGTCGGGACAGACCCTCTGGCCCGGCGACAATCTTCCTGTGGGCTTTCTGCAGGAGCTGGCCATCGCGTACGCATTTATCCCCCATTTTGCCGGAGAGGAATATTTCGACGGGCTGAAATATCCGAAGGAATGGTATAAAGTTTCCGTGGAAAACACCTTTCCCGGAAGAAAATATGCCGCCGAAATCTTCAATATGCAGGGGCGGGACTGCGACCTGAAGTCCATGACCGGCCGCATGCTGCGGCAGCCTGCCAGCAAGGTGCGCAACAATGCATTTTCCGACTATATAGCTTTAAAGGAGATGAGCAGAGACGGACGCCTGACAGATGGGGAGAAAGAGACTTGGCAGCATATTCTTGGGGTCTGCCAGCCTTTTTACCTTTATGAGCGCAACGGCAGACAGATCGGAAGCGGGGGCTACGAAGCCCGCAGCGAATGTGTGGTAAAGCTTTATGTCCAATGGATTAAGGACGAGCAGGTGCCTGCGGAAGTGCTGCTGTTTCTCTATAAAAAACTGGACTTTAAAGATCTGAACCGCAGCAGTACCAAAGGGCTTTACAGCGCTCTGAAAGAGGAAGTGCTGCGCCAGCTTCCACAGGCGGAGGAGATTCTGTTCGGAGAGGACGGAAAGGAGCAGCGCATCACAAAGCTCTACAGAATTTATTCTTCCATTATCAATGACAACGAGAACAATTATGACAAATTCATCTATGAAGAGACGCCGGAAATCAGGGATCGGGCGAAAGCCTTTTTTGCGCTGCCGGAATGGGAGTTGCTAAAGGAGGAAAAGGGCCTGTTTGAACGGATTTACAGCGTTTCCAAACGGATTGTGATGCCCCGGACTTTGGCAAAGACACTGGCCGGGTACCTGGCAGAGGGAGATTATCCGGAGCCTGAGAGGACAGAACTGACGGAAAGTTTGTTAAGATCTATCTCCACGGAAAAAATGTGCCGTGAGCTGGATTATCGCTGTGAAATATCTTTAGCTTCCACTGATCCTGAGGATATAGGGGACAGCCCTGATTTCTGGCAGTATTTTCTTATGCGTGGATTCGGTTTCCGCCATGAGAAAATCAGAGGAAGCTGGGAGGAAGGTTATATTTATGTCATGGACGGCCAATGCTATCTTCCGGCTTACATAAATTATATTTATGCGCCGTCCCGGGCGTGGCAGAGACGTTTCACAGGCTTTGACGAGGAGACGGAAGAAATAGAGGTTCCTGTGGATATTGTGTGTTCCATGCCCGGAAACAGGAAACTTAAGGTTGAATTTCATTATCATTATTGCCTGTATTTTGTGGACGGGGTGAAGGCGACTGCTCCCGTTCTGTCATTTTCACAACTGCAGGAATATGCGGACAGCCTGAAAAAACCAGAGGATTTTTTCTTTCTTCTGGCTGTCACTGCCATTGAAGATTCTGACAGAAACGCTGCCCAAAGACTGATAGAATCCTGGCTGAAACGGATTCCCATACATCCTTTTATCATTCCCACGATCACCAGGATGCTGGCCGCTGACAATGACCGCATCTCTATGGCCCTATCGAATCCGAAGGGAACGTCCTGCGCGGTACAATCCGAAAACAATGTGGAGGCCGTATTTTACGACGAACAGGAACGGTTCTGTTTCCGTGCGGCGGTATCGGAAACAGGATTCATTATCTGGCATCAGATGGATTATGGCTGGCAGGATATTATATTCCGCAGTGCAAAGCTTGGCTGGAGGAAATACAAAGAATACACCTGGGAGGAATACAGGCTTTCGGCGGCCCGGACAGATACGCCGGAGGGCAGAAAGGCGGCGGCTTTGAAAGCGCTGCATGGTCTGCGGCAGCCAAAGCCGCCGGTATGTGCCGTATATTCTCTGGAAGGCATGGATATGGCACAAAAGGCGGTGAAAATCCTTGCGGCGATGGGCTTTCCTGAAAGCATGGAGGGATACTGCCTGCTTCGTTACGGTGCGAAAAAGGAAAAGCACCATGACAGGGTATTTTATGGTGCGCGTGCGCCTTTCGGCTTTCAGTTGAAAGTCCATTCCACAGCTTATGAAAGAAGCAGAGAGTATCTGATGTCATCTTCAAACAGGAAGATAAAAGAACCCAAGATTCTGGTGGGCCGCTTCGGATGGGGCTTCAAATACGCGCCCCGTTCTGATTATGGTCCCATATATGTCTATCAGGGGGAGAGCGGAAAATTTTATGCCTATGGAACCATCAGGATGCACCGGGCGGACAGTCTGGATCAACTGCTGGCAGATATTTTCCAGGAGGAATGGGAGGGTGTGACGGAGGCGGCAGTCTATGAAGAATGCCTTACCGTATCCAGACTTGACCACAGGCTGGAATACTGCTATACAAAGGAAGATATGCGGCAGTCCATGCACAGCCCGGAAGACACTGCTGCCGACCGGTTTACCCTGTTTGGCGGATACGGGATGTGGATGGAATTCTCCCGGTGGATGGATGGGATGCTGAATATGGAGCTGCCTTTGTGGGTGAACGCCATTGTGGTGGGCCTTGACTGGGAAAAAGGCGGGGCGCTGACATTTGCCGGTATCCATGAAGAAGATGATTACGCCGAAGAAGATGATTACGAGGAAGAAAATTACGCCGAAGAAGATTACGCCGAAATAGAGGAAAGCGAAGAAAAAATATACGTTCCTCAGGCGCCTTTGCTGGTGTGGGCAAAGGGCATGGACCAAAGGGACAGGGCGGCGTTTTTGGCCGATGCCCTGCAGTGGTACGTGGACTGCGGTAAATTTGCGGAAAAAATCGGGGACAGAAATATTAGGATATTGGTGAATGGCTGACGGTTGAAATGAGGTGAAGTTAATGGCATATACCGGGTATGAGACGATCTGGCTGTTTTTTACATATTCCTTTTTGGGATAGGGACTGGAAACGATCAGCGCCGCGGTGAAGCAGAAACGGTTTGTTAACCGGGGGACTGGATGCAGAGGAAAAGCCCGTTTGCCTGACGGTGGTTTTTATGAATCCGGAGTTTTTCTGAGTTTTGAAAAAGGGAAAGGAGGCCGTTATGCTTGATAGAATACCTGACGGAGAGCAGATGACAGCTCTGGTTGGAGAATCTTTATATGAGGTGTGGAATAAACTATGTGCCCTCATTGATAAAGCATATGAGATGGACTGTCTGTGGAATCATGGCGGTAAAGCATGGACATATGAATATAAATACCGCCGGGGCGGTAAAACGCTGTGTGCTTTATATGCAAGAGAAAACTGTGTGGGATTTATGATTATCCTGGGAAAGGATGAACGGTTAAAATTTGAAAAAGACAGAGAAAATTACGGGGAGGAGGTTCGGCGGATTTATGATGAAACCCAAACTTATCATGATGGGAAATGGATGATGTTTGAACCGACAGATACCTCCCTGTTTGACGATTTTCTCAGGCTTCTGCGCATAAAAAGGAAACCAAACAGAAAACAGGGAATGAATAACGACGGGGAAGTCTTAAAATGACTTCCCTGCTCATTTCGGTTTTTAGCGGAAAACGGCGGACATAACCGTACCCAAAAAGTTTAATAAATTCATTCCACCCCATAATAAAGACTCCAATTGCAAAAAATCCGGCAAAGGCCAGAAGGGGCAGCAACAGGAATGTCTTTTTTCTGCTGCAGCATTTTTTACACAGAGAGACGGTTACGGGCAGAATTGCGAGGAGCCACAGCAGAAGCAGTATAACCCCCAAAAACACGGCAATGTCAGCATCGGCACCCATGTCATATCCGTATCCTTTGCCGTGGCCGGTGATATACATATAGATACAGCCAATCCAAAGCGGCGACAAAAGGCTTACAAAGGAAAACCATATGATCGAAACAGCGGTTTTTGCTTTTTTCATGTTATTCCTTTCCGGCCGGCTGACCAATTGTGAAGCTGCCGACCGCTTTTACAGTGTTTAATTAACGACATGTTCTCTGTGATATTGAATAAAATCATTTTATGAAAATCCAGAAGACAGCCGTATTCGACTAAAATCAGCCGTACTATCGCAGCGGCTCTTGCCTGTGTGTTGATACTTTTTGCGGGATTAAATTCAATATCGGTAAAATAATGATAAGCTGAAAATGCATTGATTTCATCGGCTGAAAATGATTTTCTTACATAGTTCACTGACAACTTTTCTCTGACGAATAAAAAATGCGGGTCGCTTTGCCATAATATCCCTCCCGAATGCTGTGCAATGATTTTTCCGACGTGGCGACAATGCCGTGTATGTCCGGTGTTTCCCATTATATCACAAATCCGGGCGTGAGGAAACAGGGAGCTTCCCGGCGGGCATCTCCCCGACAGGTTTTCACTGAAAAAGAAAATGCGGTGAAAGCATAAACAGCATTGACAGGCTATCCGCCCGGATATATGATAGGGGGTGAAAAATCCGGAACAGGAAAGCCCAAAATGAAAAGTCAGGAGAGATCATGTACCATTTTTTTGTAACCCCGGAGCAGATCGGGGAAGATGAGATAAGGATCACAGGACCGGACGTGAATCATATCGGAAATGTGCTCAGGATGCGTCCGGGAGAAAAAATTTGCGTCAGTGATGGACAAAATGCCGATTATTATTGTATAATAGACCAGATTACCTCGGAACAGGTGACCGCCAGGATCGAAAGCCGGACAGAAGAAAGCAGGGAGCTTCCGGCCAGGATCTGGCTGTTTCAGGGATTGCCCAAAGGGGACAAGATGGAACTGATTATCCAGAAAGCGGTGGAGCTGGGTGTGTATGCCGTCGTCCCGGTGGCCATGAAACGTTCCGTGGTGAAGCTGGACGAAAAAAAGGCTGCGGCGAAAAAAAAACGCTGGGAATCAATCAGCGAAAGTGCGGCCAAACAGTCGGGAAGACAGACGGTGCCTCTGATCGGAGACGTGACGGATTTTATGGGTGCGTTAAAGCTGGCGGCGGATATGGAGCGGAAACTGCTGCCCTATGAAAACGAGACAGGGATGGAAGGCGCCAGAAAAGCCATAGAAAGCTGCCGCGCCGGAGACAGGATTGCGGTGCTGATCGGGCCTGAGGGCGGTTTTGACCCGGCGGAGGCGGCGCTGGCAAAGGAGGCGGGGTTTGTTCCGCTTTCTCTTGGAAAGCGGATACTGAGAACGGAGACAGCCGGCCTTTGCGTGCTTTCGGTGCTGATGTTCCGGCTGGAAATTCTCCCAGTTTAAAGGGGCTTGGGAGGGGAGCTGCGGAACCAAATTAGAAGAAGGGAAATTATGGAACAGATTAAAAATGAGCAGATGAGAATCATTTTATCTGAACTGGCAGAACGTTTACATCAGGTATATGGAAGCCGGCTGAAATCAGTTATCTTATATGGTTCCGTGGCAAGAGGGGCGGAAACAAAAGATTCTGATATAGATATTATGGTATTGGTAGATGGAAATGCCTCGGAGCTGCGGAACTATGATGAGAGCCTCGGCGATGTATCGACGGATATTTCTCTGAAATATCTAAAGGTATTATCTATTATTGATATTAGTTATCAGGAATATCAGGAGTGGAAACAGATATCTCCGTTTTACAAAAACGTGTCTGATGAAGGAGTGGTGCTTTATGCCGCTTAATGTACAGGTTTTTTTATTTGATGCAAAACAGTTTCTTTCCCTGTCTTTTATGAATATGATAAAATGAAATCTATTATATAATGAAGGAATCAGATGCAGATGGAAGCATATTTAGATAATTCGGCCACTACCCAGGCTTTTCAGTCGGTCTGTGACAAGGTGGTGCAGATGATGTCTCAGGATTACGGCAATCCTTCCTCCCTTCATCGAAAGGGAATGGAAGCGGAGCAGCATGTGCGGGCGGCCAGAGAGATCATAGCGGGCAGTCTCCGGGTCAGTGAGAAGGAAATTTATTTCACTTCCGGCGGCACGGAGTCCAATAATCTGGCCATTGTCGGCACTGCCATGGCAAACCGCCGGGCGGGAAATCATATTATTACCACGTCCATCGAACATGCCTCCGTGTCCGCTGCCATGGGTTTTCTGGAGGAACAGGGATTTGTTGTCACCTATCTTCCGGTGGATCAGTACGGCATTGTGGATCTGCGGGTGCTGGAACAGGCGATCTGCAAAGATACGATCCTGGTATCGGTGATGTACGTAAACAATGAAATCGGTTCCGTCCAGCCCATAGAAGCCATCGCCCAGGTGATTCGCAGAAAGAAGCCGGATGTGCTGTTTCATGTGGACGCCATCCAGGCTTACGGGAAATTTGTGATCCGGCCCAGACGGCAGGGAATCGACCTGCTGGCAGCCAGCGGCCATAAAATTCACGGGCCGAAAGGCGTGGGTTTTTTATATGTCAGAGACAAAGTGAAGATCAGACCGCTGCTCTTTGGCGGCGGCCAGCAGAACGGCCTGCGTTCCGGTACGGAAAATGTGCCGGGAGCCGCAGGGCTGGGCGAGGCGGTCAGAGAGATCTATAAAAATTCCGAGCTCAAGGTGGATTATCTGTATCATCTCAAGGAGCGGTTTACCAAGGGGGTGCTGGCGCTGGAGGGAACCAGGATCAACGGCCCTCTGTATCGGAACGGCGCGCCCCATATCGTCAGCGTCAGCTTTGACGGCGTGCGCAGCGAGGTGCTTCTCCATGCCCTGGAAGATCAGGGCGTGTACGCGTCGGCAGGCTCCGCCTGTTCCTCCCACCACCCGATGCCCAGCGCTACTTTGAAAGGCATCAGCGTCGAAAAAGAATATCTGGACTCCACCCTGCGGTTCAGCTTCGGGGCGTTTACGAAGATGGAAGAAATCGACTATGCGGTGGAAACACTGGGACGGCTGCTGCCGGTACTGAGAAAATTTAAACGGATGTAGCGGAACTCAAATTAACTCAAATCAGCGAAAGTCCGTATGGGCCCCGGAAGGATTTGCGGACACAGATGTGGCCGGAAATTCTTCCAGGATTAGGGGGGCCCAGGAGGACTGCAGCGGGACTCTATTCGGAGGTTGTATGAAATTTCAGTCTTTTATGATAAAGTATGCCGAGATCGGCGTAAAAGGAAAAAACAGGTATTTATTTGAGGATGCACTGGTCCGCCAGATCAGGCGGGCCTTAAAGACGGTGGAGGGCAGCTTTCGGGTACTGAAAGAGGACGGAAGGATCTATGTGGCGGCAGAGGCTGACTATGATTATGAAGAAACTATAGACGCGCTGAGCCGGGTATTCGGCATCGCCAGCATCTGCCCCATGGTCCAGATCGACGACCTGGGGTTTGAGGATCTGAGCGCTCAGGTGATCCGTTATATGGATGAGATGTATCCCGACAAAAAAATCACCTTTAAAGTACAGTCAAGGAGAGCCAGGAAAAATTATCCTCTGGACTCCAACGGAATTAATGCCGCACTGGGCGAAGCGGTTTTAAATGCTTTTCCGGACATCCGGGTAGACGTTCACCATCCGGACGTACTGCTCTGCGTGGAGATCCGTCAGCGGATCAATATTTATTCCGAGGCGGTTCCGGGTCCGGGAGGAATGCCGGTGGGCACCAACGGAAAGGCCATGCTGCTGTTATCCGGCGGCATCGACAGCCCGGTGGCCGGGTATATGATGGCCAAACGAGGCGTGGTGGTGGATGCGGTTTATTTTCATGCGCCGCCCTATACCAGTGACAGGGCAAAGCAGAAAGTGGTGGATCTGGCCAGACTGGTGTCCCGGTACAGCGGTCCCATCAATCTCCATGTGGTGAATTTCACGGAAATTCAGATGGCTATTTATGAAACCTGCCCTCACGACGAGCTGACCATTATTATGAGAAGATATATGATGAAGCTGGCAGAACGTCTGGCTGCGGAAAGCGGCAGCAGCGCTCTGGTAACAGGGGAGAGTATCGGTCAGGTGGCTTCCCAGACGCTGAAAAGCCTGGCGGCTACCAATGAGGTATGCACCATGCCGGTATTCCGCCCCCTGATCTGCTTTGACAAACAGGAGATTGTGGAAGTGGCCAGACAAATCGGAACGTTTGAGACTTCGATTTTGCCCTATGAGGACTGCTGCACAATCTTTGTGGCAAAGCATCCGGTTACGAAACCGAACCTGAATGCCATTAAACGGTCCGAGGCGAAGCTGACCGGAAAGATTGAGGGACTGTATCAGAAAGCACTGGATACGGTGGAGACGATCTGGGTGGAGGCGGAGTCTGCGGGAATGGTCTGAGAATGAGAACAAACCGTACAAAGGAAGCCCTTCACGGATGACTGTGACGGAAAAAGGCGTCGGACAAAAAGCGTTTCACAGCTTTTTTGCCGGCGCCGGAGAAAAGGGCTGGATTGTTTTGTATGTCGTTGTTCTAAGTATGTTATGCTACGATGTAAGGCTTTAAGATGCTGAGAATGCTGTCCATATCTTCGGAAGCATGGATATTCAGGTCGATGGGCTTGGACAGATCCAGGCTGAAAATGCCCATAATGGATTTCGCGTCGATTACGTATCTTCCGGATACAAGGTCAAAGTCGCAGTCAAATTTAGTCAGAGTATTCACGAAAGACTTTACTTTATCGATAGAATTTAAAGAAATCTGTACGGTTTTCATGGTGGGTTCCTCCTATAATTGTTAATATATCATTATACTAACTTTTACGGAGGAATCTGTCAATAGATAGAAGTGGATAAAAGAAAAAACATGAGGGAAAATAACAGTTTAAAGACGGCTGCCCTTCACAATCTGGGCTGTAAGGTAAATGCATATGAGACGGAAGCCATGGAACAGCAGCTGCGTGAAGCAGGATACAGGATCGTGGATTTCAGACAGCCGGCAGACGTATATGTGATCAATACCTGTACGGTGACGAACGTGGCGGACAAAAAGTCCCGGCAGATGCTGCACCGGGCCAGACGGCAGAATCCGGAGGCCATTGTGGTGGCGGCAGGCTGTTTCGCGCAGGTTTCGGCAGAGGATCTGAAACGGGAGCTGACGGCGGATATTATTATCGGGAATAACCGGAAGGGGCAGTTGTGCCGGCTTCTCGCGGAATATGAAAGAGAGAAGGGGCAGGAAAAGGAGAAAAAAGAATGCCTGGCAGATCTGTCCCGTCCCGTAGAATTTGAGGAAATGGAGCTGTCCACGGTACTGGAGCATACCAGGGCTTTTATCAAAATTCAGGACGGCTGCAACCAGTTCTGCAGTTACTGTGTGATTCCTTATGCAAGAGGCAGAATCCGCAGCCGCCGGCCGGAGCATGTGGCGGGGGAGATCGGAAAGCTGGCGGCGCAGGGATATCAGGAGGTTGTGCTGACGGGAATCCATCTCAGTTCCTACGGCGTGGATTTGAAAGGAGAGGAAATCAGTCTACTGACAGTGCTGCGGGAAATTCAGAAGATTCCGGGGATCCGGCGGATTCGCCTGGGTTCTCTGGAACCGGGAATTATCACGGAAGCTTTTGTCAGGGAGCTGGCGGGGATGGATAAGGTATGCCCCCACTTTCATCTGTCGCTGCAAAGCGGCTGCGATGCCACGCTGAAACGGATGAACCGCCGTTATACCACGGCGGAATATTATGAGAAATGTCAAATACTCCGCCGGGCTTATGTCCACCCGGCCATCACCACCGACGTGATCACAGGCTTTCCCGGCGAGACGGAAGAAGAATTTGCCCAGACAAAAGCTTTTCTGGAAAAAGTAGGCTTTTATGAGATGCACGTATTTCCTTATTCGGTGCGCAGGGGTACAAAAGCGGCTTCCATGCCGGAGCAGGTGCCGG
>Ga0137306_102069_pt1 | contig 17876 bp, 13 predicted proteins | sample Inofroosms_March_FD_97187 | JGI IMG/M metagenome (GOLD analysis project Ga0137306, IMG submission 97187) | Mouse cecal microbial communities from Vienna, Austria - N-Acetylneuraminic and N-Acetylglucosamine D2O microcosms_March | ecosystem: Host-associated > Mammals > Digestive system > Large...
AAAGGACAGACAGGTAGATAAAACATCAGAACTTGTCGAAATGGTGAAAAGCTGGGTAGACAGTGAATACGAGAGCGGGCGCGTGACTGTGCTTACAGACGAGGAGCTGCTTGCAGTAATTGAAGACTCCAGCAGGAAGCTTGGAATTGAATTGTAATGGAAAAGTAGTGTAATGATTCAGCAAGTCTGTGTACTTGCTGCGCTGACCGTAAAAATGATGGGGAGTGCAGTGAATCGCAGCAAAATATATGTGAAGAGAGGAATATGGAAAAATGGAAGAATATGCGGATCATTCACTTAGGGGAAGAGTGTTTGAACGACTCCGTGAGGATATTTTATCTGGTGTCTATAAGGAGAAGGATGAACTTCGGGAGATCTCCATTGGCGAGGAACTTGGAGTGAGCAGGACTCCTGTAAGGGAAGCATTAAGGCAGCTGGAGCTGGAAGGACTGGTAAAGATTATTCCTAATAAGGGGGCATATGTGACAGGGATTACTCAGGCAGACGTAAGGGACATCTACAGGATCCGTTCCATGATGGAGGGCTTATGTGCCAGGTGGGCGACAGAGCATATTACAGAGGAGCAGATGACAGAGCTGGAGGAGATTATTCTTCTTTCGGAATTTCATCTGAAGAAAAAGGAGGCGTGTGCTGAACAGGTATCTGTTCTTGACGGAAAATTCCACAAGGTTCTTTATGAGGCCTCCAACAGCAGGATTCTAGAGCATGTGCTTACAGATTTTCATAAATATGTCAAGATGGCGCGCAGGATATCTGTCGGTTCGAAGAACCGGGCACAAAAGTCGATTCTGGAGCATAAGGAGATTCTGGAGGCGATTAAGAGAAAGGATGCGGATATGGCGGAGAGGCTTGCCAACCAGCATATCATGAATGTTATGGCAAATCTTCATATAGGCGGATAACCTCCTTGCATTTGTCCGGAGAAAATCGCATTGTAATGATTCAGCAGGTCTGTGAAGTCATATCGCATTTATTATAAAAAGCAGAAAGTAGGAGGAAAAAAACATGGCAAAGATTAAGATGGCAGCACCCATTGTAGAGATGGATGGAGACGAGATGACAAGGATTCTCTGGAAGATGATTAAGGAGCATCTTTTAGAGCCCTTTGTGGAGCTTAATACAGAGTATTATGATCTGGGACTTGAATACCGGAATGAGACGAATGATCAGGTGACCATTGACTCGGCAAATGCCACGAAGAAATATAAGGTGGCAGTAAAATGCGCGACCATTACTCCGAATGCGGCGCGCATGGAGGAGTATGATTTAAAGGAGATGTGGAAGAGTCCGAACGGAACAATCCGTGCAATTCTTGATGGAACGGTATTCCGGGCTCCCATTGTTGTGAAGGGAATTGAGCCCTGTGTGAAAAACTGGAAGAAGCCGATTACCATCGCCAGACATGCATACGGGGATGTGTATAAGAATACAGAGATGAAGATTCCGGGCGCAGGCAAGGTTGAGCTTGTCTATACAGCTGAGGATGGTAAAGAAGTAAGGGAACTGGTACATAACTACACAGGCGCAGGTGTAGCCCAGGGAATGCACAATCTTAACGATTCCATTGAAAGCTTTGCAAGAAGCTGTTTTAACTATGCACTGGATACAAAGCAGGACCTGTGGTTTGCCACAAAGGATACGATTTCCAAAAAGTATGACCATACTTTTAAGGACATTTTCCAGGAGATCTTTGACGCAGAATATAAAGACAAATTCGAAGAGACAGGGATTGTATATTTCTACACCCTAATTGATGATGCAGTGGCCCGTGTAATGAAGTCAGAGGGCGGATATATCTGGGCATGTAAGAATTATGACGGAGATGTCATGAGTGATATGGTGTCCTCTGCGTTTGGTTCACTTGCCATGATGACTTCCGTTCTGGTGTCACCGGAGGGATATTATGAGTACGAGGCGGCTCACGGAACGGTGCAGCGTCATTATTATAAGCACCTGAAGGGGGAGGAGACTTCCACAAATTCAGTTGCGACAATCTTTGCGTGGACAGGAGCACTCAGGAAACGCGGGGAGCTGGACGGCAATCAGGAGCTGATGGGATTTGCCGACAGGCTGGAAAAGGCGACGATTGATACGATAGAAGAGGGAAAGATGACAAAGGATCTGGCGCTTATTACAACCATTCCAGATCCGGTTGTATTAAACAGTGAAGAGTTTATCAAGGCAATTGCCGGGAAACTGGTGTAGTTTGGGACGGGGCATTTTTAAAAATGCCCCGTCCCAAACTTTCTAAAAGTTAGTTAGATCATGTTCTCACGGAATGCGCAGTTCAGCGCATTCCTGACCCGTGAAAAGTTACAAAAGTTATATTTCGTGGTACAATTCTTGTTTTTTTCGGGGAAAATAAAATGTATAATAAAAGTGGATAATAAGGTGGAGCGGAAGATTTGTAAAGGGCTCAGAAGATGGAAGCGGAGGCATTGCAATGAACAGCCTGAGGAAAAAATTATTTTTTATTATAGGTGGAATGATTGGCGTTGCCATGCTGGTTATTCTGGGCTATAGTATGTATAGCATCCGCCTGGATGAGAAAATTGTAAGCCAGTCCCACTGGTATGACCTGCAGGTTTCTATGCGGTTTATGGAAGCCTTTATGGAAGATATTGAAAACATGCTGCTCAGTGATACGAAGGAAGATGAAAATATGGAGAAAATCATCAGAGGAGGGGAAGGTATTGACTGGCATATGGCGCTTATAAGGAAGAAGCGTGAGTTTGGAAAAGAGATAAAGAAATATCAGTTTCTGGACGGTATGTTCCTCTATGACAGCAAAAGCAGGGTCTTTGTCAGTCAGGTTGGCGATTACGTGACATTTGACATGTATTCTTCTATAAAAGAAAATATGGTTTATATAACGCAGTATTTTGAAAAGGGAAATATTAAAAACGAATGGACAGCCATGGAACTAGAAGAACAGTATTATCTGGTTCGTATGATTAAGGTAAAGACAGTCTATATCTGCGCATGGATGAAGCCAGAGCATCTGCTGCAGGGCATTGAAAACCAGGGAAAAAGCCATACTTACTTTTTGCTTTGCGATGGCAGGGCGCGTGTCCTCACTCCTCTGGAGGGCCTGGGCGAAATCAGGATAGAAGGAGAGCAGGTTTTTGTGGATCAGGAACGGTATCGTGTATATGGATATGACTCCACACGGCAGAATCTTTCTCTAAAAGTACTGGTAAAGGGAAGCCACAGGCAGGAAGTCTTCTGGTATGCAGCATTCCCCATACTGGGCATTGTGTGCATGGGGATTATGATTCTGCTTCTCGTATGGAGACTTGTCAGAGGTGTTGTTTTTGAACCGATTGATCATATGATGCTGAAAAAGACGTTGGAGCAGAATAAGGCAACTCTTCAGTTTCTGCAGCTTCAGATTAAACCGCATTTCCTAAACAATTGCCTGAGCCTGATACGGAACCTGATTTTATTTGAGCAGTACGAGGAAGCAGAGAATGCGGTACTTGTCCTTTCCGATTATACCAGAGCCTCCCTGCGGCCAGATATTCTAGTCACTGTAGAAAGGGAAGCAGAGCAGGTACGCTCCTGGTATGAACTACAGAAGCTCAGGCTGAAAAACAGGATCCATGTGGACATTTGGCTGGAAGATGGGGTGGGCAAAAAGCAGATTCCTACCATGCTGCTCCATACCTTCGCAGAAAATGCGGCGAAACATTTTGGAAGAGAAGACGGCATTATTGAAATAGAGATCAGGGCAGGCTTCCGAAAGATGGATGAGCAGGAGAAAGGTATGGAAATTACCATAAAGGACAATGGGGCAGGCTTTCCGGAGGATGTACTTCTGAAGCTGCGGGAAGGGAAGGAAATTGTTGACCGGAATGGAATTAAGCATATTGGAATTACCAGCATCATGAAACGGCTCGACATCCTTTACGAAGGCGCTGCCTCCATTGAGATCTGCAATCGGGATAACGGCGGCTCAGAAGTGAGGATCTGTCTGTTATCGCAGCCGGTAAATCCCGCGCCTGGATCTGATACAGTACCAGCAGAATAGTCTGTTCCCTGACAGATAAAGAGAAGGAAGAAAGAGAGAATCAGAGAAAAAATGAAAAAATATATAACGGCCCTGTGTATGATGGGAATTCTAGCCTTGGGTACATTAGGTGCAGCTGTTTTTGGTCATTCTGCAGAACTTGAATATACGAAGCTGGTCGCAGCGGTTCCTTTTACCGGCATACCCCGGGAAGATGTGGAAATGGTGCAGGAAAAAATCAATGAAATTACACAGAATGAACTTGGTATAACAGTAGAATTTCCGGAATTTTCCACCTCGGGCCAGTATTTTGAAAAGGCTATGCTGATGCTGTCTACGCCAGAGCAGCTGGATATTATGATGGCAGGATTTGGAGCCTTTATGGATTGCTATGTAGATGGGAAGCTGCTGCCTCTAGACCGCCTGCTGGAGCAGTATGGGCAGGATATCGCAAGGCAGGTTGGAGAGGAACAGATCCATTCCTGTGATATTCACGGCGTGCTTTATGGTATTCCCGTGAATGGAGATTATACGCAGCAGAGGAATTGCTACGTCATGCGCAAAGATATACTGGAAAAATACGGGCTAGATCCATATGGAATCCGGACGATGGAAGATCTGGAGCATGTATTTAAGACTGTAAGGGAGAAGGAACCGGAAATAACTGTGCTGTCTTCAGGAGCAGAGCCAGGTAATACACTTCTTTCTGCGAATCTGGATTTCCTGGACACCTCATCAGGGATCTCCCTGACTGTCTGCGAAGAGGACGGCAGACTGGTAAGTGCCTTTGAATCAGAAGAATATAAGAGTGCATTACAGAGGGTACACCAGTGGTATTTAAAGGGGTACCTTAATGAGGATGTTTTCGGGGTGGCAGAGGATGTGTACTCCAGGGTCAAAAGGGGAGAGCTGTTCGCATATACAGAGAGGAAAGCCGCATGGAGCGGGGAACATGAGAATTTTAAGATTGGAGATATGGAGATGGTGCGGGTTTCCCCAGAGCCTTCCAGCCTGATGCACAGAGGCTATGCCTCCATGCCTTATGTTATTACCTCTAACAGTGCCTCCCCGGAAGCCTCCATGAAGCTTCTGAATCTCTTCTATTCCAATCCTGAAATTGAGAATCTTCTCTGCTACGGAGTGGAAGGAGTTCATTATAAAAAAACTAAGGACGGACATATTACCCATGCACAGAAAGAGAGGGAGGATCCCTTCCTGTGGAACAACTACAACATGCCGAACCAGTACATTTCCCATGTGTGGGAGGGGAATGACCTGGATTTCTGGGAGCAGGTGAAAACGAAGAATGAGTCTGCGGGGAAGGGGCCGAAGATGGGATTTAACTTCGATTATAGCAGTGTGGCAGCAGAATATGCAAGAGTCATGGATATCTACCATGATTACAGGTGGATCTTGGAAAGCGGATTAGACAACCCGGAGGAGGGCGGAAAAAAGATGATGGATGAAATGAAAAGCAGCGGTCTGGACTTGATTATCCGGGAGGAGCAGAAACAGTTTGATAACTGGAGAAAAAGAAACGGGAAGGGAGAGTAGAATTGAATTTACTGATCGTAGATGATGAAGAGATTGAAGTGGATCTGATCGAGATGCTGGTAGAGAAAAGCGGGATTGAGTTTGAGCACATTTACCGGGCCAATTGTGTCAGAAAAGCCGTTGAGATCTTAAAAAAGCACCTGGTCGCGATCGTAATCTGTGATATTGAGATGCCGGATGGAAGCGGACATGATCTGACAAAATGGATCCGGAATCGTAAGATGGAGATTGAAGTGATCTTTTCTACCGGACATGCTGAATTTGACTATGCGGCAATGGCGCTCCGACTTGGGGTGTCTGACTATCTGCTGAAACCAATAAAAATGAAAGACTTGAAGGACGCCCTGCTGCAGGCTATACAGAAAGGCGTGGAAACCGATGAGCCAGATGCGGCAGACGCAAAAGCAGTTGTGGAAAAGGCAAAGGAGTACATCAAGGCACACTGCGACGAACCACTGAGCAGGGAAGAACTGGCAGAAAGATATTTTGTTCATCCGAACTATTTTTCCCGCATTTTCAGGGAGTTTGCAGATATGTCGCTGCGGGATTACATCACCTTTGTAAGAATGGAGAAAGCGAAGAAGCTTTTGCTGCATTCCGACTGCAGGGTGTCGGATATCGCAGTGCAGGTGGGATATTCCAATCCGGCATATTTTATCAAGCACTTTAAGGAGAAGATGAAGATCACGCCGAAGCAATACAGGAAGCAGGGATAGTTCGGTTGGGGACGGGGCATTTTTAAAAATGCCCCGTCCCCAACTGGTTACAAACGTTATATTTTGCGGTACAACTCTTATTTTTTTCCTAAAAAATAACATATATAATAAAAGTGGCTGATAACAGAACAGGAACCTTGGTACCATGGATCGCGAAAGGGTTCCTGCGAAAAAAAGAAAGGAGAACATATGAGAAAGAAACAATTATTAGCGGGTTTTCTGGCATTCGTCATGGTTGGTGCTTCCTTTGTAATGCCTGGAAATACTTTGCAGGCTGAGGCCGCAAAGAAGCCTCTGCAGAAAATATCTGTTCCGAAGAAAGCCACTGTTTACGTGGGAGCAAAAAAGAAACTTAAGGTTACAAAAGCCCCAAAAAGTGCATCTGCGAAAATTAACTGGAAAAGCTCTAACAAAAAAGTAGCAAAAGTAGACAAAAAGGGGATTGTAAAAGGGCTTAAGGCAGGAAAAGCTACGATTACAGCTACCGCTAAAGACAAAAATAAAAAGACATTAAAGGCGGCCTGTAAGGTGACTGTAAAAAAGAGACTGATTAAAAGCCTGACAACGGATTTTTCAAGTACTGTAATGGAGGTTGGAGCAACAAAGGCGGTTAAGGTTTCCATTAAGCCCGGGAATGCCAGTGTGAAGAAGCTGAAATACACATCCTCTGACAATAGTATTGCAAGTGTATCTTCAACGGGTCTGATTACGGCAAAGAAAGAAGGAAAGGCTACTGTTAATGTCAGTACAACAGATGGCAGTAAAAAGAGTGTTTCCATTCAGATTACGGTTAAGACAAAAACGGCATCCGAGGTTAAGGTATCCGGTATATTGGCAGAAGAGACCTCTATTAAGCTAGAAGTGGGTACGCCAAAGCAGATTAATGTAACGGTGACTCCGGAAAATGCAGCAAATAAGAAGTTGAATTACAATACATCCGATCCTGATGTGGCAACGGTCAGTGAATCCGGCATGATTCAGGCACATGCCAAAGGGAATGCTGAGATTACTATTTCAGCTGCAGACGGAAGTGGAATAAGTACGGTTGTAAATGTGGCAGTCGTACAGGAAAGCAAAATACGTACTATCGTAACATCTGATGCGGAGGCGGATGATCAAAATTCCTTTATGCGCCTGATGCTGTATGCAAATGAAATAGATTTGGAGGGTCTGGTGTTTACGAGTTCCCAGTTCCACTGGGCAGGCGACCCTGAAACAGGTGTGGAGATGAACTCCTGGGCAGGAACAGACTGGGCAAAAGGACTTCTGGATGATTACGCAAAGGTATATGAGAACTTAAAAGTACATGCCGACGGATATCCTGCACCAAATTACCTTCAGAGCATTGTTAAGGAAGGAAACATCAAATTCAAAGGCGATATGACAGGGGAGACAGAGGGATCCCGTCTGGTTAAAGAGGCCCTGTTAGATGATGATGAGAGAACTTTATACCTACAGGCGTGGGGAGGATCCAACACGATTGCCATGGCATTAAAATCCATTCAGGAAGAATATGCTAATTCCTCAGAGTGGAATGCAATCTGCGAGAAAATAAACAGGAAAGCCTTTTTGTACCTTATTGGAGAGCAGGATGAAACTTATTCTGAGTACATCTCCAAAGAGTGGCCAGAGATTCGTGCGATTGTGGACGGAACGCAAAATAAAGGACTTGATGGAATTTTCTGGACATTTGCTTATCCATGGATGGCCAATATTGCCGGGAACACGAGAGAACCGGAGTTGACAACCACCTTTTCTGGAGACTGGATGTTTGGTAACATTAAGAATGGTCACGGTCCGTTACTGGCAAATTACCACTTGAATTCATCGGATGACGGATTCCTTTCAGAAGGGGATTCCCCGGCATATTTCTATCTGTTGGATACAGGGCTCCGCAACCTGGAGGATCCTGCTTATGGAGGATGGAATGGAAGATTTGTAAAAGATACGGATAATGTTTACAGAGCAAACGGATGTGCCTTTGACTATAATCCATATCTGAGGGACGAAGCGGGCAATATTGCAGGCGGTATGAGCTCGGCATATACTTTTACAAGATGGTTTGATGATATCCAGAATGATTTTGCATCAAGAGCAGACTGGTGTGTGGCATCTGATTACGGCAAGGCGAACCATAGACCGACTGTAAGTGTCAGCGAGGGCACTGACTTGACAGCGGCACCTGGTGAGAGGGTTACACTGCATGCAGCGGCAACTGATCCGGATGGGGACAGGATAAGTTATGAATGGTGGCAGTATTATGAGGCGGATAGCTACAGTGGGGATTCTGATGGAAAGCTTCTTCCAGAAGAAAATAGTTCAAAGCATATTGCCACAATTACTATTCCAAAGGATGCAAAGAGCGGCGATACCATTCATATGATTGTAAAGGTAAGAGACAAAAGAGAAAACTATATGTCACATTACCAAAGAGTCGTTATTACCGTCCAATAATAAAAGAACTTATAGTAAGAAATAATACAGGGAGAGTGTTTAAAATTCTCCCTGTATTGCTGTGCTTTTGTTTTTATATAATTAGATCTTACGCAATAGGAATACAAATAAGTGCTTTCAAAAAACAAAAGTAATTTGATTTTTGAAAGTAAGCTCATTGCATATTTTCTGCAATCATGATATACTAATTTCAAAAAAAGAAAAAAATTTGATTTTTGAAAGTGAGTGAATTAATGAAGACCATTTTGAGGAAACGATATTTAGACAGAATGATTGATTTGAAAGATACTCCGGATATAAAAATCATTACGGGAATTAGGCGTTCTGGAAAATCTCAGATGATGCAGGCTTTTGTAGAATATCTGCAGAATAATTTTGACAATGTCAATATTATTTATATAGATTATATGGATCTGGAATTTGAGAAAATCAAAGAGTATCATGCGCTTCATCATTACGTGGAAGAGCAGCATCAGGCAGGAAAGGCAAATTATGTCTTTGTTGATGAGGTGCAAATGTGTCCCGGATTTGAACTTGCCATTAACAGCCTGTATGCAAAAAGAAAGTATGACATTTATCTTACGGGCTCAAACGCCTTTTTATTAAGTGCGGATCTGGCAACGCTTTTTACAGGAAGATATGTTGAGATTCCTGTATTTCCTTTTAGCTTTGAGGAATATTGTGAATATTACAGTGATATCAAAGACAGAGAACAGCTTTTTGAGGATTATTCCGTAAACGGCGGACTGGCGGGTTCTTATGTATATCGAACCGAAAAGGATAGAACAAATTACATTAAAGAAGGTTATGAAAAAATTGTAACTAGAGATCTTGTACAGAAGTATAATCTTTCCGATACTACGGTACTACAGCGGCTCAGTGAATTTCTGATGGATAATGTAAGCAATTTGACTTCCCCCAATAAGGTGAGCAATATCTTATCTGAAAACAAGATTATTACCAACCATATGACAATCGGAAAGTATATTAAATATTTGTGTAATGCCTTCGTCTTTTATGACATTAAGAGATATGATATCCGGGGAAAGAGGTATTTGGAATCCCTGGATAAATTTTATCTGTGCGACACAGGCATTCGCTATGCGGTTCTGGGCAGCAGGAATATGGACTATGGGCGGATATATGAAAATATTGTCTGTATGGAGCTTCTCCGAAGAGGCTTTGATGTCTATGTGGGAAAACTGTATCAAAAAGAAATTGATTTTGTGGCTCAGTGTGGAAGTGAAAAAATATATGTTCAGGTCAGCGATAATATTACCGGCGGGGACACGTTTAAAAGGGAGGTTGCACCGCTTTTAAGCATACGGGATGCGTATCCCAAAAAAGTAATTGCCAGAACCAAACATCCGAGATACACATATGAAGGCATTGAGATATGTAATATTGCGGAATGGCTTCTAGAAAAGTAAGAATACGTTATAGGTAATTTGAAGTTCTGATTTGGGGACGGGGCATTTTTAAAAATGCCCCGTCCCCAACTTTGTTTTATTCGGCTAGAGCCTCCCACGTTTCATACAATGTCTCCAGCTCTGCTTCAATATCTGCTTTTTCTTTTGAGAGTTCCTGGCATTTTACGGAGCTTGTGTAGATCTCTTCCCGGGTCATGGCCTCATCTATTTCTGTGCTGCGCTGTTCCAGGACTGCAATCCGTTCTTCGGTTTTTTTCAGGTCATTCAGCCGTTTACGTTCTTTTGCCTGGGCTTCTTTTTGCTCCTGCCAGCTTAGCCGGGAAGAAGGCGGGGCGGAAGAGGTGATGGAAGGGCTGCCGTATGAATGTTTTCCGCCGGAAGCAGACTGGGGGCTGTCGGTATAGGTTTTGGTAAGTTCGTCTTTCTTTTCGAGATAGTAATCGTAGTTTCCAATGTAGTTTACGAAGGTCCTGTTTACCAGATCCAGGATTCTTGTGGCGGTCTGATTGATAAAGTACCTGTCATGGGATACATAGAGTATGGTACCGCTGTAATCATTGAGTGCCTTTTCCAGAATCTCCTTGGAGGTAATGTCCAGGTGGTTGGTTGGCTCGTCGAGAATGAGGAAATTCGCTTCTGACAGCATAAGCTTAGCCAGGGATACCCGTCCCCTCTCGCCGCCGCTTAAGTCCCCGATCAGCTTGAATACGTCATCCCCTGTAAAGAGGAATGCTGCCAGCATGTTGCGGATCTCAGTACCGGTAAGGGACGGGTAATCATCTGAAATCTCGTCGAATATGGTCTTGTCCATATGGAGGACATGGTGCTCCTGGTCATAGTAGCCGATCTGTACATTCGTTCCAAGACGGAAGGAACCGGAATCGGCAGGTATTACCTGGTTTAATATTTTCAGAAGCGTGGTTTTTCCGGTTCCGTTGTCACCTATGACTGCCACATGCTCCCCGCGCTTTATCTCAAAATTCACGTCTGTAAATAAGGTCTGGGGCGGGAAGGCTTTGCTTAAGTGTTCTACAGAGAGTACGTCGTTTCCGCTCGTCTTTGACGGGGTGAGCTTTAGATGGATCTCCGTGTGGAGCTCCACTGGTTTTTCCACAGGCCTGATCTTTTCCAGCATCTTTTCCCGGCTCTCTGCACGCCTGATGGATTTTTCCCGGTTAAAGGAGCGCAGCTTCTCAATGACAGCCTCCTGATGCTTAATTTCCTGCTGCTGATTCAGATATTCCTTAAGCCTTGCATCCCGGAGCTGTTTTTTCTTTTCGGCATAAGAGCTGTAGTTGCCTATGTAAGTCATAAGCCCGCCGCTTTCGATTTCAACGATCTTTGTTGCCACCCGGTTCAAAAAATACCGGTCATGGGATACGATCAGCACTGCTCCCGGATAATTGAGAAGATACGTTTCAAGCCATGCGATGGAATTCAGATCCAAATGGTTCGTCGGCTCATCAAGAAGGAGGATGTCCGGCTTTGTGAGAAGAAGCTTTCCAAGGGATACCCGGGTCTTCTGCCCGCCGGAGAGGGTATCTGTATGCCTGCCGAAATCTGCGTCCTCAAATCCAAGTCCTTTCAGAACCCCTGTAATTTCACTTTCGTATGCATATCCGTTGTTGTTTTCAAAAGCGGTCATAAGTCTGTGGTAGGTGTCCATACGCCGGCTGAGCTCATCTCCGTCCAGCTGCTTCATTTCAAGCTCGATTGCGCGGATCTGCTGTTCCATGGCGATCAGTTCGGACTTTGCGGTCTTTACTTCTTCATAGATGGTGCCGCCTCCTGTCATATCCTGATGCTGCGCCAAATAACCCAGTGTCTTCCCTTTTGTGAGGATCACACCGCCTTCGTCAGGCGGAAGTTCGCCTGTGATCATTTTTAAAATGGTAGTCTTCCCGGCGCCGTTGATCCCCACCAGTGCCGCCTTCTCATGTTCTTCTATATGAAACGAGCCATTCTTTACGATGACCTCCTCGCCAAATGACTTGCTAATTCCATGGCATGCCAGTATCATAGTGTCTTCCCCTCCAAATTTTGACTTTAAGTACGACTTTAATCATTATTATAACGAAAATTGTTAAAAAAACAACTAAAAGTTTGACTTTAATGATACAATTTTATATAATAGCGTATAGATATACTTGAGGGGAAAGGTGGAACATGTAATGCAAGGCAGAGAGATTTCTCAGGCGGTTATACGAAGGCTGCCAAGATATTACAGATATTTAGGTGATCTGCTTGAAAATGGAGTTGAGAGAATATCATCAAATGATTTAAGTAAGAGGATGAAGGTAACAGCATCACAGATTCGTCAGGATCTGAATAATTTCGGAGGCTTCGGACAGCAGGGGTACGGTTATAATGTGAAGTATTTATATACAGAGATCGGGAAGATCCTTGGTCTTGGAGAAAATCATAATATGATCATTATAGGAGCCGGAAACCTGGGACAGGCGTTGGCGAAATATGCGACCTTTGACAGGCTTGGATTTGTTCTGAAGGGGCTGTTTGATGTGAATCCGGAGCTTAAGGACACGGTAATCCGCGGCGTGAGAGTCCGTATGATGGATGAGTTTAAGGAATTTATTTCCCATAATGAGATTGAGATTGCCGCCCTTACGATTCCTAAGGAGATGGCGGTTGATGTGGCGAATCTGCTTGTAGAGAACGGCGTACACGCAATCTGGAATTTTGCCCATACGGACTTGAATCTTCCAGAGAATATTATTGTGGAGAATGTTCATCTGTCAGAGAGCCTGATGAGACTGTCTTATAACATAGGCCGTTATAATGAAAAACACAGCCGCACTGACGGCAACTAGTACAGCAGGCGGAAAGTGTGGAACGGAAAGTCAGCCAGGAAAAGAGGCTTTCCTTCACACTTTCTTTTTAAAATTCCGGGAGGAGTGGAGAGGCTATGAGATATTTACCAGGAGCAGGGCAGATGAAGGCTGCGGACCAGTATACGATCCGGACACTTTCAGTTCCGTCGCTTACACTGATGGAGCGGGCAGCACAGGCCTGCGTGGACAGGATTAAAAAGAGAGAAGCCATCCCTTCTGCAGTCTGTGTCGTGTGCGGGTCGGGGAATAACGGAGGAGACGGTTTTGCCATAGCACGAATGCTGGCGGAGGAAGGCTTCTCTGTAACCGCCGTTATGGCAGGAAACCCAGAGCACCTTACAAAGGAGGCGGCGTTTCAGAAAAAGAAGTATGAGCAGGCAGGGGGCAGGCTGTGTGACGGATTTTCAGAGGAAGAATATAGTATCATAGTAGATGCTCTTTTTGGCGTTGGATTAGCAAGAGAGATTTCCGGGAGCTATTATGATCTGATTGGGAAGATGAATGCCTGCTCTGCGTGGAAGCTTGCTGTGGATATTCCCTCCGGAGTGTCGGCAGATACCGGCGTCATACTGGGAACTGCCTTCCGGGCGGACGAGACAGTTACCTTCCAGGCTGAAAAGCTGGGGCTTGTGCTTTACCCGGGAAAGGAATATGCAGGAAAGGTTACGATAGCGGACATCGGAATTACCTTAAGAATGTTTGAAGAGGATGGGAAGACCGCATGTATGCTGTCACCTGCAGACTACAGGAGAATGCTTCCGGTAAGAATGCCGGATTCCAACAAAGGAACTTACGGAAGGCTTCTTATGATCTCAGGAAGCAGGGGAATGTCAGGGGCAGCTTATCTGAATGCCCTGGGTGCATACCGGGCAGGAGCAGGACTTGTGAGGCTCTATACCACAGAGGATAACCGGGAGATTCTCCAGGGACAGATTCCGGAGGCAGTGGTCACGACATATGATCTGTATGATGAGAGGGAGCTTTTAAGGCTTCTTAACCAGGCTGACGTTATCTGTATCGGTTCTGGTATTGGAAGGAGTGAAAAGTCACGGAAGATTGTGAGAACTACCCTTGAGAATGCAGAAGTGCCCTGCGTGATTGATGCTGACGCGCTGAATCTGATCTCGGAAAATCCCCGCTACATGAGGGCATTTGAGAACAGGAAGATGGTTCTTACACCACATATGAAGGAATTTTCCTATATGACGGGCATCCCGGTAGGTGAGCTTAGAAAAGACCGGGCAGGGGTCTTGCGTGCCTTTACAGAAGAGACCGGGGTGACCTGCATCCTGAAGGATGCCAGGACACTGGTTCTTTCCGGAGGAGGGCGTATGTATATCAACCCGTCAGGCTGTGCAGCCATGGCGAAGGCCGGGGCAGGAGACGTGTTGGCAGGAATCGTAGCCGGTCTTCTGGCGCAGGGCGTTCCGCCAACAGAAGGCGCTGTTCTGGGAGCCTGGCTTCATGGGCGTGCCGGCGAATATGCGGCTGAGAAAAAGGGACGTTACAGTCTCCTGGCGCGAGAGATCGCAGACAGTCTCGGATATGTAATCAAAGAACTGGAGGATTTGGATTGTGAAGGAGTACAATAGAATCTGTGCGAGAGTAGATTTGGACGCGGTGGAATATAATATTGAAAGAATGAAGCAGAATATCAGCAGTGATGCATCTATGCTGGCAGTTGTCAAGATGGACGGATACGGACACGGAGCCGTGCAGATCGCACAGATGCTTGAAGAAAAGGAATATATATGGGGCTGTGCCGTTGCAACGCCGGAGGAAGCGCTGATCTTGAAGAAACAGGGCATAAGAAAGCCGGTTCTTGTACTGGGATGTGTATTCCCGGAACAGAGGGAAGAGATGGTCAGGCATGAGATCCGGCTGACTGTCTATACAAAGGAGATGGCGGAGGAGCTTTCCAGAATTGCAGAGGAATACGGAAAGGATGCCTATATTCATGTGAAGCTGGATACGGGGATGTCCAGGCTTGGTTTTCTTGCCAACAGGGAAAGCGTGGGAATCATTGAGGAGATCAGCAGACTTCCCCATTTGGTTATGGAAGGGCTGTATACTCATTTTTCAAAGTCGGATGAAGAGGACAAGGGCTTTACCAGACGTCAGCTTGAAGATTTTCTGTATATGAAGCGGGCGCTTGAAGAGCGGGAGGTGTTCTTTTCCTGGTATCACTGTTCCAACAGTGCTGCAATCATTGATATGGAAGAGGCAAATATGAATCTGGTTCGTGCAGGGATAGCTTCTTACGGCATGTATCCGTCAGGGGAGGTTAAAAAGGAGAAAGTTCCCCTTAAACCTGCCATGGAGCTTATTAGTCATGTTGCACATGTGAAGTGGGTGGGTCCAGGAACACCTGTAAGCTACGGCGGCACCTTTGTCACCCGGAGAGACACCAGGATTGCAACGATTCCGGTTGGATATGGCGACGGTTATCCAAGGAAGCTTTCCGGGAAAGGGTATGTCCTGATTCATGGGAAAAAGGCTCCGATTCTTGGCAGGGTCTGTATGGACCAGTTTATGGTAGACGTTACGGAAATTCCGAATGTAAGCTTTGGCGATACGGTTACCCTGGTGGGGCATGACGGCGGTGAATTTCTTCCGGTGGAGGTATTGAGCCGCCTGTCTGGAAGGTTTAATTATGAATTTGTCTGTAATCTTGGGAAGAGAATTCCAAGAACCTATCTTCGGCACGGCAAAGTGGTAGGACAGATGGATTATTTTGAATAAATATTGTAATGTAAGCGTCAAAAGGACATTTGTATCATATTGTTAAAACTCTATGGAATACTTCTGAAAAAGGTGGAAATACTAATTTTATCTTAAAAAAATCGGAGTGTGAATAGAGTGCAGGTAAGACGCGGAGATATATTTTATGCAGATTTAAGCCCGGTTGTGGGTTCTGAGCAGGGAGGAATCAGGCCGGTGCTGGTGATACAGAACGATGTTGGCAACAGACACAGCCCGACTGTGATCTGTGCGGCAATTACTTCAAGGATGAATAAGGCGAAGCTTCCGACCCATGTGGAGATTGATGCGAGGCGCTATCAGATCGTGAAGAATTCAGTCGTTTTACTGGAACAGGTCAGAACCATTGACAAGCAGAGGCTTAAGGATCTGGTCTGTCATCTGGATAAAGAAATTATGTACAAAGTAGATGAAGCCCTGAAGGTGAGTTTCGAGCTTCATACATAGAAAAGGAGTGAATAAGAGAAATTATTATGGAAGACGGCAGTTTATTCGGGAGGATGAGACAGATATTCCAGATTGAGGAAGAGGAAGACGGCAGTTTACAGCGGGAAGCGGCCCGGCTGATCCGTAATATCGTCCGCTATCTTGACAAAGATGCAAAGGACATTATGACACACAGAAGGAATATTGTGGCAATTGACGGCAGGGAAAAGCTGGAGGATGCCCTAAGGTTCATGCTGGAGGAAACGTATTCAAGATTTCCGGTCTACAGGGAAGGGATCGATGAGATCATCGGATTTATGCATCTCAGGGAGGCGATGACCTGTTATCTCAATAAGGAGCTTAGGGATACCCCCATTGAAGAGCTTGCGGATTACATACGTCCAGTGGCATTTATACCGGAAACAAAAAGTATTGACACACTGTTTAAAGAGATGCAGGCAGAGAAGAACCATATCGTGATCGTAATCGATGAATATGGGCAGACAGCGGGCCTGGTGGCTTTGGAGGATATTCTGGAGGAGATCGTGGGAAATATCCTGGATGAGTATGATGAGGAGGAAGAGGAGCTGAAGCTTCAGGCTGACGGAGGCTACATAGCCAGGGGGTTCCTTGATCTGGAGAGACTTGAGGACCGTATTGACATTACATTTGAAAAAGACGAGTATGGGACACTGAACGGCTTTCTGATCGCCCAGCTTGACCGGATTCCCGGGGAGGATGAGCAGTGCATTGTTGAATATGAGGGTTACCGGTTCACTGTTCTTGAGGTAAATGACAACACCATACAAAGGGTTAAAATCAACAGGGAAGACCGGCAGTCTGCCGGGATTGAAAAACCGGAAAAAGCGTGATAGAATAAAAAATGTGATTTGTTTACAAAGAAAGATGAAGAGAGGAAGAGAAAAATATGTCAGGACATTCAAAATTTGCCAACATCAAGCATAAAAAAGAAAAAAATGATGCTGCAAAGGGAAAAATATTTACAAAGATCGGAAAAGAGCTTGCTGTTGCTGTTAAAGAGGGCGGAAGTGCAGACCCGGCAAATAACAGCAGGCTGAGAGATGTCATCGCAAAGGCGAAGGCCAATAATATGCCGAATGATACCATTGACAGGAACATTAAGAAAGCGGACGGCGATGCCAACGCTGCGAACTATGAGTATATTACATATGAAGGGTACGGCCCAAACGGTACGGCGATTATTGTTGAGACACTCACAGATAACCGGAACCGGACTGCTACGAATGTAAAGAATGCATTTACAAAGGGCAAGGGTAATGTAGGCACACCTGGGTGTGTGTCCTTTATGTTTGATAAAAAAGGGCAGATCGTTATTGACAAGGAAGAGTATGAGTGTGATGCGGATGAGCTTATGATGACGGCGCTTGATGCAGGGGCAGAGGATTTCTCGGAGGAAGAGGACAGCTATGAGATTCTGACGGATCCAGAGGACTTCAGCGCAGTCCGTCAGGCTCTTGAAGAAGCGAAGATCCCCATGGCGGCTGCGGAGGTAACGATGATTCCGCAGACCTATGTGGAGCTTACAGATGAAAAGGATATTGCAGGCATCCAGAAGACGCTGGATATGCTGGATGACGATGATGATGTGCAGAACGTATATCATAACTGGGATGAA
>Ga0137306_102073_pt1 | contig 17852 bp, 14 predicted proteins | sample Inofroosms_March_FD_97187 | JGI IMG/M metagenome (GOLD analysis project Ga0137306, IMG submission 97187) | Mouse cecal microbial communities from Vienna, Austria - N-Acetylneuraminic and N-Acetylglucosamine D2O microcosms_March | ecosystem: Host-associated > Mammals > Digestive system > Large...
ATATGGAACCGCCAGGGCTGTTGATGTAAAACTGAATATCTTTTTTACAGTCCTGAGATTCCAGAAAAAGCATCTGGGCAATAATCAGCCGGGCCGAATCGTCGCTGACCTCCTCACCTAAAAAAACAATCCTGTCAGAAAGAAGCCGTGAGAAAATATCATAGCTTCTCTCCCCTCTGCCTGTCTGCTCCACCACATAAGGTATAAAACTCATGCCGCCATCCGCCTCCCTGCAAACTCAAAAGAACGCACCACATAAAAACCGCCAAAGCGCCTCCTGCCCCCAGCCATCCGGATTCTGCTCTGCCTTGGCATAAACACTCCCGCCTGTCTGTACTCCCGGGGCGTACACCCGTGAGTCAGACGAAATGCCTGGGTAAATGCCTGCTGGGAACCGTATCCCGCCTCAAAGGCGATCTGGGCGATGGGCTGCCTGGTCTCTGCCAGCTTCCTGGCCGCCTCATCCAGCCGCCGCCCCTGAATATACTTGTGAAGCGTAACGCCTGTACTCTCCCGGAATTTCCTGGCCACATAAAACCTGGAATACTGAAATTCCGCCGCAATCTCTTCCAGGGTCAAAGCCTTGTCCAGATTGTCCTCAATGTATAAAAGCACTTTCTTTGTTATCCACATCTTTTCCATATACTGCTGCCCTTTCCTGTCTTTCGCCTGTTGTGATGTGGGTCTCTTCCCACTTATCGGGGTTCCCATGACATCGGACTTCCTATGACGTCGGGCCTCCCGTGACATCGGGTTTCCCATAACATCGGGCTTCCCATAACATCGGGCTTCCCATGACTCTTGGTCCACACCTCCGGACCACAGGCAAAAGATACGTTATGTTTCTCTATTATACTCTCTTCCTCCTTCTCTGTCTTAATAAAAATTGCCCTCTTTCATGCTTCAATAGCCGCCCATTGTAATGATCCAGTCGTCCACTAAACCTCACCTATCCCTGTCTCTTTCGATCCTTCGTGTGAAGTTCCTCCCAGCCTTCTGAAACTTTCAGAATGGAGACTGCCTGGGTGTTGATGGCTTCCCTCTCTTTGTCAGAACTGTCTGCGGCAAACACCTGCCGGATCTTCTCAAGCCCGGTTAGATCGGTCCGCCTCCTGACTTCCTCAAATGGATTGTTCTGAAAAAACATCTCGTCCCCCAATGCCTGCATGATCTCTTCTTTTGTCTTGAAAAAGCGGTAAAACATCCCCTTGGCCCCGCCTGCCAGCTTCATGATGTCGTCAACGGAAGTTTCCTCATAGCCTTTGGACAGAAACAGTTCCTTCGCCGCATTTAAAATCTCCTGCTTCCATTGGTCCGGCGGCTTTTTAACGGGTCTTGCCATGGCCTGATACCTCCTTGAAATAGTTATTGACTGTTAGTCATTAATTATTATATAGGAATGGGGGAGGGATTGTCGTAAGGCCAGTTAGAGAAAGAGGGATGTTCCGGGCGGGTGCATTTATGCCATGGAGATGAGACCAGGAAAGCAGGAGGGCTGATACCCGACTGATTTCCGCTTTAAGGGCTCATCGGAATGTTTGGCATATCCGCAGCCGAATGGCATACAGCCTGCCTTCCTTCCCTGGCTCCACGACACCCATGCCCCTATGCTCACTCAACAATACAGCAATTCAGTTCCCATGAACGGCAACAAAAATAGGACCGGAAACCAATTACCAAAGCTCCCAATCCTAATAAAAAACACCTGTTTATTTACTCTTACACCCACCTACGGTTCTTCACCGGCTTCCCGTGTCCAAAATAAATCGTCCTGCTGCCAAGCCCGCTGATTTTCTCCCCGCTTTCCCGCAGCTTTCCTCTATCCCAGTAAATACTGGCTAACCCCGGCAGTACCATATGCATCAGCGCATCCCCGACAATCACCATCTGTCCGTCCACATCAAGCCCTATGGAACCTTCCGTATGTCCCGGCAGTTCCACCACGGATGCCCGGACTCCAAACCGCTCCAGCGTGTCGCCCTCCTTTAAAAATATCTCCGGCTCAAAATCTTCAATCCGATTTCTTCGCATTTTGCTCTTGGACGCTGCTTCCAGCGCTTTTCCGAAGATTCCTCTGCCTGTCAACGGCTGGGCAAACTGGTTCTGCTTTAATTCCACGTCCTTTTTATGCATCGCCACCGGAATCCCCAGTCTCCCGGCCAGGTATGCCGTATTCTGGATGTGGTCTATGTGGCCGTGGGTAAGCACAAGGAGACGGACATTTTTATGTTCGCACTTTTTTAATACCTTCTCATCATATCCTGTTTCTCCGGTGTCTACAAGAATGGAACCCTCCTTGCCGGTCACCAGATAACAGTTTACCATTCCGCATACAATCTGTTTTATCTCTGTCACAGTGATACCTCCCTGATCTGATTCATTTGATCTATATGTATCTGGAATCCGTTTTTGCAAATTTAAGGATAGATTTGTCAGCTAAATCTAATAACTTTTGTCTGGCATCCTGATCTTTCATACAATAGCTGCAATGGCTGCAAAAATAATCCAGCATTTTGCCTGCTTTCGAATTTTTCCTGGTATTTCTAAACTCATGGCAATCGCTTATCCAGCAATCCCCAAATTCATCTTGCCTATTGTGAATATCCCATGCTTTATTGAATTTATCGCCTGATATAATCATGCATTCGCATCTTTTATTATACAGATTTCATTCAGCTTCTCATAGCTTTTATATATGAATCATATACCCTCCTCCGCTCTGACAAGTTCCCTATTTCGCAGCAGTTCAGATACCCCTCAGCTGTTACTCTATTCCACCTCCAGCGCTATCTCATCCCCCTGAACCCCAATCCTCCCGATCAGCTCCTGTGCTTTGACCGAAAACTCAACATACGAATCTGTTTCAATCTCCGCCCTGTGTACACACAGATCTCCGTACTCATTGACCGTCACCATCATATCATTATCAAAGAGAGCGTACTCAAGCACCATCACCTCCCTGTTTACAGGGTCAAAATACCCGATGTGGGAACGGTGCCTTCCGGATCCCCAGGAAAATGTATAGTATAATTCCCGCTGCCCGTCCCTATTCAGGTCTGCAAGAGCCACACTTGTAAGGCCGTACCCTCCAATACACGGACCAATGCTATAAATTTCATCATCATACATAATAAATGATTCTGTGGATGTGTCGTATTTAAATATGGAAAAATCCGAATGGCCGGCCACAAAATCCGGTGTTATGTTGAAGCACTCATCTTTGTCATAGGTTCGTACAAAATCCGTGTTTTTCGCGGCAAAATCAGCGGTCTGTGTTTCGGACGGGGTTATGGACAGCTCATTTTCCGGTCCGATGGCTTTTAAAACTGTGTCCTCCGGCGCCGGGGCTTCCAGGCAGGCTGACAAGTTTAGCATCATATAAATGAACAGGCATGAAAGCCCCTGCACTCTTTTTCTCATAGGATCAACCTTTCTTTGATGGTTTTAATATCCAATTTCCATTGGACGCAATTTCAATCCGCCCCTGTCCTTTTGCGCACAGGATGGCTTTCCGGAACAGTTCCGTCACAACGCTTCCCAGGCGATTATATCCCATCATTCTGGCGGCCTCACGAATCAGGTCATCCTCAGGCAGACTGATCTGGTCATACAACACCTGACAGATGGCGTTAGCAGCCTCCAGGACCGGCACATCCCGGGCCTCGCGCTTTGTCTTTTCTCCGCTGCTTGCCCGAAATCCGGTATAGCTCTCCGGATCCTGCCCGGTTTTCCAGAAGACCAACTGGCCGTCTGATTGGGTGCGGTTCAGCTCGGCATTGTTTAAAATCTGTGTCATGCGGTTCTGAATCCGGCTTCCGGCTCTGGCGATGCCGAAGCTCTGCACAACCCGCCGTGTCAGCAGCGGCTCGCACACCGGAGCCTCCTTTTCGATGACGGCGCAGATCTTTTCCAGAATCCGCTTTGTGGAGATGGGCCGAACGAAATCTTCTGCGGAAAGTGTTTCTTCCGCCAAAACCGCAGGTTCGTACAGCGGTATTTCCGGATCCGGAGTTTTCACAGACATGGAAGCTTCCTGCTTGATCGCTCCGGCCACTTTCTGCTCCTCTTCGGCTGCAGTCCAATTTCTTCTGACTGCCTCTTGCTCTCCTGATATCTGCGGAGAGGTGGATTTCTCAGGCAAATAAGCCGGTTTAACAGGCTGCTTTTTCAAATCCTCCAGCCGGTCCACGATCCGCTCCAGTTCTTTCTGTCTGTTGTCCCACCAGTCCATTGTCCAGATACGCAGAATATTCCATCCAAGGCTCCTCAGCACATCGATCTGGGCAATCTCCCGGTCACGCACGGTTTTTGCTGTGCTGTAGCTTTCTCCGTCCAGCAAAATGCCCAGCAGGTACTGATCCGGCTTTTGGGGATCCACAACACCGATATCCACTTTATACTGGGATCGTCCGACGGCGCACTGGGTTTTATAGCCTTTGTCCTCCAGGGCGGCGCAGATGGACTTTGCGATTCCGGTTTTTGTGCCGTGTACCCGGTGAAGGGTCTTCTCATCCATATCCAGCCGTCCGCTCTGGGCGTATTCCAGGAAGGCCTGGAGGGCGGCCACCCCTTCCGCGCTGCTGCGGGACAGGTTGATCTGCTCCGGGGCCAGGGAGGAAAAGACTTTCATCTCGTGCCGCGCCCGGGAAACCGCCACGTTCAGTCTCCGCCAGCCTCCGGCCCGGTTCAGGGGGCCGAAGTTCATGGAGACTTTCCCGTTTTGGTCGGCTCCGTAGCCTACGGAAAACAGAATCACGTCCCGCTCGTCTCCCTGGACATTTTCCAGATTTTTGATAAATACCGGTTCTTCGGATCCGTAGGCCCACTGTTCCAGCTCCTGGTCCAGGCTGCAGGCCTCTGTCAAGAGATCGTCGATCAGGTTCTGCTGGCTGATGTTGAAGGTGACCACCCCCACGCTGTGCCGGGACAGCTCCGGATCATGGCAGCGGCGCTTTAACTCCTCCAGGACCGCCTGGGCTTCCGCCCGGTTCTGGCGGGTTTTGCCCCGGTCAAAGGTTCCCTCCACAGATACCAGGCTGACCTTGGATTCCCGGTCATTGACAGAGGGGAAGGTGTAGAGTCTGTTTTCATAAAAATGACGGTTGCTGAACGCGATCAGGCTCTCGTGGCGGCTGCGGTAGTGCCAGAGAAGGTGAGTCTGGGGCATGTTCAGGGCAAGGCAGTCGTCCAGAATGCTCTCCAGATCTTCTGTGTCCAGGTTGTCCTCATCCACCGTGTTGGCGGCAAAGAAGGAGGTGGGCGGCATCTGATTGGGGTCGCCTACTACCACTGCGTTTCTGCCCCGGGCCAGCGCGCCCACTGCCTTGCTGGTGGGAAGCTGGGATGCCTCGTCGAACACCACCAAATCAAAGGGCTCTCTCTTGGGGTCCAGGTACTGGGCGGCGGAGATGGGGCTCATAAGCATACAGGGGCACAGCCTTGGCAACAGGTTGGGAATCTGCTCAAACAGCCGACGGATGCTTACGCCCCGGCCGTTACTGCGGATGGCCCGCTGTAAGATTCCCAGCTCGGAACTCTGGGCCGCCTCTCTGGCACAGTCCGGCACATTGGCCGCCAGCCGGCAGAATATTTCCTGCTGGGTCAGCTGGGTTAATTCCCGGTCCATGCGCCTAAACTGGGCAATCTTCTCGTGAAATACCGCTCCGGAAAATGTGCTTAATACCTCTTCCATGTCAATGTATCGGACAGCCAGTCCTCTGGCCATCCCTTTGAGGTAGGCGGACCTGACCTGCTCATGGGGCATTCCCCCGCGGTAAGCCTCCACCACCGGCTCCAGTCCCAGCTCTTTGGCGTCCGCGGCGGCGCTGTTCCAGGTAATCCACTCTTTTAGCCGGCCTGCATGGGCTGTAAGGGTTTTGCAAAGGTTCCGCTGTTCCTCAATCCAGGATGTTTCGGCTTCCTCGTCAGCCAGAGAGAGAAGCCCATCCAGTTGCTCTCTGGCGGAGAACGCGGCCTTGCAGGCATCTGAAAATGCGGTTATAGGTGTGTACAGCGTCTTTTGCCCGCCATGCCCCATCCGAAGTTCATAGTCTCCCGTCAAATTTTCCAACTCCGCCGCGCTCCGTTTGGCCTCCTGCGCGGTTTCAAGGACTGCGTTCCAGTCTGTATTTGTTCCTATATAGAGATGATCCAGTCCGTTTCCATAGGTCCGGAACAAGGCGTCCGCGCTTCTTTGCTCCTGCTGATACTGGGCCAGCAGGGCAAATATTTCCGGAAGCTGTTCTTTTTCCACAGACGCCAGGCTGTAGGCCCGCATCCGCTTAACCAGTCTGTTTATTCCCAGCAGCTTTGGCAAAAACCACTTACCATTGGCTGTGTTGTACTCCTCAGCCAGGGCTTGTCCGTCCAGCTGAAAGAACCCGGCGTTCCAGGTCTGGGAAAGCCTGCCGCGGAGGTCGTGAGCCTTTAAAAAATGTTCTGCCATCTCCTCCACCGCAGTCAGATACGGGAAAATTTTTTCTTCTCTGGCCCAGGAGCCTGGCATCTGCGTCCATGGCAGAAATGCCTGGGCCACGTCGTCCAGATGGCGAAGCTGGGGTAATGTCTCCGGGATTGGCAGCCCCATGCCGCGGGCGCAGGAGTCTGCCGCCGGTTTCAGGTTCCCCAGAGCCCGGTCGTAGGAGGATACGGCCTCCGGCAGTTCCATGCGCAGCTTTTGAGAATACTGTATGCACCCTACAGGGCGAAGGGGGTGTTCTCCGGGATGGCCCGCTTCTTTTGCCGCGGCGATGAGACGCTCCACCGTGGTCAGACATTTTTCCAGTTCAGCGGGGCCTGCCTGTTCCAGCACCTTTGAGGCAAATGGGCGCAAATTCGGGGCGGCGCAGTTCTTTTCGTACTGGTCCACCAGCTGAAACAGGGTGGCGCCGCAGGGCTGCGGGCGGTGGAGAGCCAATACGTACTGGCTCAGTTCTTTTCGCAGGGAGGCAATCTGCTCCGCTTTTTGCCCATACTGTCCGCAAGTCTGTCCACGGTTTACGTTCATGGCCTGGCGCAGCTGCTCCAGCACATCCTTCTTTTTGGATTTATTGGAGTGAAGTTCCAGGCAGAAGGGAGCTATCCCAATGGCGGCCAGTCGCTTTTGGACTACCTCCAGGGCGGCCATTTTCTCCGCCACAAAGAGTACGGATTGTCCTTTTGCTAGGGAGTTAGCAATCAGGGCGGTGATGGTCTGGGATTTTCCCGTGCCCGGCGGCCCGTGCAGGACAAAGCTCTCCCCGCCTGCTGCCCCGCGGATGGCGTAGAGCTGGGAGGCGTCCGCGCTGAGAGGCAGAAGTATGTCGTCCTCCGGAACATTTTCTTCCAGCGCCATGGACTGTGCATCCCAGCTTAGCTTTCCTTCCATCAGGCTGCGGACAATTTTATTTTGGGCCAGTTCATCAGAGCGGTTGCGCATGTCGTTCCACATGACAAACTGGGAGAAGGAGAAAATGCCCAGGTAGGCGGACTCCAGCACGTCCCAGCGCTGCTGTGCCATAACCGCTTTCCGCATTACCACAAATACCTGGCGGGTGTTGACGCCGTGTTCATCCTGGGGCAGGGGATCCAGACCGCTGAGTTTGATGCCGAAATCCTGGCTGAGTTTTTCCAGAAGGGTAATGTTCATCTGCGGTTCGTCGTCCCGGAGACGAATCACATAGCCCCGGTTAGCGCCTCTGCGCACCAGCTCCACCGGCAGAAGAATCAGGGGAGCGTAGCGGGGTTTTGTGCTGCGGGATGTCTCATACCAGCGCAGCAGTCCCAGGGCAAGGTAAAGAGCGTTGGCGCCGTTTTCTTCCAGGGCTGTTTTTGAGGAGCGGTACAGCTCTTTTATCTTGTATGCCAGTTCGCCTTCTGTCAGGATGCTGCGCAGCCGCCGGTTCTGAAATTCGGATTCCACCAGCTTTCCCATTTCTCCCAGCTCGTGCATCATCTCAAAGCTGACGGACTCTCGGTCAATCTGCCAGTCCGCAGGGCGGGGCAGGATGGAGAAATCGCCGCCATCTGCCAGGGCGTCTTCCAAATCGCTGATTGATGGAATCAAAAGGGGCGCCATTCTGGACAGCCGCATATTTATCAGCGTGTTTCGCAGGCCCAAATCCAGAAGCTTGCGTTCCCAAAGCTGCTTTTTGGTCATAGGAACGCCGCTCCCTCCTTCCCGCACTTCTATTTTCTCTCCCATTTCCCGGGGCACATTTGTCAGCTGGTTTTCGTCCACCTGCTCCCGCTCAATCTGCCAGCCAGTCTCTGTCCGAATCCTGAGAGGCAGGGGGGTGATGCCGCTGTACCGGGTTCGGGTTATGTCGATTACGCACTGAATCGGGTCGTCGCCAACCAGTTTTTGCTCCGCCGCTGTGCGCGCCTCGTCAAATGACAGATTCTTTCCGGACACAAGGGCGGTACACTCTACTACGGCCAGTTCATTGATTCCGTCTGCCAGGCGTTTGGTCAGAAGGGAGACGTCGTCCTGAACAGCCTCAGGAAATGTCATCTCCTCCAGCCACAGACCGGCAAAAATATGTCCTTCCTGCAGAATCAGCAGGGGATGAAGGCCGATGGCCTCCAGGCATGCGGTATAGAGCAGGGTCAGGTCAAGACAGGTTCCCATTTTTTGCTGCAGAACCGCGTCGCACAGGCGCACCCGCTGTCCGCAGCGCTGGAAGCTGGCAGGCGGCACGGAATAAATGATGTTCTGCTCTTGAAGGGCGCCGTAGACAGCCGCTGCCTGGCGCAGAACCCGGTTGGAATCTCTGGACTGATAGGCGTCAAAGGAGGGATCCCCGGTCCATTTTTCTAAAAAGTAAGCGGCCCGGGCATTTAGTTTTATAATTTCGGGGTGATTGGGTGTCACAAAGGCGGTCACCAGCTCCGGGTATATGGTATAGCCGGACCATTCGTCAAATGCAAGGACGGTTAATTCCTCTATCTCCTGGCAGATGGGTACTTCGTCCAGGAGAAGGGTGGTCTTAATCTGGCCGGACATTTTCTCTGTCAGCCCGGCCAGAGTCTGCACATCCAATGCCACCCTGATATCTTTTAGGACGCAGCTCTCCCCGGCGGGAATTTCGTCCAAATGTCTGGAATAGGGAAGAAGGACTTCTATGTCTGAGGAAATCTGCAAATCAACGTCTTTTATATCCCGGCCAGTGGGATTGGCAACTGTGATGCTCTGCACAACGGGAATATGGTTCTGCTGAAGCGCATAGTTGACTGCCGGCAGTATAGAGAGCTCCATATAAAGCTCTTTGGTCGTCAGATAGGCGGATTCCCGGGGGGAGAGAACCAGTTTTTCCGACGCCTCCCGCGCCTGTCTGCGAAATGCCTCCCTGGGCAGATCCGGGACAGTTGTTTTGATTTTCGCAGTTTGTTCTCCCGGAGACAGGGGTTTTTCTTCCTGGTCTGTAAACGGATTCTGGTCACCGGTAAGCGGGGGGCAGTCTTCCGGCTCCTGGTAGGTTTTCGGATGGAAGTTCCAATCTCCATATACCTCCATGAACCAGATACTTAAGTGAAAAGCCATGGGAAGAAGGATCTCTGCCCGCTCTTTTGCGCTCATGGAGGCATGAACTCCATCGTTTCTGGCTTTGCGCAGAGCGGTCAGGATATCATGGATTCTGCCTGGCAGCAACTCCTCCTGGTACAGGCGGCGGATTTTATCTGTCTGTCTGGCGTCTTCGGGAAAGGATATAGTTTCAATACGGCATATCTCACTGACAAGATGTTCCGCAAAATCTCCCAGCTTGCGGATACAGATATTGGGGTCAGAGTGCAGGCAGGCTTCCGCGCCGGCCCCCAACAAGGCAAGTTCTTCCCAATACTGTGCTAGAAATGAAAAATTGGATGTCATGGTGTAAGTCCCCTTTTTAACTTAGTCAATATCCCCGCCTTCATCTAAGCCCCACGGAGTGGGCGGCGGGGCAGGCGGTGGGTTTAGTCCCCTGTGGTATTCGCCTGATACAGATGCAGCCGGGTCTGTGAACCTCAGCCCCTCCCAGCCAACAGCCCTGCCATAATGTGAACTGCCTGACACAGAGATACTTTCCGTCCTCATCACACGCCACAATGACTACATAGTCTTTGCGGCTGTAGCTGTAAAAGGGCTCAAATACTTTCCCGTCAGGTAATTTCTGAAATCAATCCATTCATCCTGTGCTATATACTCTGTGCGGATTTCCTTCCATGCCAGGTTTTCTTTGGCGGCTGCAGCTGTCCTGGTCGTCGCATCTGCTTTGGCGTTTATTCTTGTTTGGGCCATTTCCTTGTCTTTGCTTTTATCCTCATATACCTAAACCCATGTTCCTCACACCATTCAATGGCCAGCTTTCGGTATGCTTCCTCTTGAAAGTCGTACCACTGCTGTTCTATGCCAAATCTGCGGATGCCGTCCTTAAATCTCCGGAAGGCTCCCTTTCCCCTGATGGCATTTTCCAGTGAATCCTGCACATGACCCTGGGGAAGCTCCCACACAAAATCTTCCATAATGCTGTATTCATGGATATCAAACTGGGACGGCAAAGCAAAAAAACGGGTGCACCACCCCTCCTCAATCATATCCGCCAGCTTCTGGTCTTCCTCATCATACTCTCCCATAAAAGGTGATTCCGGAAGGCAGACCACCTCCATGTTCTCTATGTCAAGATACTGCTTCCACTCACTGTCCGCCGACTCTATGGCCTCATAAATCAGTTGTAACGGAACGATTACATTCATAACATTTTCCCTCCATTATGCTAAATTTTTAGAAAAAACTATGGATTGTCCTCACCGGTTCAGCTCGTGGCTCAGGCTGTTTGGCACGCCCCTTGGCCCCCGCACCGCGTATATTCCGTAATCCGCTTTCAATTTGTCAAAGGTAAACTGCTTTTGTTCATACCTTCTCAGAAGCCGAAGCTTCATGACCATGGTGATGGTCAGGTCTTTGCCTGTGTATTTATAAGGAATATCCACCTCTACAGCCTTGCATTTATAAAGGATGGCTGACACCGGCGCCGCCACATACATAAAAATCGTGTCCCCCGTTTTTACGCTGCTGCTCTGCTTCCAGTCAATGGTATCCGTATTGTCAAAGGCATGCTCAATATCGTAAAATTTCGGGTTGGCCGGAACAATCCATTCCTTTGGAGGCCGGACCTTCTCTTTCTTTTTCTTCGACGCGGTGGCCACAAAACTTGCGCTGATCAGGTCAAAAACCTTGTCCTCCTTCACCGTGCCGTCCAATACCACGGAAATCCAATATTCTTTATTCATGTGGTACGCAGGGAGAATGCCCTTCTCCTTAAGAAGCATGTCTTTGAGCATCCTGTCGTCAATTTTCAGGTTGAGTACATCCACCCGCTCATTTCCTGGAAGTCCCAGCTTATCTCGCCCTACCTCCATCACCAGGGCAAACCATTTCTGGTTGTCGCTGTGGCGGAAGACCGCATTGTTTTCATATTTTCCCCAGGGATATTCCGGGGATACTTTGTATTTCTTTTTTATGTAGGTAAAGATTTCTTCGCGCATGATTTTTATCTCCTCTGTGCCAGGTTTTGGGCTGGCTGGTGAAACGGTTTTCGCCTGTCAAAGGCTTTGTTTGCGGATTTCATTTCGATTTCTTTTGGACTTCTGTCTTCGGCTTCCCCTGCGGATTTCCATTAGGTGGAAAATGTCGTTGTAATTCTTCATTGTCATAAATATTGTTCATAGCCCGGATGCCTCCTGCCACACCTTCTTATTTCATTCCCCTTTTAATGGAAACTCCTGTTCCACACTTCATAAAATTCCTCAAATGTTTTGTACCGTTTATCCCTGTCAGCGCAGACTGCTTTCACCGCGGCCTGGTAGCTTTCCTCGTTCAGCTGCCAGTGTGAGCGGGAACAGGGGGCAAAGCGGTTCTGTGCATACCGCTGCTTTATTTCACCAGCCGTATAATTGCCAAAAAACTCAAAGAGTAGGGCACCAAGTGTAAAAATGTTGGTCTGCTCATCTATGACACTGCCCTTTCTATACTCTTCCGGAGCTTTCAGCCGCTTTGTCCCATACCAATCCGTCCCCATGTCATTGACAACAGGGGCTTTTTTGAAAAGGTCAATGTCGCAGATGGTAACCTTGTCCGCTTTAAAGTCATACATAATACTTCCGTCATAAAAATCAACCGCCACATATCCCTTTCTGTTAACATTTTGTAAAAATGAAAACAATACGTCCGCCGCTGCTATCTTCTTTGCAGCAGGTAAGTCTCTAAATTTTTCTTTTGGACTTTTCAGTGTGGTGTCCTTTTTATATCGCTCAAAATTCCAGTGGTCAAACAGACATTCCCCGTCCGCCCACTGAAAGATCACTATATAAAACTGCCTGTATAGATATTCCTCCACAATCCGAATCAGGTTGGGATGTTTCAGCTCACGATAGAGCGGTACCGCGCTTTTCAGTAAACTTACAGACTGTTCCGGAGTGACTTCCCCCTCTATGGTATTGACTCCCGCGATTTTGCAAAAATACTTTTTTTCGCCATCCTCCATGCCGATACAGACGCATCCAGAGCCGGTCTCGTCCACACACCAGAAGGCTTTTCCGTATTTTTTCAGCCATTGAAAGTCCTGGTGTTCTTTTAAGCGGAATGTGATGGAATCCAGTTTGATTGGTGTCATTTTACCTCCAATTTTTTACAATTTACCTTCATGGAACGACTATCTGAGGGCTTCTAAATCGACAGACACCATGCCTCGTCAATTATGTAATCATTAACCGGGACAACTCCTAATTGCAGTTCTCTTAAACGCTCTACTAATTCGTCTCCGGTTTTTCCAGTAACTTTGACTTGCGTAAACCCTGATTCCCTTAGCAGGCCTCTGTGTTAATCATTCAAAAGCATCCGATTTTAGATTCAACAAAATATTTTTCAATTTTTCACGCCATGGCTGGATCTCGTCCGGCGTGTCCACACCGTCATTTTCCAGATTCTCATCCTCTGTATTTATAATTTTGCCATCTTTTGTTTTTAAAAGAGTCATGTTTCGAACCTTTTGTACAATTTCTTTGGGATTAATCGTTTCAAGCTCTCTTCCCTTTGTGGTTAAAGACCATACTCCCCGGGAGGAGTTTTCCAGAATCCCTGCCTTCTTCATATATGTCTTTGTCCAGGCTAGCCGATATTCAACCTCCGTCTTGCTGCTGTTGCCATGCATAACTTCCTGCACTTCTGATAACAGTGCTAATATCTCGATTGTTTTATCATCTATCTCACTGATCGTTCCGGATCCGCCCAGCTTCTTCAGAGCCTGAAGTAATTCACACATCATATTGTCGTAAGTAGGTATTCCTAAGGGATTTCTCATTAGTATCCACCTCTCCACTCTGTATTTATCCCTGTTCAATACTTGGACCTTTTCTCTAAAGTCTTACCACTGTCTCAACATCGTTTTTGTTGAACAGCACTTTGCCGCCGTCTGAGCAGCGATAAAGACTCTCTTGTAAATATTTCTCCAATTTTCTCCCCCTCTTTCTCACATGCTGCTCTTTTCACACATCTGCTTATAATATGGCACGATATCGACCAGATTTCAAGGAGATTTTAAGGAAAAAAGCCGGTAATGGGCACCTCCCACTACCGGCATCATCCAGACAAGGACTCCTCCCTCTTATCAGATTTTACTTCTTCGGACTGTTGATCAGTTTCAAAAACTTCTTATCATTCATCTGTTCATTGGTTATATACTCTCCGTCATAAAATAGCGCATAATTTGTTATGGGCGTCGGAGCATTTTGCACCTCTTCCCTGCTCTCAATATGAATCGCCCGAAACGGAATGTTACACTCTTTGGCAGTCTTCTCTAAAACCGGCACATACTTCGCATTAAACGGGCACTGGCTTGTGTAGTATAAAACATATCCCATTTCGTCTATATGCGGATGCTTCGCGCATTCCTTGAACCGCGGTTTCTCTGCATCCTTTTCAAAAGACAGATACCATAACTGGATGCCGTTGTCCGCCTCATCACATACTGCAAAACCCTTGTACTTCAAAAACTTTGGATCCGCAAGGAACGGCTTTTTCTTAGCAGCACACAAAATGCACAGACCTTTCTTGCCCTTTTCCCTGCTATCCTCCATACAGGCAGCAAGCAGATCCGTGGAATACCCATGCCCCTTCAAGGAACCGGATACCCACAGGCAGTCAATGTACATATAACCGTCCGCATTGATGGGAATCCATGCGTTTTCCGCAGGAATATATTCGATAAAGCACTTGCCCCTCTCCACACTTTTCAGGAAAACAAGCCCCTCATCAAACCTGTCCACAAGCCACGCTTTCTTTGACAAAACCTGCACATCCTTATTATTTGAAATGGCACAGCAGATATGTTCCTTCTCCAAATTGTCCTTTGTGACTCTAATAAATTCCATAAACTCAATCTACCTCCATCTTAATCGGATGCCGGATTACGGTTTTCAGTTTCTCCGGAGCGACTTTTCTGGCATCGCTTAAATAAATCTCATGATGCAGACGTTTATCTGTAATATCCAAAACATAACCCTTCTGCTCCATAAACTCATGCATCACCGAAACTGTACCAAGCTCCTCATCATAAGAACCAATATGCATACACTGCACACAAATCCCCTCTTCAACTGTCAGAAATTCCACTTTAGAAAAATCCTGTTTTTTCTTCTCTGCTGCCTCATTCACAGACCAGCGAAAATCATCTTCCGTCACAAAGTCCGGAAGGCGTATTACAGAAATCCAATTAAAGTTTTCCTTGTGTGCATAGTCAATTCCATCAACTCCGTCCTGCCACCAGAATCCCTCCAGCGGCGGCACCACATAATCGAAATACCCTTTAATCTTATGGCTGCTCTTCTTACTCATTTTAATCGTGAAGGCAACGGCGTATAAAAGCCCGATTGCCGCTTTATAGTCGCCGTCTTCCGCATTTGGATCGCCGCTTCCGCGGACAGCAATATAGTTCATCTTAGGAATCGTGACTATGTCTGGCTTTGCCTTGGGCATATAAAACTCTTTGTATTCCTTCTTATAATCAAATGCCATTTGTATTCCCTCCTGCAAATTTCATGATGCCGTGTCCTCCTTATAAATGGTTGCCATATTCCGCGCCATACGTGCGATTTTCTCTCTTGCCTCCTTCGGTTCAAGAACTTCAGCCTTATCCCCAAACGTCATAATCCAGGTAACCAGATTCTCCACATCTGTATAATCCGCCGTGAAAAGCAGCCTTCCGTCATCATTCTCCGCAAAACATTTAGGTCCGAACTCTTCCACCAAACGCCATTTCACATCCGGACTGAACAAAGCCTTCACTTTGACTCCGCCTGGAAATATCTTCTCATTTGAAAGGTCCGGCATTACCACCTCTCTGCATTCAAAGCTCTTTTCTGTCTTGCGGACCTTATCCATTCGATTTAATTTAAATAGCCTTAAATCCCTCCTGTCTCGGCACCAGCCCCACAAATACCAGCTGGACCATCGAAACACCAGATAATATGGCTCAACCATCCGCTCACTTTCACCTGTTGGAGCATAATAGCGAAATTTAAGCAAATGCCTGTCGCCGATGGCATCCTGTATGATTTCTATCTTTGGAGCCAGCGATTCACGATACCACGATGAAAGATCTATCAAAATGGAATCTCTCCCGCTGACAAACGCAGAAGAACCTGCCTGTATCTTCTCCATCAACTGCCCGTAGTAGCTGCTTCCGCTTACACTGTCCAGACTTCTCAGCCCCACAAGAATCATCTGCATATCCTTTGATGTCAGGATGGTCCTATCCATCCGGTATCCGTCCATAATGCTGATACCGCCGCCGCTTCCCTGTGTCGTGCGAATGGGAATGCCAGCCCTGCATAGATCCTCAATGTCGCGGTTTATTGTTCTTTTTGAAACCTCAAACCGTTCTGCCAGTTCAGGAGCCGTAGTCTTCTCTTCCTGCAGCAATACGGACAGAATCCCTATCAGCCTGTCTATCTTCATTCATCTCACGCTCCGCCATTATCATATCAAACCAAACACGACAACTATATGTCATGTTTATTATAACATTTAAAATAATTACTCCCGATTGATATCAAATTTTTGCGGTCATTGGCAGAAATTTACCCATTCCTTCTTCGTGATGTTGTAATCCCGAATGCGTCCGGCTTGGGAATAGTTTGCCTCTTCAAAGGAAATCTCACCCTCAATATTTCAGACGGCAGTATGCACCAAATATTCTGATGTCTTCAGTCCGTCAACCGCCTGCAGGCCAATGGCCGTATGCCACGCATAACCTTTGTCCCGCTTCGCTGGTTCAGATTCTTTGATATATTCCTTAAATGGATCTTTGTTCACCCCATATCACCTCGCTGCAAGTTTCATTCTAAGCATTATCTTTATATCCAAAGTGTTCCTTGACCTTTTTATATGTTGTTTTGTCAGTCAGCGTATAGGCCACCAGGGGCACCGTTGTCATGCCTTTTTCCCAATATCCCTCTACAGGATCATTTACAAATTTCATCCATTTTACACTGATGAAGATTTCTTTATTCTGATCCAGCTTCACCTTCGATATTATTCTTCAGCATATTCTTCTCCACTGTCGCTCTCAATTACTTGACTTATAATTCAATCCAGTATAGCATAAAACCGCCAGGTCTGAATAGCCGTAAAATAAAAAAAGAAGCCGGTCAGATTTCTCCAGCCGACTCCATATCATCAACCCTTCAGCAGTTTCAATACCTCATCCGAGAACTTCCACTAGATCTCCACATGCTCCGGATCATACACCAGAACCTTTTCAATCAGCGCATCCACAGTTTTCTGATCAAGCTCCGTTGCCCCGGAGAAGCGTTCCACGCCTTTTCTGGTACACTTCCTTATCCAGATTGCCCGCCATGAACTGATCCATGTTGGTAAACCGTTCCGCTTCGCACTTTGCCTTTTTCTTCTGCAGGTCATCCAGTTTCTTCAGCGTACTGGCATTGTACCGTTCTGCCGCAGCCTGCTTCTTTCCAATCCTCTTCTTTGCGTCACCTGTCACCAAAAGCAGCCCCTTTACAGAATCCCAAACCACCGCTTTCAAGACTTCTTCCCGAAAGCATTCTTTCGTGCATCCGCCTTCACCGGCCTAAACCGTGACATGAGGGCAATGGAAATACTGGTAATCAACCCCTCTGACAACACCGCTCTTCATAGTCATCGCCCGTCCGCAGGTTCCGCACTTTACCTTCATGGCAATTCCCTGATGCATCCCTTCCACAATAACCTGCTCTTCTTCTGGCACGCCCACAGACTGTTTCTATCCAACGCCGATACCCTCATCATCTTTTCCCGTTTTGTCGTTGTAGCCTTCACTGACAGGTCTTTACTGTAGAAATCATAAACGATATTCTTCAGTACCACACCAAGCCCGCCCTTTTTGATTTGCTCCAAAAGTCACTCAAATGAAGGACGCCTGAAAGCTGACGTTAGATCATAACCTCCTCGAAATGTAGGGATATTTAAGTAATTCACTATGAAAGCAGTATAATATTTTTAGGTACACCGTAGATAATATATGAGGATGGAAAAGAAAAAAGGGAGGACGGCTCCTGGCATAAACGATCAGGTCCATGCATTGGGTCCATCAAACCGGAAATCGGTTTCATACCGAATGACACAGGAAACCGAAAGGAAGAAAAGTCAAGCATCACAGATTTGCTCAGCAGCCACCATTTCACAGGCAGACTATTCATTGTGGACAAAGGATTTTATTCTTCGGGGAACCTTAGCCTTTTATGTGGGGATGGAAACCATTACATCATTCCCATACCGATTAGTTCAACTGTGTATAAAGCAGTTACTCAACTTTCCCATAAGGATTTCCTGTTCTCCCGTC
>Ga0137306_102078_pt1 | contig 17828 bp, 20 predicted proteins | sample Inofroosms_March_FD_97187 | JGI IMG/M metagenome (GOLD analysis project Ga0137306, IMG submission 97187) | Mouse cecal microbial communities from Vienna, Austria - N-Acetylneuraminic and N-Acetylglucosamine D2O microcosms_March | ecosystem: Host-associated > Mammals > Digestive system > Large...
GAGACAGGAGTGAAGGTCCGTACGGCGGATAAGGTCGTCACCCTGTCCACCTGTACGCAATCCAGTGATAACCACCGTTTTGTGGTCCACGGGGTGAAGGAGAAAGAGGAAACGATTGAAGAATAAAGGGGAGGTGACGGGATGCCGGCATATACATACGAGGTCGGAGATATCGTAACGCTGAAAAAGCAGCATCCGTGCGGCAGTAAAGAGTGGGAGATCCTGCGTGTGGGAGCGGACTTCCGGCTGAAATGCTTAGGCTGCGGACACCAGATCATGATCGCCCGCAGGCTGGTGGAAAAAAATACGAGAGATTTGCGAAAAAAAGCTTGAAACAGGCATTGGAGTATGTTAACATATTTAATTGTGATACATTCAATCCAAGCCGTATGGAATGGTGGATACGGTGCGGATATCCTTGTTTCCGCGGATAAAAGCGGAGGCCAAAAGACCAGAAGGAGGTGCTAAGACGACATGAACAAATATGAATTAGCTGTTGTTGTCAGTGCAAAAATCGAAGATGACGAGAGAGCACAGGTGATCGAAAAGGTAAAAGCTTTAGTAGAGCGTTTCGGCGGCCAGATCTCAGATGTCGATGAATGGGGTAAGAAGAGATTAGCTTACGAGATTCAGAAGATGAAAGAAGGATACTACTATTTCATCCACTTCGAGTCTGATGCAGAGGCTCCAGGCGAGATCGAGCAGAGAATTCGCATTATGGACAACGTGATCAGATATTTATGCGTTAGACAGGAAGCATAAGCAGGAAGCAGAGGTAGATTATGAATAAAGTAATTTTGATGGGACGCTTAACAAGGGACCCGGAAGTGAGATATTCACAGGGGGACAATTCGATGGCGATCGCAAGGTATACGCTGGCGGTTGACCGCAGGTTCAGACGGAATAATGACGGGGAGCAGACCGCCGATTTCATCGGATGTGTGGCTTTTGGCAGGAGCGCTGAATTCGCGGAGAGATATTTCCGTCAGGGACTTAAGGTCGTTGTGACCGGACGTATCCAGACGGGAAGCTACACGAACAAGGACGGCCAGAAGGTGTATACGACAGATGTTGTAGTCGAGGATCAGGAATTCGCAGAGAGCAAGGCAGCAAGCGACGCCAATGCAGGAGGATTCCGCCAGTCAGCGCCCACACCGGCACCGGCACCGGTATCCGATGCAGGTGACGGCTTCATGAATATTCCCGACGGAATAGATGAAGAATTACCGTTTAATTGACCTGAACACTTAGCGAGTGCAAGCCAAAGGCGCAGCAGGAGGTTAGTGTGAAGGTCGTTCTGCCGATCGAAGAGAGGCAGAACATCAATGTCAGTAAACACTTAGCGAGTGCAAGCCAAAGGCGCAGCAGGAGGTTAGTGTGAAGGTCGTTCTGCCGATCGAAGAGAGGCAGAACATCAATATGAATAGGAGGTTGAGCAAAGATGGCTTACGACAAATCAAACCGTCCGGAAGGCGGCTTCAAGAGAAGAGGCGGCGGACGCAGAAGAAAAAAAGTTTGCGTATTCTGCGGCAAAGAGAATAACGAGATTGATTATAAAGATGTAGCAAAGTTAAGAAAATATATCTCTGAGAGAGGCAAGATTCTTCCGAGAAGGATCACCGGCAACTGTGCAAAGCATCAGAGAGCGCTTACTGTAGCGATCAAGAGAGCGCGTCACATCGCATTGATGCCTTACGTTCAGGATTAATTGAGTAGCTGAGAGGGCTTTTTCGGGGCCAGGGAGTATTCCCGCCCCGGGGAAGCCTTTTTTTGTCCGCTAACATTTTTTGATATTTGGCATATAATAATACAGATACCAGCGCAAGGAGTGTATGTACATGGATCAGAGACTGCCTTTCTATATGGTGTACCAGATGCCGGTGTACGGTGATGACGACAGGATGCTCAGACGGGATTACGCTTATATGAAAAGCGCTTATCCAGATACGGCAAAACGCCTGCTTCCATTTATAGAGGAGGAGTGCGACCGATTAGCCTATGACGGAAGCATGATGTTCGACGAGTATCCGGATAAACTGCAGCTTCGGCTGATGTGCCGGAGAATCTACGATAAGGCCGAAAAGGATGAAGAGAATCCGGGAGGATGGCTTATGGACCTTATTCAGGTGCTGGCGTTTCAGGAACTGTGCCAGAGACGCTGTGAGCACAGAAGCTACCGAAAAAAAATATATTAATCCGTGTGCGGACCGAAGGCTCCCGGAACAAAGGCTGCGCAGCCAAAGGCGATTTTAAATGGATTTTTGCATGCCGCAGGTTTGGAACAGGCATCGACGCCGAACGTATGTGCGCAGCCTTTCGCAGATTTATGGTAGACGGATAGAAAAAGATATGTTAAAATGTCCATTGAGCTATAAATTAGGGGAGTCAGACAATGGGGAATATCATTTTTATCGGAATGCCTGCCGTGGGGAAGAGCACGATAGGTGTCGTGGCAGCAAAGCATCTGGGATATCATTTTATTGACACAGATTTGCTGATTCAGGAAAAAGAAAAAAAACTCTTGAGGGAGATTATCGCCCAGGAAGGATTAGACGGATTTTTAAAAATTGAAGACCGCATCAACGCAGAGGTTCAGGCGGAGCGCACAGTGATCGCTCCGGGTGGAAGTGTTGTGTATTGTGAAAATGCGATGAAACATTACAAAGAGATTGGAACTGTCGTATATTTGAAAGCTTCTTATGAAACAATAAGTAAGAGATTAGGTAATGCAGAGAGACGCGGCGTGGTGCTTAAGGAGAACCAGACCCTTGAGGACCTGTATAACGAGCGCACGGCTCTTTTTGAAAAGTATGCAGATGTTACCATATGCGAGGACGGATTGGACCTTGAGGAGACCTTTGAGCTTGTGTTCACCACTCTCCAGAATGGCAAATATGTTACGGATTAGTTACACAATTGTAAAAAAGATTTTACAAATACAGATTTTGTGATATAATAAGCAAGTATGAATATAGTAATTTACATATCTTACGAAGTAAGATGAGATGGTTTGATATAGAATAAGTTTGTGTCGAGGTGCATGTATGGAGCAGTATATTATAAAAGGCGGACACCCGTTGGTAGGAGAAGTTGAGATTGGCGGAGCGAAGAATGCGGCTCTTGCGATATTAGCAGCAGGTATTATGACAGACGATACAGTGCGTATTGATAATCTTCCGGATGTGAATGACATTAACGTCCTTCTGGACGCGATTGCGGGGATTGGTGCGAGCGTGCACCGGGTTGACCGCCATACGGTAGCGATAAGCGGAAAAGGGATCAGGGATTTCAGTATAGAGTATGATTATATCAAGAAGATCCGTGCGTCATATTATCTTCTTGGAGCGCTGCTTGGAAAGTATAAGCACGCGGAGGTGGCGCTTCCGGGCGGATGCAATATCGGAAGCCGTCCCATTGACCAGCATCTGAAGGGATTCCGTGCCCTCGGTGCGGACGTGGATATCGAGCACGGTAAGATCATGGCAGAGGCAGAGCGCCTTGCCGGAAAGCACATTTATTTTGACGTGGTGAGCGTCGGCGCTACCATCAATGTGATGATGGCGGCTACGATGGCAGAGGGACTGACCATTATGGAGAATGTGGCGAAGGAGCCCCACGTCGTTGATGTGGCTAATTTCCTCAACAGCATGGGAGCGAACATCAGGGGCGCAGGTACGGATGTGATCAAGATCCGCGGGGTGAGGAGCCTTCACGGGACTGAGTATTCCGTGATTCCTGACCAGATTGAGGCGGGGACATTTATGTTCGCGGCAGCGGCTACCAGAGGGGACGTGACGGTTTTAAATGTCATCCCGAAGCATCTGGAGGCTACCATCGCGAAGCTTGCTGAGATCGGATGTGAGGTTGAAGAGTTCGACGACGCGGTGCGCGTGGTATCCAAGGGAGGGCTTCGCAGCACGCATGTAAAGACGCTTCCCTATCCGGGTTTCCCGACAGATATGCAGCCGCAGATCGGCGTGACGTTAGCTCTGTGCAAAGGGACAAGTACGATTACGGAGAGTATTTTCGAGAACCGGTTTAAATATTTGGATGAGCTTGCAAGGATGGGCGGCAGTGTGAAGATTGAAGGAAATTCTGCAACGATCGAGGGCGTGAAGGAGTTTTCGGGCGCCAGAGTGAGCGCGCCGGACCTTCGGGCAGGAGCGGCGCTTTGCATCGCGGGCCTCGCGGCGGAAGGGATCACGATCGTCGATGATATCGTCTATATCCAGAGAGGCTACGAGAGATTCGACGAGAAGCTTCGGAACATCGGCGCGGTGATGGAGAAGGTTGAGACAGAGAGACAGATCCAGAAATTTAAGCTGAAAGTAAGCTAATCTTTAAATTATGATGAGAATCCTGTATAATGTTATCTGTGAAAGGAGCGGATAACGATGTACAGGATTTTTATTGTTGAGGATGATATGACCATAGCCAGGACGCTTTCTGAGCATCTGAGGAAATGGGACTATGAGGCGGAGTATGCGAAGGACTTCAAAAATGTGACGGAGAGATTCATCGAATTCGACCCGCAGCTTGTGATTCTTGACATTATGCTGCCATTATTCAACGGTTTTTACTGGTGTCAGGAGATCCGCAAGATCTCCAAGGTGCCTATCGTCTTCCTGTCGTCTGCCAGCGACAATATGAATATCGTCATGGCGATGAACATGGGCGGCGATGATTTTATCGAGAAGCCCTTTGACTTAAATGTGGTGACGGCGAAGGTGCAGGCGGTCTTAAGGCGCGCGTACGCGTTTCAGGGCGCGGTGGAGGTCATCGAGTGCAGGGGGATCGTTCTAAAGCTCAACGATGCCACAGTGAATGTCAGGGGCCGGGAAAAGGAGCTTACGAAAAATGAATTCCGGATCCTGAGGCTTCTGATGGAAAAGGCAGGGCGGATCGTCCCGCGGGACGAGATCATCGAAAATCTGTGGGAGAGCGATGAGTTTATCGACGACAACACGCTGACCGTGAATGTTACCAGACTTAGAAAAAAGCTTGAATCACTGGGAGCATCCGATCTGATCCGGACGAAGAAAGGGATAGGGTATATTATAGAATGAGTGCAGGAGTGAATGCGGGAATAAAAAGGGCGGCGGATCAGCGGGCAGACGGGGCGGCGAACCGGGCCGTAACCGGGACGGTAAAGGTTCTTATCCGGTATTTGAGGGAGCGCCTTGCAGAGATTATCATGTATGTCGGATTCCTGTCTACCTATCCGGGAATCCTGTATCTTTATAATGTCCGTACAGACGCGGTAAAATATGCGTCCCTGCTGGCTTTTGTCTGGTTCATTTCCTGGGAAGCGGCAGGCTTTATGAAAGATAAACAGCGGCATGAAGAATTGCTTGAGATCGAGAGGCAGGCATCGGCAGAGCTTTATGGGATGCCGAAAGCTGTCTCGCTGATCGAGGAGGATTACCAGAGGATACTGGATAAAGTATATCATGATAAGGTGGAGATGGAATCCTCACACAGGGAATTCCGGCGCGAGACGGCTGATTATTACGGCATGTGGGTCCACCAGATCAAGACGCCTATCGCGGCTCTTCGGATACTGCTGCAGTCAGGTACTCTGACGGATGAAGCTGGAGGGGGCGGTGGAGAACGGATCTTTTCGCTTATCCGGGAGATGAAGCAGGAGATTTTTAAGGTTGAGCAGTATGTGGAGATGGTTCTCGCCTATCTTCGAACCTCAGATATGACTTCGGATTTCGTGTTTGAGCGGTATGAGCTAGACGGCATCATCCGGCAGGCAGTAAAAAAGTATTCCCAGATGTTTATCCTGCAGAGGATAAAGCTTAACTATGAGCCGGTAAAAAGGACTGTGCTCACGGATGAAAAATGGCTGATCTTCGTGATCGAGCAGCTTTTGTCCAACGCGCTCAAATATACCAGGCAAAAAGTATTCCAGAAAACCAACTCCTGTGAAGCAGGAGATCATCCGCCGGAGGATATGCAGGAGTGCAGCATCTCGATTTATATGGAAGGGGAATGCCTGGTGATCGAGGATACAGGGATCGGAATCTGGGCGGAGGACCTGCCCAGGGTGTTCGAGAAGGGATTTACCGGGTACAACGGGAGAGAGGATAAAAAGTCAACGGGCATCGGCCTGTATCTTTGCAAGACGGTCATGGATAAACTGAGGCACGGGATATGGCTTGAGTCGGAAGTGGGGAAAGGGACGAAAGCGTATATTGACCTCGGACGCGAAGCAAAGGGCAGCACTGGATGGGATTAAGAGGGGTTCATGAGGACATAAATCTTACAAAGATGTAAGCTTAAAAAGGGAAAATGTAATCTGATTCGATGGATATACATTTTCTCTTTTTTTATAATAGAATCAGAAGATGAATCAGAAAGGAAGAAGAACATATGGCACTTTTAGATGTAAAAAATGTGAGAAAGATATATACAGCCCGTTTCGGCGGCAATCAGGTGGAGGCGCTGCGCGATGTGAATTTTTCCGTGGAGCCAAGGGAGTACGTGGCGATCATGGGGGAGTCCGGCTCAGGAAAGACGACGCTGCTTAACATACTGGCGGCGCTGGATAAGCCGAGCGGAGGCAAGGTACTGCTCAAGGGCCGGGACCTGGCGCATGTGAAGGAGCGGGAGTTAGCGGCGTTCAGACGGCAGAATCTGGGGTTCGTGTTTCAGGACTTTAATCTTCTGGATACGTTTTCTCTCAAGGACAATATCTTCCTTCCGCTGGTATTATCTGGAAAGAAGTACGGCGAGATGGAAAAGAGGCTTGCGCCGATTGCCAGGACGCTTGGGATTGAGGAGCTTTTGGAAAAATATCCGTACGAGGTGTCGGGCGGGCAGAAGCAGCGGGCGGCAGTAGCCAGAGCGCTGATCACAAAACCGCAGCTTATCCTGGCGGATGAGCCGACAGGCGCCCTGGATTCGAAAGCGTCGGATGAGCTTTTGCGGCTGTTTGCGCGGATTCACGAGGACGGGCAAACGATCCTCATGGTGACCCACAGCGTGAAAGCGGCCAGCAGCGCCGACAGGATACTGTTTATCAAGGACGGGGAGGTGTTCCACCAGCTTTACCGGGGCAACCTTACCAATGAGCAGATGTACCAGAAGATCTCCGATACGCTGACGGTGCTGACAACAGGAGGTGTTAAGCATGAATAGCTCCATATATTCAAAACTTGCGGTGACGAATCTTAAAAATAACCGGAAGACCTACGTCCCCTACATCCTCACGGCAGTTCTTACGGTCATGATGTATTACATTATCGACGCGCTCTCACGCAACAGCAGCGTGGAATGGGAGGATGTGAGGCTGGTGCTCTCCTATGCGGCGGTCGTGGTTCAGGTGTTTGCGGTCATTTTCCTGTTTTACACCAACAGCTTTCTGATGAAGCGACGGAAAAAGGAAGTAGGGATGTACAACATCCTAGGTATGGGAAAGGTTCACATCGCCAAGATGTTCCTGTTGGAAATGCTTATCACGGCGTCCGTCAGCATCGGCGCCGGGATTGCCGGGGGAGTCCTGTTTTCGAAGCTGATGTGGCTGGTGCTCCTTAAGATCCTGCATTACGATGTGAATATGGATTTTGCCGTATCGGGGACGGCTGCAGCCCATACACTGGCGCTGTTTTGCGTGGTCTTTGCGCTGACCCTGGCTTATAATCTCTGGCAGATCAAGCTGGCCAATCCGGTAGAGCTTCTCAGGGGAGGTAATGAAGGGGAGAGAGAACCGAAGACGAAATGGCTCCTTGCGGCAGCAGGCGTCCTCCTGGTGGGCAGCGGCTATTATGTGGCCCTGACGACAGAATCCCCGTTAAAGGCGATCCAGCTGTTCTTTGTGGCGGTTGTGTGCGTGATCTTAGGCACTTACGCGCTGTTTATCGCCGGGAGCATCGCACTGCTGAAGATGCTGAAAAAGAAAAAGAGCTTTTATTATCAATCAAGATATTTTACGGCGGTGTCCGGCATGATCTACCGGATGAAGCAGAACGCGGTAGGGCTTGCCAATATCTGCATCTTAAGTACGATGGTGCTTGTGATGATCTCGACGACCATATGCATGTACATGGGGATGGATGATATCTTAAAGACCCGCTATCCCAGAGAGTTCGAGGTGACCGCTTTCTATCCGGATAAAAAGGCGGAGGAGAAGATTCTTGGCATCATCGGGGAGGAGACGAGGCGGGCAGGCGTCGTGGAAAAAGACAGGATGGCTTATCATTACGGAGGAGTAGCGTCCATTAAGCAGGGAAATGCATTCCGCATTGCACGGGACGAGGATGTGTACAGCGGCAGCGAGAATATCTATGAGCTGATCATGATCCCCGTAAAGGATTACAACGCACTGGAGGGGGAAAATGCAGACCTGGACGAAGGGGAGATCCTTTTGTATAATCCGCGCATGGACGCACAGAAAATCGGGGATACGGTTCAGATACTGGAGGATTCCTATAAGGTGAAAAAGGAGATTGACACATTTTCACTGGAGGAAAAGAATGCCTCAAGGATCGTGGGCGGCTATTATGTCATCGTGAAGGATGAAAAGCAGATCCAGAAATACCTGAATGCGGCTTATGCCCGGCTGAGCAAAGAGTATTCCCAGCTTGATGAGATGAAGGTTCAGTATAAGGTATGCCTTGACTTAGAGGGTACGAAGGAGGACTGCAGGAAGGCGGAGGAGGCCATAAAGAAACGCATAAAAGAAGAGGTGCCGCAGTCGAACTGCGACGGACGCGAGATTGAGCAGGAGTCATTTTATGCCATATACGGCGGCTTGTTCTTCATTGGGCTTTATCTTGGATTCATGTTCCTGATGGCGACAGTGCTGATCATCTACTACAAGCAGATCTCGGAAGGATATGACGATAAGGAACGTTACCAGATCATGCAGAAGGTAGGCATGAGCAAGAAGGAGGTAAGGCGGTCGATCCGCAGCCAGGTGCTGATGGTGTTCTTCCTGCCCCTGGCGGCAGCAGTGCTTCATATCGCAGTAGCCTTTAAGGTGATTACAAAGCTTCTGGCAGTCCTTAATATGGTCAATGTGCCGCTGTTTCTGCTGTGCACAGTGGCGACGGCAGCAGTATTCGCCGTGTTCTATGCGGCGGTGTTCGGGGTGACGGCGAGGGAGTATTACCGGATCGTGGGGTAGGAATTGTATATGATAAAGAACTGATAAATTTTAGGATTTATATTGACATTCTCAGCAAAACCTAGTAAAGTTTTACTTGAAAAATATAATATTGCAAACTTTCTCTTATTCAGAGCAGTGGAGATACAAAGGATCTGTGAAGCTGCGGCAACCCCCAGATGCGGGAAGGTGCCAACCTGAGCGAGATATCGAACAATAAGAGGATTGGTTTATCAGAATATAAAACAGTCCGCTTTTGCGGGCTGTTTTTTGAGTAACAGGAGAGCCGCCAAGCTTATCCTGCAGCCAATTGCCTTAAGAGAAAGGATGCTAAAGGGGCGTAAGAGACGCCTCTTTCAGTAGGAAAGGAGAAGAAAATGGAAAAACGATTATTTACTTCAGAATCCGTAACGGAGGGACATCCGGATAAGATGTGCGACCAGATTTCTGACGCGATCCTGGACGCACTTATGGCGCAGGATCCCATGAGCCGGGTGGCATGTGAGACGTGTACGACCACGGGGCTTGTGATGGTGATGGGCGAGATCACGACAAACGCGTATGTGGATATTCAGAAGATCGTGCGTGATACGATCAAGGAGATCGGTTATACTCGCGCAAAATACGGCTTTGACGCGGAGACCTGCGGAGTTATCACCGCCATTGACGAGCAGTCCAGCGATATCGCTATGGGCGTTGACAAGGCACTGGAGGCGAAGGAGAATAGGATGTCTGAGGAAGAGATCGCGGCGATCGGCGCCGGAGATCAGGGTATGATGTTCGGCTACGCGTCCAATGAGACGCTGGAGCTTATGCCGTACCCGATCTCACTGGCACACAAGCTTGCAATTAAGCTTACGGAGATCCGCAAGGACGGAACCCTTGAGTATCTGAGGCCGGACGGGAAGACTCAGGTTACGGTAGAGTACGATGAGAACGGCCATCCGAAGCGTCTGGATGCTGTCGTGCTTTCTACCCAGCATGATTCGGAGGTGTCCCAGGAGCAGATACATAAGGATATCAAGAAATATGTATTTGACGCGGTGATCCCGGAGGGAATGGTAGATGAGAACACGAAGTTTTTCATCAATCCTACGGGGCGTTTTGTCATCGGCGGTCCTCACGGCGACAGCGGACTTACGGGGCGCAAGATCATTGTGGATACATACGGCGGCATGGCGCGCCACGGCGGCGGGGCATTTTCCGGCAAGGACTGTACGAAGGTTGACCGTTCGGCGGCATACGCGGCGCGTTATGTGGCGAAGAATATCGTGGCGGCCGGACTGGCGGATAAGTGTGAGATCCAGCTTTCTTATGCAATCGGTGTTGCCAATCCGACTTCTGTGATGGTGGATACCTTTGGAACAGGAAAGGTATCGGATGAAAAGCTGGTAGAGATCATCCGGGAGAACTTTGACTTAAGGCCGGCGGGGATCATCAAGATGCTTGATCTTAGAAGGCCGATCTATAAGCAGACGGCTGCTTACGGGCACTTTGGGCGCACGGATGTTGAGCTGCCATGGGAGAAGACGGATAAGGCAGAGGCGCTGAAGGGATATTTGGCGTAAGTGGCATAAAGTGAACTGGTTTTATAGAAATTTTAGAATTATTTATGGGCGCTTTGGTGTGAAGCGCCTTTTTTCATGTTATACTTCTTTAGTAAGATGAGATTTGACTCGGAGGATGGTTTATGAAGTTGAGGAACCGGCTTTTGATAGCGTTCTTAACAATTACGCTCATACCGATTATCCTGTCGGTCACGCTGGTCGCCGTGTTTGCGAAGCTGCAGCTTGGGGCGATTGATAAGACTTATGGGATCAGCGGAACGACGGTAGAATCGCTGTCAAATTCGACGGAGGTGCTGGCCAGGCTTGCGGAAAAGTCCTATCATGAGCTTAAAGAGATCGTGCAGAAAAGCCCGCACCATATGGAGGATGCAACCTATCTGAAGGAATTTAATCAGAAGCTTAAGGAGAAAAAGACGTATCTTCTCGTGAGGAAGGAGGAGACGATCATCTTCATCGGAGCGGATTCTGATGAAGCGGAGCATGTGATCGGGCAGCTTCCGGCCTACGGGAAGGCAGATACTTCCGTTGAAAAGATTACGTATTTCGGCGGCGATGCACAGTCGCTGGTAAGGCAGATAGATTTCCGGTATCCGGACGACAGAGAAGGAAGCGCCTTTATCGTTACGGATGTCAGCAATATGATCCCGGAGGTAGAGCAGTTCTTTGTTGATATGCTTTTCGGCATTATCGTCGTGCTGATCTTGAGCGCGTGCCTTCTGGTGGTCTGGATTTACCGGGGAGTCATAGGGCCGCTTAAGAAGATGCAGGCGGCGACGGAGAATATCAAAGAAGGCAATCTTGACTTCGAGCTCTGCCCGGAGGCGGACGATGAGCTTGGGCAGCTCTGTATGGATCTTGAAGATATGCGCAAGCGCCTTAAGAGCAATGCGGAAGAGAAGGTGGAGTTTGACCGGGAGAATAAGGAGCTTATCAGCAATATTTCCCACGATCTTAAGACTCCGGTGACGGCGATCAAGGGCTATGCGGAGGGAATCATGGACGGCGTGGCGGATACGCCGGAGAAGATGGAGAGATATATCCGCACCATTTACAATAAGGCGAATGAGATGGACACGCTGATCAATGAGCTGACCTTCTATTCAAAGATTGACACCAACAGGATTCCGTATAATTTTAACATTATATCGGTGAATGAGTATTTTAATGACTGCGCGGAGGACCTGTCGTTGGAGCTGGAGTCGAAAAATGTAGAATTCGGGTTTTTCAATTATGTGGATACTGGGGTAAAGGTCATTGCCGATGCGGAGCAGATCAAGCGTGTCGTCCACAATATTATCAACAATTCATTAAAATATATGGATAAGCCGAAGGCGAAGATCAATCTCCGGGTAAAGGATGTGGGAGATTTTATCCAGGTCGAGCTGGAGGACAATGGAAAAGGGATTGCGGCGAAGGATCTGCCGAATATCTTCGACCGGTTTTACCGCTCGGATGCCTCGCGCAATTCGTCAAAGGGCGGAAGCGGCATAGGACTTTCGATTGTGAAGAAGATCATCGAGGAGCACGGAGGGAAGATCTGGGCGACAAGCAGGGAAGAGACAGGGACGACGATGTATTTTGTCCTTAGAAAATATCAGGAGGTGCCGGTAAATGAGTAAGATTTTGATTGTGGAAGATGAAGAGGCGATTGCTGATCTTGAAAAGGATTATCTGGAGCTGAGCGGATTTAAAGTCGAGGTGGCCAATGACGGGAAAAGCGGACTTACTAAGGCTCTGAAGGAGAATTATGATCTGTTTATCCTGGATCTTATGCTGCCGGGCGTGGATGGGTTCGACATCTGCAGGCAGGTGCGGGAGGAGAAGAATACGCCGATCATCATGGTGTCGGCGAAAAAGGATGATATTGATAAGATCCGCGGGTTAGGCTTAGGGGCGGATGATTATATGACGAAGCCATTCAGCCCAAGCGAGCTGGTAGCTCGGGTGAAGGCTCATCTTGCACGCTATGACCGCCTGACGGGAAGCGCAGCGCAGAAGAATAAGGTGATCGAGATCCGCGGGCTGAAGATTGACACGACGGCGAGAAGGGTGTGGATCAACGATGAAGAGAAGACTTTTACGACGAAGGAGTTCGATCTTCTCACTTTTCTGGCAAGCCATCCAAACCATGTGTACACCAAGGAAGAGCTGTTCCGGGAGATCTGGGATATGGAGTCGATTGGGGACATCGCCACGGTGACCGTGCACATTAAAAAGATACGTGAGAAGGTAGAGATGGATACGTCCAACCCGCAGTATATCGAGACAATCTGGGGCGTGGGCTATCGGTTCAAGGTGTAACTGCGGGGGTACAGATGACACGAATATCAAGCACTTATTATTTCAAGATAGCGGATAAGGAACGGTCAGGAGTGAAGAGATGATTACAAGTACGTCCAATGGGAAGGTTAAGCGGCTGGTAAGCCTTAAGAAAAAAAAGAAGCTCAGGGACAGCGAGGGCGTCTTTCTTGTGGAAGGCGTCCGGATGTTCCGGGAAGCGCCGGAAGATATGCTTTTGGAGATATATGCGACGCAGGCATTTATGGAAAAAGAAGGGAAGCTGGTTAAGGATAAGGCGGCGGCTTCCGGGATTGCAGAAGAGCTTCTTGCGGATCCGGTATTTGCTTATGTTTCTGATACGAAGACGCCGCAGGGAATACTGTGCGTGGTGCGTCAGGCAAAAAGGGATATGGAAGAGATATCCGGCGGAAAGAACCCGCTGCTTTTGGTGCTTGACAATATCCAGGACCCGGGAAATCTGGGTACGATCATAAGGACAGCGGAGGGAGCGGGGGTGACGGGCATCATGATGAGCGGTGATTGTGTGGATATTTACAATCCCAAGACGATACGCTCTACGATGGGTTCGGTATACCGTATGCCCTTTGTGTATGTGCATGATCTGGCGGAGACCATATCCGGACTTCAGGCGGGGGGGATCCGCTTTTTTGCGGCGCATCTTGAGGGAAGTTGTGTCTATGATGAAGTCAGCTACGCCGGAAAAAGTGCGTTTCTCATTGGAAATGAGGGAAACGGGCTGCGTGCGGAGACTTTGGCCTGCGCCGACCAGTATATCAGGATTCCCATGTGCGGGCAGGTGGAATCTCTGAATGCGGCTGTCGCTGCTTCTGTGCTGATGTTCGAGGCGGCGAGGCAGAGGCGGCAGGATTAAGCGGCAGCATTAAGCAGGTGTAACGGATATTACATTCTTATTACATTAATATTACATTAAGGCGGGACGATTGCTTTATCGGATAAAGTATAGTAAAATCAAAACAAGAGATACTAAGGCATTAGACATTAGAAAAGAGGGAAGAATATGCAGACAGTATATTGGCTGGTGATATTCGTTGTATTGCTGATCATTGAGATCGTGACCATGGGGCTTACGACCATCTGGTTTGCTGGAGGCGCTCTGGCGGCGTTCCTTGCGGGGGTGATCGGCTTTGGAGTTACGGTTCAGGTGATTGTATTTCTTGCGGTATCGATCGCGCTTCTTGTGGTGACAAGGCCTATTGCGGTGAAGTATTTTAACCAGGAGAGACAGAAGACCAATGCGGAGAGCCTGATCGGGTATACGGCTCTGGTGACGGAGGATATCAATACGATCAAGGCTGCGGGCAGAGTTGAAGTCAACGGTCAGGAATGGGCGGCGAAGACGGATGAACCGGACGGAAGGATTGAGAAGGATGCCGTTGTCGTAGTTGAGGGGATACAAGGTGTCAAGCTGATCGTAAGGAAGAAGGAGGACTAGATTATGGGTAATGTAGTTGGAGTAATTATCAGTTTGTTTTGGGTGTTCGTGGTTGTCGTACTGCTGGTGATCCTGACATCCTGTATCAGGATAGTGAGACAGGCGCAGGCGCTGGTTATAGAGAGACTGGGAGCTTATCAGACGACGTGGGGCACAGGGCTTCACTTTAAGATGCCGATTCTTGACCGGGTCGCAAGGAAGGTTGACCTTAAGGAGCAGGTGGTGGATTTTGCGCCGCAGCCGGTTATCACGAAGGATAATGTAACAATGCGGATCGATACGGTAGTATTTTACCAGATCACGGATCCGAAGATGTTCTGCTACGGTGTTGCGAATCCGATCATGGCGATTGAGAACCTGACGGCTACGACGCTGCGTAATATTATCGGTGATCTGGAGCTGGATCAGACACTGACCTCCAGAGAGACGATCAACACGAAGATGCGTGCGTCTCTTGATGTGGCGACAGACCCATGGGGGATCAAGGTGAACCGTGTAGAGCTTAAGAATATCATACCTCCGGCAGCTATCCAGGATGCGATGGAGAAGCAGATGAAGGCAGAGCGTGAGCGGCGTGAGGCCATCCTGCGCGCAGAAGGTGAGAAGAAGTCTACGATTCTTGTGGCAGAGGGTAATAAAGAGTCTGCGATTCTTGACGCGGAGGCAGAGAAGCAGGCGGCGATCTTACGTGCAGAAGCGCAGAAGGAAGCGATGATCCGTCAGGCAGAAGGTGAGGCAGAGGCTATCCTTAAGGTGCAGCAGGCCAATGCAGACGGAATCCGGTTCTTGAAGGAAGCGGGAGCGGACGAGGCGGTTCTTACGATGAAGAGCCTGGAGGCATTTGAGAAGGCGGCGGACGGCAAGGCGACGAAGATTATCATCCCATCTGAGATTCAGAGCATTGCCGGACTGGTGAAGTCCGTTGTGGAAGTAGGAGAAAAGGAAGAGTAAGGCAACAGAACAGGAATACATTTTGCGGACACCATTACTGCGCATCGCCGGGGTAATGGTGTCGCATTATCGTGCTGGTGTAAGGGATGAAGATGATGAAAAACGAGATATTGCGAATGTTGAAGGAGAGCGATACATACATTTCGGGACAGCAGCTATGTGATGATTTTAAGGTGTCAAGGACTTCGATATGGAAGGTGATGGAGCAGCTCAAGAGGGAGGGATATCAGATTGAGGCGGTTAGAAACCGCGGCTACCGCCTGATTAGCTCGCCGGATGTCATATCTGAGGCAGAGATCAGCAGTCTGCTCAAGACGCAGTGGGCGGGGAAACGGATCATATATTATGACGAGACAGATTCGACCAATAACCAGGCAAAGGTCTGCGGGGAAAGAGGAGGCGCCCACGGGACGCTTTTTGTGGCGGATAAGCAGCATGCCGGGAAGGGCCGCCGGGGGCGGGCATGGAGTTCGCCGCCGGGAGAGAGCATCTATATGACGATTCTTCTGCGCCCGGACATCATGCCAGAGAGCGCGCCGATGCTGACGCTGGTTATGGGGCTTAGTACGGCAGAGGCGATCCGTAAGGTGACAGGCGCCGAGGCAAAGATTAAGTGGCCTAACGATATCGTGCTCAACAAGAGAAAGGTATGCGGGATACTGACAGAGATGGCAACGGAGATGGTGCATGTCAATTATGTTGTAATCGGGGTCGGTATTAATGTGAACCAGCAGCGGTTCCCGGAGGAGATCGCGGATACGGCGGCATCTCTTTGCCGGGAAACAGGAAGGATCTATAGGCGTTCTGAGCTTATCGCAGCCGTGTTGGAGCGGTTTGAAGAAAATTACGGGATATTTCTTAAGACAGGCGATCTGTCAGGTATCCAAAAAGCATATGATGCGGTCTTAGTCAACTGCGGCCAGGAGGTCAGGGTGTTAGAGCCGGGGCACGAGTATGAGGCTGTGGCGGAAGGGATCAATAGGAGCGGAGAGCTTATAGTCAGGCTTCCGGATGGAGAGAGAAGATATATCTTTGCCGGCGAGGTATCTGTCCGGGGCATATACGGCTATGTGTAGCCGCGTAACAGGAGGGAATATGTACGAAGAAAAGGTTGTGCTGTGCGGTGCGAATTCTTATGAGGAAAAATATTATCTGAACCCGGATTTTGACGCGCTCCCAGATAGTATCAAAGATGAATTAAAGATCATGTGCGTGCTGTATGTCAATGATGTGGGCGGGATACTGACGCTTGTGTATGACGAGGATGGAGAGTTGAATTTTGAGGTCACGTCCGAAGAGTTTGACCCTATGTTCGACGAGATCGGGAGTCAGTTGAAGATCAAGCAGATTCAAAGAGAGAAGCAGGAGCTTCTGGAAGCATTGCAGATGTATTATAAGGTCTTTTTTCTGGGTGAGGACGTATAAGGAGGAGAGATATGCTGTTAGTGATCGACGTAGGAAATACGAATATTACAATGGGAGTATTCAAAGGCGAAGAGCTGCTCGGTACATTCCGGCTGACAACGAAGCTTCCGAGGACTTCGGACGAATATGGGATCACCCTAAAGGAGCTGGTAGAACGCCAGGGTATCCGAAGCACCGAGATTACCGCTGTGATCGTTGCGTCTGTAGTACCGGATATCATGCATTCTCTCGGAAGCGCATTTATCAAATACTTCGGGATCAAACCGATGGTGGTATCTGCCGGGATCAAGACAGGGATCCGCATTGTGACGGAGAATCCCAAGCAGGTAGGGGCGGACCGTATCGTGGATGCGGTGGCGGCGTATACGCTGTACGGCGGACCTGTGATCGTGATAGACTTCGGCACGGCGACGACCTATGATATCGTAGGAGCGGACGGAACCTTTGAAGGAGCGGTCATCGCGCCCGGAATCAGGATCGCGGCTCAGGCGATGACGGAACAGGCGGCAATGCTGCCCGCTATCGAGATCAAGAAGCCGGAATCTATCCTGGCGAAAGAGACTGTAGCCAGCATGCAGGCCGGGCTGGTCTTTGGACAGATCGGGCAGACGGAGTATATTGTTAAGAAGATCAAGGAAGAATCGGGATATCTGAATGCGAAGGTTATCGCAAGCGGAGGTCTGGGGAAGATGATCGCGAAGGAAACGGATGTGATCGATGTCTATGATTCGCAGCTGACGTTAAAGGGACTGCGGTTTATCTATGAGAAAAACAAACGGTAGATGTTATTAAAATATAACAGGGGCGTAGTGAAATTCGGTTTTGCTGCGTCCCCAAATTTGACTTAAGGGGTGTACCTGAATTGAAAATCGGCAATATAGAACTTGCAAATCCATATATTCTGGCTCCCATGGCGGGCGTGACGGATCTGCCGTTCCGGCTGCTGTGTATGGAACAGGGGGCGGGGCTTCTGTGTATGGAGATGATCAGCGCCAAAGCGCTGCAGTACAAGAATAAG
>Ga0137306_102079_pt1 | contig 17827 bp, 13 predicted proteins | sample Inofroosms_March_FD_97187 | JGI IMG/M metagenome (GOLD analysis project Ga0137306, IMG submission 97187) | Mouse cecal microbial communities from Vienna, Austria - N-Acetylneuraminic and N-Acetylglucosamine D2O microcosms_March | ecosystem: Host-associated > Mammals > Digestive system > Large...
ACGGACTGTCCGTGCAGGCTCCGGTCCAGAACCACCTGTCCCTCTGTAATATATCCGGTAAGATCCGGGATTGGATGTGTAATGTCATCATTTGGCATTGTAAGAATCGGAAGCTGGGTCACCGAACCCGACGCCCCTTCCACAATACCCGCACGCTCATAAATCGTCGCCAGTTCACTGTAAAGATACCCCGGATATCCTTTTCTTGACGGAATCTCCCCTCTGGAAGAGGATACCTCACGCATAGCCTCCGCGAAGGAAGTCATATCTGTCAGAATAACCAGAATGTGCATATTGCATTCAAATGCCAGATATTCCGCAACTGTAAGAGCCACCTTCGGCGTAATCAGACGCTCCACCACCGGGTCATTTGCAAGATTCAAGAACATACAGACATGATCTGCAACACCGCTTTCTTCAAATGCTTTCCGGAAGAAATCAGCCACATCATGCTTGACGCCCATAGCGCCAAACACAATTGCAAACTTTTCCTCCGAATCGTCCCCCAGGGATGCCTGCCTTACAATCTGAGCGGCAAGCTGGTCATGGGGCAGGCCATTTCCCGAGAAAATAGGAAGCTTCTGACCCCTGATCAGTGTAGTCAGGCCATCAATTGCCGAAATACCGGTACGGATATAGTTACGGGGATATTCCCGGCGCACCGGATTCAGCGGCAGACCGTTCACATCCCTCTTATCTGTAGAGGTGAGGGAGCCCATCCCGTCAATTGGCTGCCCGATTCCGTTGAAAGTTCTTCCAAGCATATCCGGTGATACCGCCACCTCCATAGGATGCCCGGAAAGCCTTGTGTGAGTATTCGTAAGGGACATATTTTCTGTCCCCTCAAATACCTGGATCACTGCCTTATCCTCATCTAATTCCACAATACGGCCCATCTTCCTTGTGTTCCCGTCCACGACAAACTCCACAATCTCATCAAAGAAAGCCTCCTGCACCCCTTCCAGTACAACGAGAGGACCATTAATATTACTTAACCCAAGATATTCTATTGCCAATTTCCAAGTCCCCCCTATCCATTCTTTTCTATTACACTATTATAAAAGTCATCAATGTCATTCTTATAAATGTCGAGAAGCGAAATATTATCATTCGGCACATCATACTTAATGGCAATGACCTTCTCAAAGATACCCTCCGCCTTAAGAACAGACATCGGCATTCCCATAGCCACCAGCTTTCTTGCCTTCCTGTACAGATACAGGATCACATCCATCATCTTAAACTGTTTCTCCATGGACACACATGTATCATCCTTATGAAATGCATTTTGCTGCAGGAATCCAAGACGGATGACCTTCGCAATCTCCAGAATGAGCTTCTGGTCATCCGGCAGCACATCCCCGCCGATCAGCTTCACGATCTCCATCAGGCTGCTTTCCTGGTTCAGCAGAGTCATCATACGGTTTCTGTAGTCTACAAACTTCGGCGATACATGATCCGAATACCATCCTGCAAGATCCGGCAGATACTCGCTGTAGCTTGTAAGCCAGTGGATTGCCGGGAAATGTCTTGCATAAGCCAGTGACTTATCCAGTCCCCAGAAGCATCTTACAAAGCGCTTCGTGTTCTGCGTAACCGGTTCGGAAAAATCACCGCCCTGGGGTGATACTGCTCCAATAATGGACACTGAGCCAGTCCCACCGTTCAGTGTCTGCATCATTCCCGCCCGCTCATAAAACGCGGACAGCCTGGAGGCAAGATAAGCAGGGAAGCCTTCCTCTGCCGGCATCTCCTCCAGACGGCCAGAAAGCTCACGGAGCGCCTCCGCCCAACGGGATGTAGAGTCTGCCATAATCGCCACATCATAGCCCATGTCACGGTAATACTCTGCCAGTGTAAGTCCGGTATAGATCGAAGCCTCACGGGCAGCAACCGGCATGTTTGATGTATTTGCAATCAGTGTTGTACGATCCATCAGGGGATTTCCAGACCTGGGGTCAACCAGCTCCGAGAACTCCTCCAGAACCTGCGTCATTTCATTTCCGCGTTCCCCGCATCCAATGTAAATAATGATATCTGCATTGGCCCATTTTGCAATCTGATGCTGGGTCATAGTCTTTCCTGTTCCAAATCCCCCCGGAATCGCCGCTGTCCCGCCCTTGGCGATCGGGAACATCGTATCCAGAATACGCTGCCCTGTAATCAGAGGCTCATTTGCAGAATATCTGTGATGCACAGGTCTCGGCACACGGATGGGCCAGTGCTGGGTCATGGAAAGTTCCTTCTTCTCCCCATTTGCCTGCTCAATCACTACCAAAGTATCCTGAATTGTATACTCCCCGTCCGGAACCACAGACACAACCGTACCTTCCACCTCCGGAGGAACCATACATTTGTGAACAATCGCGCGGGTCTCCGGAACCTCTGCAATGATTGTTCCTCCATGGACAAGATCACCTTCTGACACAGTCAGATGTGTCTCCCATTTCTTTTCTGTATCCAGTGAATCCACGCTGACGCCCCTGGTAATAAACGCACCGCCCTTCTCTGCAATTTGGTCAAGAGGACGTTCAATACCATCAAAAATATTATTCAGGATTCCCGGAGCCAGCGTAACAGACACGGCAGAACCCGATGTCTCCACGCTCTCTCCCGGGCGAAGCCCCGATGTCTCCTCGTAAACCTGAATGGTCGTCATATCCTTATCAAGGGAAATCACCTCTCCGACCAGGCGCTCCTCACCCACATACACCATCTCGGACATTCTGAATCCGGTCTTTCCCTTAAGGTAAATAACAGGACCATTGATCCCATAGATTTTTCCAGTGTTCTTACTATCCAATTAGCGTACCTCCCTTGAATGTGAATCTGTCATATTCTCTCTCAACAGCGCCCTTAAAAGCATAATCAATCAGAATATTCCTCTCATGGATAACCGCACGCATGCCTCCTATAAAATCCTCTTTACTTACAGTCAGGCTCATACCTGTATGCTCCTCCAGATACGCCTTCTTATCTTCATCCGTCGGATTAATATAAAGGGTAACCGCCTCCCCATTTGCAAATTTTGCCGCTTTCTCTATATAAGAGACAAGAAGCCTTCTGTAGTCCTCTGTCTCCATATATTCATGAAGGAGTTCGTTCACTTCTTCAAACAACTGCTTCTTCAGACGCTTCTGTGTCTTCCCAAACTCGCGCTTCAGCTCCAGCTGCGCCTTAGACGCCGCCATACTAAGCTGCTGCTTTGCACTTGTAACCTCTGCCTTGATTCTTGTCTCGGACTGACGGACCGCCTCCGCGCGGTGCTGCTCATTAATATTTTCCAGAGCCTTCCTGTGCTGCTCTATAATAGAATTCGCCTGCATCCGGGCCTCCAGCATGGCTGCATCCTTCAGATGGTCCAACTTCTCTCGCTGCGTCAAGCCTCTCACCTTCCTTTCATCCTTATATCCGGATCCACAACTATAGTTTTAGCCCTATCGCCTCATTTACATAAGATGTGATAAAATCCTTCTTACGGCCGGTTCCGTGTCTGTCAGGAATCTCAATAAGGAGCGGCATCGTCCGCTCCAGTCTTGCCTCATCAATCAGATCCGGGAATTCACGTCCGAACTTCTCCGTCAGCAGAATAATCCCCACTGTCGAATCATTCATAGCATTTTCCAGGGCTTCCCGGAGCTCGTGGCGCTCGTGCACCACCACCCCGTCTACACCGGCAAGCCTCATCCCTGTCAGGGTATCGATATTATCACTGATCAAATACATCTTCATCTTACAATTTACCCAGGATCATGAAGGAGATGATCAGTCCGTACAGACACACACCTTCTGCAAGACCAACGAAAATCAAGGACTTACCAAGCACACTGGAGTCCTCACTGATTGCTCCAAGAGCTGCACTTGCTGCGCTTGCAACGGCAACACCGCCGCCCACACACGACATACCGGTTGACAGTGCAGCCGCAATATAGCCAAGTCCTGTTGCCATCCCAGCCGCCTTCTCTGCAGTATCAGCAGCCTGAACCGGATCGCCTGCAAATAACATAATCGCCGCAATGGCAAACGATCCAAAATAAAACAATACATTTGCACCAAGCGCCCTTTTGTAACGCTTCTTATTCTTCTCGCCTATCAGATAGTAACCAAATGGAATGATAATTCCAAGCACCAACGCTGCAACCAATAATAATTTCACTGTTAAAGACATGATAAAATTCCTCCTTGTAATTACTTAATCTATTGTAACTGCTCAGTACCTTCACAGTTACATGCAAAAATCCATTTGAAATTGCCTTCGGCAATGGGATTTTTGCACTCCTGAATCACTTTCTTACGGTCTGTGCAGTAAATGCACAGACCTGCTGAATAGTTACAATCTATTTGCTCTGCTCATTAAATGGCTGGAACTCCCGTCCGCTTCCTTTATAGAAACGGCTGAACATCTCATAATATTCCAGACGGAGTACCTGTATTCCCACAACCAGACCCTCCAGTCCGCACACAAGAATATTTCCAAATACCATAATCACCCAGTTCGTATGCCCCTCAGGAACACCCGACAGCATCAGCACAACCTCCATCATCGCTGCATGGCTCACTGCAAAGGCGCCGATTCTGACATATGAAAGTGTATTTGAAAAATAACTGAGCATGGTCTCAAACAATTCGAAAAACGCCTGTACAAGGAACATTCCCTTGCTTTCCTTCATCTTCTCCTTCTTCTTCCTAACAAGATTTCCAAGGGGCTCCTTAAAAACAAAACACAACACCGGGCCGCCCAGGAAGAGAATCAGCATGATATTTCCCGGAAGAGTGTGCCCTGTCATGTACAGCACAATGGTAAGCACCAGGAAGCCGTAAAATACAAGTCCCGCCAGCCCATTGTGGGAAAACAGCATATTTTCCAGGTCATGCGCCTTCGCCGCATTCAGTATATTGAACGCCATCACCAATAAATTCAGCGCCATGCCAAATGCAATTGCAATGACAAACACGGTATTCAGCTGCCCGATAAACGGAAGATTCGTCATCGCCTCTGCAGGTCTCAGCCACCGGGCCTCAATAATATCCTCAAATCCAAAGATACTGCCGAACATAAATCCAAAGAATGCCGAAAACACACCCGCAATCGAGATAATGCCTGCAAGGTTCACCTTTTTCGTCAGATACAGAAGTCCTCCAAACACAAAAAGGCAGAGCCCCTGTCCCACATCCCCGAACATAGCGCCAAAGATAAAGGTATACGTAAGCGCCACGAACATGGTCGGATCCAGCTCATTATGCGCCGGAAGCCCGTACATCTTAATAAACATCTCAAAAGGCTTGAAGAATCTCGGATTCTTAAGCTTAGTAGGCGGATTCCCGAAATACTTCTCCCGGTTCTCTTCCACCATAATAAACACTCTGCTGTCCTTCTCTGCTTCCTTTACAAATGCATCCACATCCTCTTCACCCATCCAGCCGCACAGGATATAGGATTCCAAATCCTCTTCCTCAATCCTCGCCGCCTTCTTGCGGACGTCAAAATTGGCAGACATCCTTTCCAGACGCTTTCTCGCACCAAGAAGTTCAGAGGCATGGCTGTTTACCAGATTCTCAATCTCCTGATCAATCTCTTCAATTTTCCTTTGTGTATCCTCCACATCCTGAAGAAGGCTCCCGCATGCAGCTTCTGGCGTTCCCATATATCCGCCCTCCAGCTGGATTCTCTCAAAATGAAGAGAATTAAATACTGAATCCACCTTACTTACATCCGCATTGGCAGTCACATAGCAGCCATAAACATAATTTTCGCTGCGCGTCCCCTCAAAGAAGAGCACATTCAGATCACCGAACAGATATTTTTCAAGACGCCTGTAATAATCAATCCCAATCCTGCCGAACCGGATCTGCATATACTGGTACTTCAAAGCTTTGCCAATATCAAGTTCCAGGGGTCTGAAGGGTTCCAGTACACTGGCGCTCTCCTGAAGCTCCTCCTTCTTCTTTGTAAGAAGCTCCTTCTCCTCAAGCAGCTCAAGATACCTGTGATTAATATCGCGTATCAGGGTCAGTATCTCATCCTTCTTCACATTCAGATTCGCCCGATACTCCTTATCCGGCAGGAGTCCCGCGAACTGCTCCGCCTTCGCAAGCGGATCCTTATACGGATTCACCTCGGCAAAGGGCAGGAGATTGTCTGTAGTCTTGAGCTCAGTAACTGCATTTTCAAGCTGCATCTCATACTTTGAAAGATACACCTCGCATACACGGTCAATATCTGTCCTTGGACCGCTGATGCTAAGAAACTTCATCTTTACAATCACTTTACAACACCTCCTAAGTATCCTAACGTATCTCCCCTTGACAAGCCATACCGGATACATTCAAGGGCCGTTGTTAGTTTATCTATCTCATCTTCCTTCAAGAACAAATATGCATTAATCGTGGCAATCGAATACGGATCTCTACGCCTGTCCGTCACATACAGATGTTTCAGGATATCCTTATACCTCCGCTCAATCGTACCGGAATCTGCAATTTCATAACGTTTCGCATAATACGTCTTCGCCACCTTATGTTCAAATTCCTCTACCGTCGGTGTATCCACCAACGCCTTAAACTCATCTACCCTGATTCTGTAATGATACGGAATCGTAAGCGCATAGATATCCGGCGCCAGCATATGATAGTACTTCTTCGCCCGGTAGACCCACTGCAGATTCAGAAGGTCAATCTTCGTCCCAAAATCCTTAAGGAACATCTCCTTTTCCTGTCCCGTAAGAAGCTTCCTCTCCTTCCGCCACATGACAGAAAAGTAATAAAGATCCAGCGCCAGGTCATAATCAAACAGCGTTGCCTCCTCTGAATCCCTAATTCTTGAGAGAGCCCCGTAATATTCTGTACCCCGCAGATTATCCACCAGTTCATTAATATTGGCAGATGTTATCAGCCTGTCAATAGAAATATCTGAATATCTGTCAAAAAAGCGTTTTTTATACTCCAGGTCAAAAGGCGCCGCATAATGATTAAACACAATCCGCAGACAGTAATTAATCAGATCCACCTCATACCGCTTCCAGTATAGTCTCAGAAACTTCTTCTGCCTGATCCCCGCAAACCGGAAAATTCTCGAATAATCATCAAACAGCGACTGATAAAGAACCTTTTCCACACTCCCCCTGTGATACAGGGAGTCATCCATCTCGCCAAGATATTCCGCATACCCGGGTCTGCCCTTAAGATACTCAATCGCCTCCAGGACACTCTTACAGCTGGCAATGTCCTCGAAGTCCTTCTGCGTCAGAAGCTTAGACTGCATCGCCCGGATCTTCGTGACAATCCCACTATACAACATAAGGTTTCCCATATCCTACACCTCTAAAATATTTTTTAAGATCTCCCCGGCATATGCCGCATGGTGCTCCTCATAGTCCTTCTTGAGTTCCTCTATTACTGAGTGGTTCTTCTCCTTCTGCTCCTCAATCAGAGCACTCATTCTTTTCTCATACCCCTCCCGGATCTCAGAAATCCTCTGCCGGGTCTCTTCCTCCGTCACACGGTCGAACTCATCCCGGGCCTCCTGGAGCTCACTCGCAATCTCAGCCTTCTGCTCATGAGCATGCCTCACAATCGCCTCTGCCGTCTCCTCAATCTCAGCCAGCTTCCCAATAACAGATTCCATATGCCGCCTCCATTCCTATCCAATATAGTATAAATCCATAACGGTCAAATACCCTCATGGTTATGTAAAACCAGTCATTATAATAATACTACTTTTCACCAAAAAAACCATAGTAAAAATCGACAAAAAAATAACAACTCCTCACCCAAAAATACAGGAAAATCACGAGGCAATATTCCGATGAACTAACCGCTAACTCCGGCTAAGACGTTCGGGATATTTGTCCTTTATTAATTGACTTTATTCTCAAAAAAAGCTACACTAAAGTACAGGCAAAATACCGGAAAAGGAGCATAGCATTATGAGACTAAGAAATATTCCCCGGGCAGAAGGAGTTTTAGAGACCAGCCCATATGTTATAAAGAACGAGACCGCCTGCCGGGGAAAATGGAATGAGATAATCTTCAAGAACTCCCAGCCCATTCACATTGAAATCGGCATGGGAAAGGGTCAGTTTCTCCTGACCCTTGCAAAACACAGCCCGGATATAAACTACATTGGCATTGAGCGATACTCAAGTGTGCTGCTGCGTGCCGTAGAAAAACTAGAATCACCCGCCACACCCCAAAACAGCCGCCCCGCCACAGACCCTCCCGTCACGGCACAAACATCACACGCCATATCTCAAAACAGCCGCCCCGTCACAGACCCTCCCGTCACGGCACAAACTGGCATCCCTGCCTCAGACACACACACGAGTAGCCGCACCCCTGCCCCAGACAACCTCCGCTTCATCTGCATGGATGCAGCAGACATTGAGGAAGTCTTTGCCCCCGGCGAAGTCTCCCGCATCTACCTGAACTTTTCAGACCCATGGCCAAAAGCAAGACACGCAAGAAGGCGTCTGACCTCACCAGAATATCTGTCACGCTACAGCCATATCCTAAAAAACAACGGACAGCTGGAATTCAAAACTGACAACCAAAACCTCTTCACCTACTCCGAAGAGACCCTGAAATCTTCCGGCGCCTGGACCATCACCGCCCTCACGCGCGACTTAAAAAACACCCCTTCCATGAGCATCGGAAACACCATGACCGAATACGAAGAAAAATTCTCCTCCCTTGGCAACCCCATCTGCAAATTAATTGCCAATGTCAGCGCCTAACCTTTTCAACATTACAACATATTATAATAAGAAGAAAAACATTTCAGGAGTCGCAATGGGGAAAAAATACCTAAAAACATTAAAATACAAATTATGTACATTCACCTACTGCCGGAGAGCTAAGTCCAGATGCGGACAGCTCTCCCAATTCCAAAAAAGTTTCTGCGAAGTATACAACATTCTAAACCCCGGCGCAGACTGCCGGAAACAGTAACTGTCCAAAGGAAACTGCTGCGTAGTCACGTTCAGAGTACCTTTACAGCTACCATAAATAAAACAAAGAAAGGTTGATAACTATGCTACATCTAACAGCCAGAAACTTCGAATCTGAGACCACACATACACATCTCCCAGTCGTCATCATGTTCTACGCCAACTGGTGCGGAAAATGCGCAATGATGAAGCCTGTTTTCGAAGATATAGAAAAAAAATATCTGGGAAAAATAAAATTCTTCGAAGTAGAGATCGACGAATCCCCTGACCTTGCCGCACGCTACGATGCCGGCATCGTCCCCACCTTCCTGCTCCTAAAAAACAAAACACCAATAGCCACCCTGCAAGGCCTCATCCCCCAGCCCACCCTTGACCAGAGAATCCAGAAACTCCTCCTTGCACCCCACTAATATCAGATCGTGGGGGAGGACAGTTCAGAGAATAGCCATATTTATACTGTTTCCATGAATGATGAACAGGAATGGCGCTCTCACAGGAAACATTGCAACCACCCACAGCACAGGCACTGGGCGGGCATCCTCCCGGGGACGCATCCGGCAGGCGGCTTTGGGCGGGGCGGCCCGGCATATCAGGTGGGATTCTTCCGCATTGGAAGCTGCGGCAACAAGTCATTGATGAAAAAGAGGCGAAAAACAGGACCACACATTGTACCACAAGTACAATGTGTGAGGATAGGCTGAGGGGAGAACTCATAAAGAGTTCTCCCCGAATCTATCCGATGTCCTGTTTTTCGCCTCTTTTGAATCTAGGACTTGTCCGCAAGCTTCCACAGCGGAAGAATCCCACCTGATATGCCGGAAAGCCGTCCCGCCCAAAGCTGCCTGCCGGATGCCGTCCCCGGGAGGGTGCCTGCCCGGTGCCGTCCTCCCTCTAAAACTCGAAGACTGCCACTCCATATGGCGGCATTTTATACGCAAAGGAAAACGGCCTTCCATCGCACTCTTTCTTCTGCGCCCGGTACACCACTGGTCTTTCCTTCCCAGTTCCGCCATATCTTACATCATCACTATTGAGGATCAGCTTATACTGCTTTTTCCTTGGAACTCCGACTCTGTAATCCGCCCACTCCATAGGCGTAAAATTTATCACAAACAGCAGGTTCTTCTTTTTATCCTTCGAGTGTCTCATAAAACTATAGATACTCCTGTACCCGTCATCCGCATTAATCCACTCAAAGCCATCACAAGACTGATCCAGCTCATAAAAAGCTTTCTTCTTTTTATACATATGAAGAAGATCCTTCATCCAGTTCTGAATCGCCTGATGCTCCGGTTCAGCAAGCAGATACCAGTCAAGCTCCCGCTCCTCGCTCCACTCACGAAGCTGGGCAAACTCCTGCCCCATAAAGAGCAGCTTCTTCCCTGCATGTCCCATCATAAAAGCATATCCTGCCTTAAGGTTCGCATACTTATCAAACCCAAGTCCCGGCATCTTGTTAAGCATAGAACATTTCAGATGCACCACCTCGTCATGAGACAGCACAAGAACATAATTCTCACTGTATGCATAACTCATGGCAAATGTCATGGCATTATGGTTGTCCTTCCTGAAATACGGATCAAGCTTCATATACTCGGTAAAATCATGCATCCAGCCCATATTCCACTTCAGGCTGAAGCCCAGTCCGTTATCTTCAACATCTCCCGTAATCTTCGGCCATGCCGTGGACTCCTCCGCAATCATCATTGCCCCTGGATTCCTCCCTAACAGAACCGAATTCAAATGCTTAAAGAAGTCAACTGCCTCCAGATTCTCATTGCCTCCATATTTATTTGCAACCCACTGCCCGTCCTGCTTCCCATAGTCAAGATAAAGCATAGAGGCCACAGCATCCACACGAAGCCCGTCTACATGGAAATGCTCCACCCAGAACAGCGCATTGGAAATCAAGAAGTTGCGCACCTCGTTTTTCCCCAAATCAAAAATCTTTGTTCCCCAGTCAGGATGCTCGCCCTTCCTTGGATCCGCATATTCAAACGTAGGCGTTCCGTCAAAGTCTGCCAGCCCATGGGCATCCCTCGGGAAATGCGCCGGAACCCAGTCAAGAATAACACCAATCTTATTCTGATGCAGGTAGTTTACCATCCAGGCAAAATCCTCCGGCGTTCCATACCGGCTCGTTGGTGCATAGTACCCTGTAACCTGATACCCCCACGAACCATCAAAGGGATGCTCTGCAATCCCCATTATCTCTACATGGGTATACCCCATCTCCTTCACATAAGCAGCAATCTCCCTGGCAAACTCACGGTAAGTATAATATCCCTCGTCCTCCCGTCCCAGATGCCTCTTCCAGGATCCAATGTGTACCTCATAGATTGAGATCGGCTCCTCCGTGCAGACCCACGACTTTCTCTTATCAAGCCATGCCTTATCCGTCCACTTCAGGTTCTCAATGTCAACAACCTTGGATGCCGTTCCCGGACGGAGCTCCGCGTGATTGGCAAACGGATCCGCCTTAAAGATAAACTGCCCTGAAAAAGTCTCTATGCAGTACTTATACATCGAATACTTTTTAACACCCGGAATGAAGCAGGTATAGATTCCAATATTCTCCTCCCGTTCCATTGGATTCGCATGCATATCCCACTCATTAAATTCTCCCACAACCGAGACAGATCTTGCATTCGGCGCCCATACTGCGAAATAAACGCCCTCTGTCTTTCCATTCCTAACCATATGAGAGCCTAATTTCTTATAGATCTCATAATGATTTCCCTGACCGAATAAATATCCGTCCAACTCTCCGATTTCAAATGTCTTTTTCTTTTTTTCCATTTCGTCGTTCCCCTTGTACTACAGTATAATATATGTAACTGTTCCGTATCCTCACAGTTACATGCAAAAATCTATTACTTCTATTATACTTTACAAAAGAAAAAAAAGAAAGGGCTGTATGCGGAAAACAGCCACTTTATTATATGTTTTTCCAACCTGCCGCACGCCTTCAAGCCCTGAAACCTTATGGCTGCATCTGGCTTTCCATGCAAGTAATTTCCGGTAAATGCCACGTTCTAATTCCATGCTCCGCCTCCTGATTACTTTACAGTCACAATTACAGCAGGATACTGGCGGCACTCTTACCTTTGATCAGCACCGCAGGCGGGATATACAGCACTACGGTGCTCAGCACCGCATCTTTCCAATACAGGGCATTCTCCCTGCACATAAGAATACACCTCTGTCTCCGGCGTACGCCCAATCATCTGCTTAAGCCGTGCCAGCATCTTTTCCCGATCCCGCGGAAGTCTCCCCCGCACACGGAATTCGATAAAATCATGAAACCCGTCATACAGAACTTCTGCCGTCAGCAGCTCGATCAGGCAGCGTTCCTCCAAAAGGTTCTCCCTCTCTGATGCAGGGGCAAAGCTGCCATCCAGGATATTCTGATACAGCGGCACCTCCCTGTGCAGAAACATAGAAAAATTAACTACATGAGCCGGCTTTGTCCGGTTTAGGAATTCCGCAAGTGCCTCTGCGTTTTCCCTTCCTCTCCCTTTTCCTGCCACTCCTGTCATAATATGTGCATCGTAGGTAAGCCCCGCCTCATGAAGACAGCCGATTGTCTCATATGCCTCTTTCTGATTATGATCCTTCTCCATAAACAAAAGAACATCATCCAGTCCGCTTTCAATGCCAAGATACAAATGACGTACCCCCAGCCTCTGAAATTCCTTTAGCTCCTGGTCAGTTCTCTTCCTTATACTTGTTACAGTTGCATCCATATTAATCTCTTCACATTCTGGAAAATACCTCCTGATCATCTCCAAAATGTAAATAAGACGCTCATCCTTCTGGGCAAATGCATTCCCGTCTCCCAAAAAGATCTTCCTTGGATGACCGCCTGCCTTTTTCACACGCAGAAGCTCTCCTTCGATCTGCTCGTATGGAAGCTCCCGATATCTAAGATGCCTGAACAGGTTGCAGAATCTGCACCTGTTATAAGAACATCCCACCATGATCGGGAGCATAAACGAAGAGCGTTCCATTGGCGCGCGGCAGATTTGTCCTTCATACTCCATAGCCTCGCCTCCCTAAAGAACTGCAGAAAGTTATACTGCACGCCAGATAAATCTAAAACACGCTCTAATGCTTGAAATCCTCCTCTTTGAGAATTATCCTGTCTGATTCATCGGTTCCCCTGCCAAACATCCTTCTCGCCAGATGCTTTACATTGGCCTTCTGCGAATGTTCAATCGCTTCGTCCATAATCTCCTTAACCTCCGCAACTGTTACGGCATGATCCTCTCTCTGCATCACGTCAATACGGCTGTATAATGCAAGAATACCCATTTCATCCAGTTTATATCCATTTTCTTTCGCATACGTCTGTCCGAAGGTGACGAGTTCATCGTTGATAAATACAGGCAGTTCCAGTCTGGACGTGAACTTCTTCTTAAAGTCCGGATGTGCTGTCAGGATTCGCTCAAGCGGCTTCCTCTGATCCTCCAGTACAAACAACATCTCGCCTGTCTTCTTTTCCATCAGCATGCTCAGCTCCCTAATAGTCCTTGAATTAAGCTTCCCGGCCTTTTCTATAATAATTGCACCGCCCCTGAGCTTCTGTATGATATTAGACAGCTCCTTTTTGTTCAAAGATTCTCCGGTTACAATTGCGACCTTCCCCTGTTTCAAGTTTCTCTGCTTCTGGATTGCTTTCACAATATCAACGGCCAGCACAGTCTTTCCGGATCCCTTCCGGCCAATTACAAGGAGATTCCCTGTACGGGAGCTTCCCTCTCTCTGCGCTCTTCTGTCATTATCAAGCACCTCAACAATCTGCTCACTCATACCGCGGACCGGCACAAAGTACGAAAACAGTTTTTTCTGCTCCTCCGTAAGACCAGCCTTGAGGCCGATCTCACTTGTTGCGCTTAGATCATATCGTCCAGTCACTACAAAACCTGTATCAAACGGAACGCCGCTCCCCTTCGCTTTTTTTATTCTCTTTTGTATCTCCTCTTCCGAAGGCTCCTCAATCTCAAGAGGCTCATCATTCTTGGTGCCCCTTATCTGAGGCAGCTCATCGTCAAAAAAGTCCTCGCCGTCAAATTCGTCCTCGAATTCATCCTCCTCGAACTCATCTTCCTCAAATTCGTCCTCTTCAAATTCATCCTCTTCAAATTCGTCCTCTTCGAATTCATCTTCCTCGAACTCGTCTTCTCCAAATTCGTCTTCCTCGAATTCATCTTCCCCAAATTCGTCTTCCTCGAATTCATCTTCCTCAAATCCATCTTCTTCGAATTCGTCTTCCTCAAATCCGTCTTCTTCGAATTCGTCCGCTTCAAACCCATCCGTTTCGAATTCATTCTCGAATTCATCAAAGGTTTCCGCTTCAACTTCTCCTTCTTCAGCCTCTTCCACATCAAAGGCAAGCTCCATCTGATAACCGTCACCCTGAGTATCAGTTTCTGCAAGCTCCAGCTCCTCGCCTGAATCAAAAGCAGATTCTCCCGCTTCTGATACACGCCCTTCCAGTTCCTCCACCAATTGTCTGATATCATCGGACAGGATTGGCTGCTTCTTTGTAATTCTTCCAGTGGATGCCTTCTTTGATACAGCTCTTTTTTCCGGCTTTTCTGAGCCTTTCCGGGAAGACTCTGCGGCCTTTTTCTTCGTCTCAGGACGGGCTGCTTCCGCCGCTTTTTTCTCTGCTTCCAGTCGCGCCGCCTCTTCCGCCGCTCTTTTTTCCGCTTCCAGGCGGGCAGACTCCGCTGCCCTTCTCTCCGCTTCCAGGCGTGCCTCTTCCGCCGCTTTTTTCTCTGCTTCCAGTCGCGCCGCCTCTTCCGCCGCTTTTTTTTCCTCCTCAAGGCGCGCCGCTTCCGCCGCGGCCTTTTTCTCTGCCTCAAGACGCGCCGCTTCTTCCTTTCGCTTTGCTACTTCCTCGGCTTCTCTTCTTTCAGCTTCAAGTCTCTCTGCTCTTCTGCGCTCCTCAACAACGGCGCGCTCCTTCCTCAGACGTTCTTCATCCCTGGCTCTCTGCTCCTCAATCGCTTCCGCATTCACCTTCTGCTTCTCTTCCCATTCCTGAAGAATGTCTTCAATCTTCATCTGCCCGGAGATTCGGATTTCTTCCTCTCTCTGAGCCATCCGCTTCTTTTCCTCCAGATTAATGCCATTTGCCATTGCAACACCATTAAACAGTGCCTCTTCAAGTGTTGCTCCTGTCACAACTGTGGAGATTGCTTTTTTCTTTGCTGTATCGTACTTTTCGGGCTGAGCTTCTTCGCTCTCTTCCTCCCCGAAGTCCTGTTCCTCCAGATCATCCGGCTCTTCCCCAGAGCCAGACTCTTCATCAGCATCCGACTCCTCCCGGGCACTCTGCTCCTCCAGAGCATCCAGCTCTTCTACAAGACTATGATCTTCTGCAAAACCGTGCTCTTGTGCAAGACCATGCTCTTCTGCTGCCGGCTCCTTCTCATCCTTTTCCTCTGCCCCGGTATTCTGCGCCTCCATGGCTGCAAGCGCAGCGCTAAGCTCCCCTGTCGGAAGCCTTCTTGTTGCATCTGTCTCTATACTTTCCTGTTCATCCGGAAGTCCTGCCATTACTTCATCTATAGAGAGAGCTGCTCCCGAAATCTCAGTTAATTCCATCGTCACGTCCGGCACGGGCTGCGCCGGTGCCTTTTTCTGCTTCGAAGCAGGGCGTACAGATGTACCGGGACGTCTCACAACTGTCCTTTTCACTCCTTTGTATTCATCATACTTTTCCTGCTGAAGAGGTGTCAGGGGCTTATACTTCATCTTAAGCTCCATCGCCTGGTATACGTATTTACCCTCGCTAAACCACAGAATTAGGTCATCACATTCCTCCAGGCATTCCGCAGTCATACCTGCCTCATGATATAATTTTGCAAGCTCATATGCCCATTTCTCCACATATTCCGCCTTTTTAAAGTCAGACAGCGCGTCAATCTGCTCAGAAAGCGGGGAACCCTGTGCCTTTAAAATCTTGTATTTCAATATGTACTGATTCGGATCCTTCGGAGCCAGCTTTACAAATTCCTCATAACAGTCCGATGCTTCATCAACATCATTCACCTTAAGGGCCAGTATCCCCAGCCGGTATGCAATCTTTCTGCTTCCTGGAGAACGGTCGAATGCCATCAGTAAAATATCCCGGCTCTTCACAAACTCTCCGTTCTGCTCATAGATTTCACTGACTGTATTCAGCATAGATACATTTTTCACTCTTTTCCAGTCAATCGTATCTGCAATCTCCACCGCTTTTTTATGCTGGCGCTTTTCCATATACTCCAGCATCTGCTCTGTTTTTACCCGGTATTCATACTTATCCAATCTTCTCACCTCAAAAATGTATTGTTATACTCCACCTGTAAACCGGCGCCGCTGTCTTCACGGTCAAGATACTCACGGCAGCCGCAGCCGCAAAGCGGCATAATTTCTCATGCGGCTGTGCGCATCCATTTACGCTATAAGTTTATCATACAGCTCACATATTGTCAAAAATATGCGAAGAAAAATATTAAATTTTTGTTACACCCCGGCTTCCTCCCTCTATAACCGTAACAAAATGAATAGCCATTACAAACTTTCGTCATAATGGCTATTTTTATTATATTTAATTTTATTTTTTATTTTAATCGGAGGAGTTCTCTTGATTCTTTCGTTCCCTAAATTACTCATTCCTTCTTAACTCTGAAAGCTTCAGATTCATCTAATCTCTCTGAACCCTTAATATCATTATCTATACCCCTCATTGTCCCTTCTATAAACCGACCTCCGGGCTATTCATATCTATAACCTCCCTCCTGCATACAGTTCTCCTTCCCTCTGCCTGCTTCGGTATTAAGTTATTCCGTCTATAGCCCTGTCTTATATAGCTCCCGTATAAATACTGATATATCTTCTCTTCTTAAACTATGCGGCATCTATCCTCAATATGTCTGCAGATCTGAATCCTCTGCTTTTCTAACCGGCTTCATACATCTCCGACTGATCTTTTCATCCATATTCTACCGGCTGCTTATCCACACTGTATAAGGCTTATTCTCTGGGAACGGTGGTCTGCCCTGCCACTGACATATTGAATTGTTATTTCTGTAAATGTGTCCAACGGATTAAGCCTCCTTTACCTCTCTATTTTCCAAAAATTCTTTGCCTCTTCCCTTTCTCGTCAGGATGCCGACTATCTTTTGGATTGATTATATAATAGCACTACGGCAGATATTTGTCAACACTATTTTTGTATTTATTTTTTATAAATTATATTATTATTTAATTTCAATATATTTTTCCGACTATTTGCGCAACACACGCAATATAACAGTTAGAATTCACGGCCTTAGGCCACTCATAGCAACGGATTCGGCAATGGATTTTTTACACCGCCGAATCGCTGCCATCTAGCTCCGCTGACTAAATACAGGGCAAATTAACCGCAAAGTGGGGCGGCAGATAGTAGGAATTAATTTTCAGGCACGCTCTAGTATAACCTTGAAGTAATGCCCGATAATCGTGTCAGCTGTGGTTTATAAAATAATGTCCCCTACTTTTTTAAAATGCTTCAGGCTATATGCCTCAATAATATTTCCCCGGACTACATATAAGGTTTCATCAATATAGACCCCTCTGGTTCCGGTAGAACCATTCCCATTGATCTCCTCTTCCATCTGGCTGATAAATCCTCTGGATGTATCATATTTAAAGATGTAGTAATTCTGTCCGCCATTCGTGTCGCCGGCAAAGCCGATGAGATTCCTTCCCGCATCCACAAGAGCAGCCTTGTAATCATAGGACACATCCGTACTATAGACATTCTTCAGAACACAGGTGTTCTCCTCCTTCACATCTGACGGATCCGATATGTCAAACATAGTAAGCTTTACTCCATCCGTAAT
>Ga0137306_102080_pt1 | contig 17825 bp, 5 predicted proteins | sample Inofroosms_March_FD_97187 | JGI IMG/M metagenome (GOLD analysis project Ga0137306, IMG submission 97187) | Mouse cecal microbial communities from Vienna, Austria - N-Acetylneuraminic and N-Acetylglucosamine D2O microcosms_March | ecosystem: Host-associated > Mammals > Digestive system > Large...
CGCCATAATATTGCGCTGGGTCTCTGTCAGGGAATTGGGTATCTCGGCCTCCACAATCATAATATCTGCAACCTGGGTGACCGGTGCATAGGCAAATTCACTGAATTCCGTGTAATACGTATTCATCATCACAAACTCGCCGGTATCCACATCGGACGGATAGATGTCAACCGCCTTGTCATACCCTGTCCTGAACTGAAAAATCGCAATCTGCCCTTTTAGCTCCATGTCATTGTTAAACATAAACTGCACTGTCCTGTCACCAAATTTATTGACTGACGCAGTTTTTGTCATGTTGAGGTCGATATCATTTTTTATCTTATCCTCATAAAGCATCTTAAAGGAAACACCCAGCTCGTCATCAATCTTGGCATACAATATTACCTTCTGTCCCACATAACTGTTGTAAATATCCTTCTTGATGGTTTTCTGCTTATTTAAGGTAAGGTACACAAATTCATATCCCAGCTCCGCAGCAGTCTTCTGCGCGTCTGCTATCTGCTTATCCGCATTGTTTTTGATGCCGATTGCGCCCGCCGAAGTGACCGAATCCATCTTTACATAGCAGATAACGCCAATGTTAATGCGATACCATCCGTTGGAGTACGCGCCGACTACCTGCACCGGAAGATTTGCCCCCAGTGTTGTAAGTACTGTTGATGTATATGTAGGTTCGGCATACACGACACAGTTTTCCTTTGTATAATATACATCCTGCATTGCCGTGTAGGTCGGACCTTTGGCATATGCCGTCATATCCGCATTTACCGATGTAAAAAATACTGTTACAAGTATCAGGACAGCTGCGGCTTTTTTTCGTAAACCTATTCGCATTGATTCACCTCCCGCGGACATTTAGTAATAATTCTTATCAGTAATCTCAAATGGGAATGAGCTTGCCTGATAGGAACACTTTGAGTTGATTGTTACCTCTGTAAATGAACAGCCTGCAAAAGCCGACGCACCTATACTGAGCGTATTTTTTGAAATTGTGACGCTTGCAAGCGCCGAACATCCGCTGAATGCACTGTCGCCAATGCTGATAACCGATTTGGGCAGAGCCAGATCCGTGATGCCAGTGCAGCCTGCAAAAGCGCTTTCCGGTATCGACTCGATTCCGGACCGGATATCCAGTGTCTTGATGCCAGTGCAGCCTGAGAACGCACTCTCCATCATTGTCCGCATCGTTCCTGGAAGCTTGATGTCTGTAATTGCCGTACAGTCTGCAAAGGCGCTCTCCCCTATGACTTCCAGGTCACTTGGCCATTTTGCGAGCGCCATCGCCGCACAGCCGTTAAATGCTTCCTTCTCCACTCTTTTTAAGGATGACGGAAGCTTTGTCATCTCCATCTTCGCACAATTGTTAAATGCCTGTTCCTCAATCGTCTCGATATCATTTGTCAGCTTCACCACACGGAGGTCCGTACATTCGTTAAACGCCTTTTTGCCAATCCTGGTGACCCCGTCAGGTATTGTAATCCGCGCAAGCTTGGAGCATCCGTCAAAAATACCTTCACCCATCTCGGTCAGTTCATCTGGAAGGCTGACATCCACGAGAAGCTCGGAACTTTTAAATACATTCTTTCCAAGTTTTGTCACGCTGTCGGGAACCGATATCCGTACAAGCGTCTTGGAGCTTGCAAATGCCGAATCCCCTATCTCCGTAACCGGCTGTCCGTCTATTGTCTCCGGAATATCCACTGTTGCCGATGTGCCAACATATTTTTTAATTGCCACATGGTCACTGTACAGGGTATATTCGTATTCACTGTTTTTCTTTTCCTCTGTCTTCGTCTCAGCAGTGCTTGGCTCCTCCGTCTCTGATTCCTCCTCTGATGGGCTCTCCAGAAAATACTCATGATTGTCATTCCTGTTACTGTCCACAGAGCCGTTCGTCTTTGGCGTACTGCCTGATGTCCCTGTCGAAACCGCAGAACCTGTTGACTGGTTTCTCTCTGCCGCCTCCCTTGAGGCAGCAGCTGACGATTCATCCTCGAATACCTGCATTGCCTGGGCATAATTGTTCTGTGAATCCTCAATCATAGACTGAATGTCGGAAGGTAATTCTCCGCTATCAATACCCGGAATTTCTTCTGTTTCCGTCTCTGTCTCCGAAACAATCTCCGTAGAACTCTCCGGCTCAGAACCGATTACCCCTATTTTATTCAAATACATGCCAAGCAGGATAGCAAACGCAACCGTGCACCCGCCGACCATTCCCCAAAAAAGTTTTTCCATTCCGTCATCTCCGGTTAGAATTCATTATAGTTGGTTATTTTCATTTCCTAAAATTTTCCTCTGAAAGCTGTGTGCCATAAAATGCGCCGCGAATCACTGTCTTTAACCCCTCACAGCCTGTTAAGCCTGTTAGTTCGCTACAGTTTCGAAATGCCTCGGCACATATTTTTGTCACAGATGCCGGCACAGCCACATCCAGAATCTCTGTGTGACCTTTAAAGACCTCTGAACCAATCTGCTTTACGCCATCCGGTATCTCGACATGTGCCGCATTCCCCTTATATGCAATCAGGATGCCATCCCCCACAATCAGGAAATCACCATCACTTGTGCCGTCACCGCTGCGCCAGTTGTTCAGCCATGCAGTCCCCTCAAATGCCTTGGTGCCTATATATGTAACCGTGACGGGTATCTTGACATCTGCCAGATCCGCACACGACAGGAATGCCCCATACTCGATTTCAGTCACATTTTCAGGTATGTTGACTGCCTTCAAGCCGCTCTCGGCAAATGCCAGCCTTCCTATCTTTTTTACTGTATCGTCAATCTCATAATCCGTCAGATTTTTCTGCTTATAAAATTTTCTCTGTGCGATGCTTTCATCCTCCGCAGGATTTTCTTTCTGGTATGTCACACTGATGGAATTGTTGTCATCTGTCTGATTCTCCTGCTCTTTCGCCTGACTTTCCGTGACCACTTGCGCCTGCACGCCGTCAGGGATTCCATATACCCTTTCCTTATGGTTATCCATCAAAAGGACTGCCCTTCCGGCGACAATAACCGTCTTTCCTATTACATCATCCTTTTCAGGAACATCAAGCGGGTGAATATAGCCTTCCGTACTCTGAAAACCACCTGAAGGATTCTGCTGTGACTGGGACGTATCATCTGTGCTGTTATTCTGCGTATCGTTATCCGCTGTCGTCGGTTCATCCGTCGTTGTCGTAGTGGATGATGTTGTATTGTCCGCCGCACCATCTCCTACATTTGGCTTTTCCTCAAGACCTGCATTGCTGTCCATAAAATCCGTCGGATATTCTGCCTTATAAATAACAGGGATGTTATTGTTGCCGCCAAATGTATCTGCCGCGCTCGACTTGCTGGTAAATATTTTTACATTCGGACTCCCCGCAAACGCCTTTTTGTCTATGTTTGTCACTGACGCAGGAACCGCTGCCTGTTTCAGGTTTGCATTGTTCGCCAGCGCCCGCTCCCCTATTGTCGTCACGGAATCCGGAAGAACAACATTTTCCACGCTTCCCATACTCGACATAGACTGCTTCGGAATCATCGAAACAGCAGATGAGACCTTGACATTCTTTGTGTTCTTCAAATTCCAGAATGCATAGGTATCAATATCCTTTACCGTCTCGGGCATAGCATAATTTTCGCCCTCACGTCCCGGAAGAACCTGGTACAGCATTGTCATGTTTCCATTATACACTGCACCATTATAATAAGTAAGATATTCATTCTCCTTGTCAACTGTGATTTTTGCAAGGCTGTCACAGTTTGTAAACACCCCTGTTCCCCACGAGCTGACGCCTGCACCGATTTCAACAGATGTAAGTGCCGTGCATCCCTCGAAAGCGCCGGGACCTATTTTCTCTACTGTGTCAGGCACAATAATGCCTGTCAGTGCCGTACAGTTTTTGAAAGCATTAAAAGATATTGTGGTGATGGAATCCGGAATCTCAACGCCTGTCACCGTCTCGTTTCCGGAAAAAGCTTCCTCACCGATTGTTGTAACCGTATCCGGGATACTGACAAATGTGTCAGTTCCCAGATACTTTGTCAATGTCGTTCCATTGATTCGAAATCTCTCATCCTCCGCGGCCGTTACACCGCCGCCAATTCCCCGGGCAACAGTCACAAGCACAAGGATTCCCAGTACTGCCACGCTTGTTATCGCGATATGTATTCTTTTCATATTGGTCTCCTTTTTATCTTGTTTCTGCAATTATGCTGTCCCGAAGTTTCTACGCCTGCGCCCATCGCTTGTCACAAACAGAATAACAGAAATACATGCCATGCCAATCGCCGCAAACCACTTCGGATGAATCGGGTCGCCTGTCGACGGTGTCGCATCAAGTGTCTGTCCTGCTGTCAGGTTGTTGGTGTCCACATAAATCACATACGGTGAGAAGTGCGGCGGTACAAAGGAAATACATGCAATACCGTCAATTGTCGTAAACCGCGGCGTCAGCTGCTGCAGGTTTCCATTATCCGCTGCCGCCACACGGGAATTTCCACCATACTGAATCAGTACATCCGGAATTGGCATCGTCACTGTAATGTTTAATCCGTAGGTATCTGTAATCTTATTCTGGCCTGTCGAGTCATAGAGCGAGATATCCATCGGGAAATAAGCCAGTCCGTCAAGCGATCCGTACTTATTAATAAGCGCTTCTTCCACCGCCGCAGTTGCCTCTGCTGATTCCGTGATTCTCACTATAAAGTTGTCTGTAGAGCCATCCACGGAAATGGATGCCACATCCTTATTCGAAACACCGTTTTTCGTAATATAAATCTTGTTTCCGTCATTGTTCGTGCTGACTGTATTGGTACTTCCTGTCGCAGGATTTGTGACCGTGCCTGTCGTCCCGGTTGTTCCGGTCGAGCTGCTTGGTCTGTTGGTTACCGTTGTCGTCGTACTTGTATTGGTTCCCGGTCTTCTTGACGGCTGATCATCATCATCGTCATCGTCCGTTCTTACCCTGTAATTTGCCGTTACCGTAACATCCGCTGCCGGCATGATAAAGCTTGTCGTCGCGGAATTTGCATTGGCAAACCCTAATCCGGAATTGTTTGTCGTCCACTTGGAGAATACCCTGCTGGATGACTCCGGTGCAAATGCGGAAATATTGACTGTCACACCAGCCTCGTACTCACCGCTTCCTGAACCATAGTTAACTGTTACCTTGTATTTCTTAGCGGAATCACTGCCACCCGGTTTGTCTCCACCCGGATTATCTCCGCCTGGCTTGTTGCCACCCGGATTGTCTCCGCCGCTGGAACCACCACTAAAGTTTGCTGTCAGTGTCACATCTGCGTTCGGCATGATAAACGTAGTATTTGCCGTAGCGACGCCATCAACAAGTAAATTTGTATGCTCATTCGGCTCCACAGTCCAGTACTGGAACTTGCTTCCGTCTGTCTTTGCGACAGGGGCAACATTTATTCTGTCACCGCCCTTTGCCGTAAGCTCTGTCTGTCCGTTTGCAGTACCGTCCTTCATCGTCAGCTTGTAGTCATTTCCGTCCGGTACAATTATGTTTGCATTCGGCTTGTATACTGCCTGGATAATTCTGTCTTCCGTGACCTTCAGCCATGGATCGCCCGAGCCCTTAAACTGTGTACCATCTGAAAGAATACACTTCCATTCGGTAAACTCATATCCGGACCGCTGCGGTTTTGCCACGCATACGGCATTCGCCTCATGGTCTACATACTGCGGGTTCGGAACTTCCGGGTCAACAATCAGTGACGTGTCATAATCAATAAAAGTCACCTTATGCTTATCTTCCGATACAAAAATAATGTTCTCTTCCTTACCCTGTGGTCTGAGCTTCTCCTTCATCTTCAGGTAATAGTTGTAAATTGCACTGTTCCTCGTCCCTGAAGCATCGTACTGCGGTCCCCTGATGGTAACTTTGCGGTTGCCGTCAAAGTTAAATGCCGTCTCTCCGATTGCACAGCTTGGATTCGGTATCGTAACTTCCACATTATCACTTGTCTGAAGGAATGCTTCCTCACCAATTGTCTCAATGCTGTCAGGCAGCTTCACGGTACTAAGCTTGACCGCCTTGTAGAAACATCTCTCCGGCAGCTGTGTAATCTTTGACGTGCTTAAATCAACCTCTGTTATTTCCTCACAGTATGAGAAAGCTTCCTTGTCGATGCTGACAACATTTGCCAGAAGGGTATCTCCGGATTCTTCACCAACCTTAAACGAACCACTGTTTCCACTTCCGCTGCCTCTTCCCTCAAGACACTGAATAATCTCAAGCCCACTTGCAGCCCTGTCATTGGTCTGATTTTTCCGGAAAAGTATCATATTTGCAAACTGCACATACTGGTTGCCTTCTGGTATTTCAATGCTTGTTAAATTCTTACAGTTCCTGTACGGCAGTGCACCAATTGTCTCCATTTCCAGACCATATTTCGTACTCAGCAGGTTCTCACAGCTCAAAAATGCATAATCAGGAAGCTGTTTAATTGTCTTTAAGTCAATTGAAGTCAGATAATCATTCCCGACAATGGAATTTTCCACATACTTATGTCCACTGTAAGTACGCCATATGATTCCCGGTATGCTGTCTGTAATACCTGTCTCCATGCTTAACTCGGACTCTGCCAGAAATCCGCTGAACAAGCCGGCTTTCTGTCCAAATTCATTCAAATCAGTCTCTGAAATGTACTTGTCGTCAGAGTATACGCTTTTTACATCATCATATCTGCTGTAGGTCTGCCGCTGGTTGATGTCCCTCTTCAAACCATCCGGTACACCCTTGATGCCAATCTCAATATCCTTGCCGTTCACAAACTTTGTCTGTGACTCGTATGTCCTTGTCAGATATACCAGGTCATTTGCATTTTCACTTCTCTTATAATATGCACTCGCGTCAATGCTGTCGATTCCTTTCGGTATCGTCATAAAAAGTGTATACAGTGGAATGTCCTTCTCATTGAAGTTCTTGTAATTGTTAAACGGCCGCTCTGCGTAATTCGGGTCTGCAACGTTTTTCAGCTCGTTTAACTCCTCGAACTTGTCTGTGATACTATAGCCGCTGTCGCCTTTTGCCCACAGCTTAATCAAATCTGCATTGATGGTATCAATTTCCTCATAGTGCGGATAATCAATCAGTGTGCTCTCGCCTGTCGAACTGTCCCGCAGAATTGTGAGGTTCGTCGGTGCATCTGTCTTGTAGCAGATTGGCAGGCTTGTGCCTGTCATATTTTTCGTCTCTGCGCTCATGGCAAGCTTGAACGGTGCATAATCCGGATGAACCGCCCCATGGAATGTAAGGAAATCCGAACCGGTCTTAAACGCATTTTCCTCTATCGTAAGCGCATCCTTCCAATAAGAATCCTCATCGCCAAAAAGCGCTGTCTGTGTCTGGCTGAATACGACATTTTCAAGGCTCTCGCACCCCTCAAATGCACTTGCGCCAATAAAATTCACGGAGTCGCCAAGCTCTACCCATTGCAGCTTGTCACAGCCCTTAAACGCGTTCGCATTAATCTTTTGAACCGTTCCGTCCGCTATCACTACCTTATAGATAATATCACTGACATCCTTAAAGCATCCGTCAGCAATTTCTGTAATCGTATATCCGCCGACAGTCTTGGGAATCACTACCGCAAGGGGATTTCCTGTCGGATGGTTCTCTATGTAGCCGGACAAAATCGCATTTTTGGAACCCTCGATAATGTCTATTCTTGCGATATAGTCATCCCTGTTCTCCTCACCGACACCAATTTCCATGTGTTCCTTGCCATCCGCATCCTTAAATACATACGGAATAACACCCTGCTTGCCATCCTCGGTGAAATATCCCGGAATCGCATTCCATGTACAGCTTCTCGGTGATGCGATGCTGCTGCTGCTCGCGCCTGTCTCTGGTCCCCTTACATAAAAATTACTATTTAATACGCCTGCAAACAACTTATCCGAATGATACTTTGCATCGTATGCCCCATCCGGGAACTCAACGCACTCAAGATTCTTACAGCCGGAAAATGTATCGTCCGGCACGTATTTTTCATCATCATTTGTCACACTGTTGCCAAGTCTTCCAGGGAGCACGACCGTCTTAAGGTTTTCCCTGCCTGCCAGAATATATCTCGAATAATCCGGGCCATTATCCATCTTGTTCATATAAGACGGGAACGAAAAGCTTTCAAGCGCTCCGCCGCCCTGACTGGATGTCAGCGCAAAGATAGCATCCCCCATCTTAAAGTTTGTACTCTCGCCTTCAAAATTCACCTTTGTCAGCTGTTCACATCCAAAAAATGCATAAGGTTCAATTGTCAAGGTTTCGTTTTTCAGACCGCCGCCCATTGATATTTCTTTTATGTTGGAAAGATACAGGCAGCCTGCACCGATGGTCTCCACATATGGCGGGAATATAATACTGTCCAGACTTGTGTTATAAAAAGCCTGACATCCAATTGTTTTGAGACGCGAATTTTCGCTTGTAAATTTTATGGATGCAAGACCCGTGCACTGTGCAAACGCCTCGTCACCCAATATCGTAAGGTTCGAATCATCAATCGTCACATCTTTCAAAAACCTGGAGTGGGCAAACGCCTGCTCTCCGATAAACTCCACTGTTAACGGAATCGTGAGCGTTCCGACTTCCCTGTTTGATCCCATTGGATGTTTGCCGTTATCCGTATATGTAATATCAAAAGCCCTGGAAGCAATTCCCTTTATGTTTGCCTTTCCGCCTGCAAGGTATCCCTCATCATCATTCTTCTGACCGGAATCAGGTCCATTCGGACTGTCATTCTTCGGAACATATACCACTGCGTCTCCGTTTGTAAGTTTCTTTAACTTATACTTGACGAGGTCTCCATTGTTACTTGAAGCAATTCTCTGGCAGATTACATAATCTTCAATATCAGGAAGGTCATTGCCATCCTCATCCTCGTCCCTTGCCTCTGCCCGCATCTCTGCAAAAGTCTTAGAAAATGTTGACAAATTTGCTGCCGAACCGTTTAATGTTGTAATGTTGCTGACTGCCTCATTCCATCTTGTCTCATCATCCCGCGTAAGAGGTGTTTTGTCCTTTATGCCATCCAGTACATCTGTATACCGTTTCATCTCTGTATTGTAGGCATCAATTTTGTCCGTATGGGTTTTTAGCAGTACCGGAGCATATGTCTCAAAAATTTTGGGGTTGCTTGTCGGTGCTTTTATTGCAACATACGGATTTGAACCGGTCAATGTACTATCCAAGGATCCTGATGCTGTATTGGTTATTGTCTCACTTGGTGATTCCGTTGATATCAGGTCATAATTAACTGCATTCAGGTTTAACGTGACACTTGCCCCGGAAGCATCTGTTATTGTTTCCGTCCTCGCACTGTAGCTTTTGCGGTCATTCGTGAATACAAGGGAATAGGTCTCTGCATCAAACGCATTCTCCACTGCCTTGAGATAATCGGCATCCATCTGGACATACTCATAATACTCCACCTCATGAATATCGAACTTCTCCAGCTCCCGTTCAAAGACACTCTCCGTAATCATCGCGTCTTCACTGCTGCCGCCTTTTAATTTAATCTTAAAGGCATTGATAAAGGAGTCACCCTCAATATGCTGTACTGTAACCTCGGTACCGCCATAGGCATTCTCCAAATCCGAATCATAGTGCTTGTCACAGTTCTCCAAATATGCTGATGCATTTTCCGCGAGATTGACTCCCCCATCCACACCTGACGCCTGCATCGTACCATAATTCTCGACTGGTATCGCTGCCACGACAATCGCCATGATCATTGTGAGCGCTGCCACAGTCCGTTTTACACGTCTCCTCAGCTTATAGTTCTTTTTCTTTCTACTCTTTGTCATGTTGTCTCTCCCCACTTTGTTATTTATACTCCCTATTACTTAATCTTTTTCGCCACCACGACAAACCTTCCCTTTTTCTCCTGATAATCACAGGTCGAAAGTGTCAGAAGCTTGTCGCCGTAGCCTGCGGTAACTCCCGTGTCATATAACGACAACGCCGCCATTTCATTTAAGTATGAGTTGAACTCCATCTCCGAAGCGGCATTGATAAATTGATAGTACTTAAAGGTTACATCCTCCTCCGAGTAAACCTTTGACCGGAATACATACATCACCTGATACGTTCCCTTCTCATAAATCGTATCAAACTGTATTGTCGGATGTTCCTCATAATAAGACTCCTTGCTGTATTTATTTAATGTCCCAAACATTTTTCCGGATTTCATGTGATGACCATACAGGATGATATTGTCACAGCCCTTGACCACATCACACTGGTAATCCATAAAGATACAGCCGTTCCTGTCCTCCTCCTGATTAAAATTGTGGTCTAAATAATACTCGTTGTTGACTGTCTGCATCACAGGATAGTCAATTATTGTATCGTCAATTTTTACCCATCCGATTAGCCTTTGGTTCTTTTGATGTATTTTTTCATACTCCGGCAGGATATCCGGCACCGTCTCATCCTTGTCCGCCAGGTGAATCTCCACCTTTTTGCTGCCGGAATAGGCACCCTGTGCCCCTGCCTCCTTCAATGCAGTCAGCTCCTCGAACTCCCTTGCGCTCTTTGCCGACACCTGATAGTATGCACCAAGGTACCCGAAACTGATGATACACAGGAACATACAGACCGCCATCAGGATTCTTCGTTTTCTTTCCCTCTTCCTGAGAACCGCCATAATCTGTGCCTGCATATTTTTATCAAAATCCTCAAGCTTTGTGCTGCCTTCGGATTTTTTCTTCTTTTTTGATGGTTTCACAAGTTTTTCTATTTGTTGAACCTGCTGCTTCCTTTTCTCCTTTCGCGCAGTCCTTTTTTCCTCCGCTTCCTTCTCTTCCCGCTTAATTCTCTGGTACAGTTCATAAATATTGTCATCAAACTGTCTGCCCACTATGGATTCAAATGTATATTGTCCCTTCTTCAATTCCAGATACAGCGCTTCAATATCCTTTGGATTATCCAGTTTCAGATTGCCGGTAATGGAATCGATGCGTTCTTTGTCCCTTAGAGCCGCCTGATATTCCTCTGCGTTCCGAAACCGCCTGCCCTCGACAGTCCATTTTACTTCCGCCATTCTATCTCCCTTTCTGTGTGATTAAACCTTTCCGCAAGGCATTACGTCTGTTTGTCAACATAATTTTTCTATTTAAACGGTTTACATATATACTATTATTTTACTATATTTTCAGTTAATTTCAAGTCTTTTTCCGATTTTTATGACAAAATATTAGAAACAGCACGAATTTCATGTGCTGTTTCTAATATTGAAACAATTTAAATGATTATTTTACAGTTATTGTCATATTTACAACAGCGGGCTTTGCCTCCGAATCCGCATCCCGGAACGTAACAAGGCATTTTAATTTGTACTGTCCTTTCCTGATACTGTTCCTGTCTCCTGCCAGGTTAAAGCTGACCGTACCATTCTTGCCGATATTGTTGACCAGTAAAAATTTATCCGCGTTGCCCTTGCTGGTGCCTGCGTCAATCTTGATTCCCGTTATGTTATTGAGATCGATGCTGCTGTTTTTCAATGCCACGGAAACGGTATATTTGTTGTTGTTGCTCCTGTACAGATTGCACTTTGCAGGAGTAAATACAATCTTTGGCAGCTTATTGACCGGCTTAATTTTGACAGACGACCTTATTGTATATCCATTATGCAGCACGGACACGATTGTAACATCATACGCGTCCTTGGTCGACATGCTCCTTCCAGCCCTGGCTTTTACTTCTACTTTGTTGTCATCATTCAGAAAAGCCGTAAAATATTTCGCATTTTCGCTTTCCCCATCCACACTGACACTCTTAATGGAAGCATCAATTCCAGAAATCTTTGGCGTATAAACAACAGATGTATTTGCCCTGTCAACCAGGTTAATTTTTCCCTTCGGCGATGCAAGCGTCACCTTTGCAGTCCCTTCCTCAGCAAGCTTAACTGTCAGTGTCGCCTTTTTAATCTGAATCTCTCTCACTTGGTCAGGCATACTCGAATCCGGAATATTGATTGTCGCATACAGATTCAGTTTGTAGGTTCCTGGTTTGACCGGTCCCCGCTTTCCGGCATTTAACCCCAGATTGATACTCTGGTTTTTGAATGAAAATTCAACATTAAGGTAACCGTACGTATCAATCAGCGGCTGTGCCGTACCGTCGTATGTCAGTTTTGTTATGGCAATATCACTTCCATTTACAGCCACCGGTATCGTGTGCATTCCGTTCGCCGTCACATTTGTCGCCATATTCAAGGTCACCTGCTTGCTTCCCAGTGCGAGTGCCAGCTTCTCCGGCGACTTTATATAGGATACCTTGCCCTTCACGCTTACATCCTGCGTCCATTCGCTGCTTGTCACGATGGCAGTGTATGACAAATTCTTTGTTCCGGCATAGGTCAGTGTCACCCCGCCGCCGCTGTTCTTCTTTATCTCTGCCTCTACAGAACCGTCCGCCGGCTTGAAAATTTTAAATGTCATTGAAAGCGCGTCCATCGGAATCACTGCCTTCGTTTTTGAATTTATGACATTGACCACGCCTTTTGTAATTCCCGGACAGGTTACCATTCCTGTCAGTCCAAGGGCTGGCTTTTTATTTTCCGTGGCAACCTTGACATCGACAATCTGCGGCTCGCTGTAATCCGCAAATGTAATTTTTAATTTTACATTCAGGCGGGGTGACCTTGATGCCGTAAACAGACCCAATGTGCCACTGTTAAGCGTCCCCCTTGTGTTGAAATGTACCGTGTTGCTGCTTCCGTCATAGATACCATAAAACCGTTCGCTCTCTGTATTTTCTGTCACGTCCTCAACAGACTGAACCGTATATTTGCTTGAGACCGTATAAACCGCCTCGGCATCTGTGTAAAACAGATTTGCCTTTGTTTTCAGCTTTACCGTCGCGGAAGGCTTTGTGACATCGGTCGTCACCTTCAGGGCATATTTGTACGTGCCCTTCTCTGTCACTGCCACAATATTACAATTTGACACAGTCTTTTTAATGAATCCCAGTGCCGGAGCGCCTGCCTTGAACCGCAGGATAGATATCCCTTCTGCCGGAACGCTCGCCGAAAAGTTCTGCGATTCTGCCTCCCCCTCAAGGATTCGCATGGATTTCACCCTGTTGCCGTTCTGTTCCTGAAAAGCAAATTCTGTCCCGCTGTTCCGGTACTTGTTGATTGTCACATTTGATGCCTCAAGCACTGGTGCGTAATCCATAATATCAACTGTCAGCGTACCTACACACTTGCCCTCATCGTCCGCAGTCGCCGAAATCTTCACGGTGCCCGCCTTTTTAATGGCAAGCGTCACAGTTCCTTTCTCATTTACGCTGACAGTCGCAATGGAATTATCATCCGACTCCCATGTAAAATCCGCATTTCTTTTCGGTATTCCATTGACAGACGCCTCTGCCTGCAATTCGACAGAATACTTTGATGTCTTAACATCATTTTCGTCAACTTCCATTCTGTCTTCATTTTCAAAATATTCAAAATTCTGGCCGCTTGCCTTTATTGGCTTCACTTTCACACTGTCTATGCAGTCCGTGAAGGGAATCTGAATCGAAAAATCCTTCGCAAACAAGTTGCTGCCCTGGTCTATCCCGTTATCAATCGCCAATGTCAGCCGGAAATCAACTTTTCCGCCACCCGTTTCATCCTTTGCCGCTATTACCATCTTATCCCATTCCAGGGATTCCACTGTCGCTAAATCATCCTCTGATGTCCTGACACAATTTACAGTAATCCTTTCCCTGAACTTCGGCGTATTGATATCCGCGCCTGCGTATTGATAGGTAATTTTGTAGGTCTCCTTTTGTCCCTGGTTAATCAGCATCCTGCCTGTTACATCAATACCCGAGATACGCGTTACCGCGACCGGCAGCCTTGCCGAAAATGGCTGGTAGCCTTCCTCTGTATACGTTGCCCAGCAATACTGCAGCTGTTCACTTGCGGTCAGGACAAGGTCACCATCATCCCACTCCCATCCCTCTGGCAGCGCACAGGATGACAATGACTGGTCAATCCTTTCAATATAGCTGACGATACCTACTTCCTTAATCTTTATTTCTTTCTTATCATACAAAGGAAGTGAGTCCGTGATGGAAATGGTCACTGCCACAGTGTATGTTGTCCCTTCCAGCGTCGCACGCAGTACGGCTGTTCCGGCTTTCAGTGCAGTAACCTTTGCCGTGGTATTTGTAAGCTTTCTTACATATAATACACTGTTGTTTGATGACGTAAAATTCACAATCTGCGTCGGATCTTCTGCGCTTTTTGGCAGGATATATGCCTCTGCCTCAAAAGAATCGCCAACCTTCATGCTGCGGTTTGCCGTATTTATTGTAATGCCGGATGCACTTCTCGTAACCGTGACAAAAATACTCTTCTTGACGCCATCCGCAATAACTGTAATATCGGTTGCTCCCGTGCTTTTGGCGATAACACGTTTTTTATTGGGATCCGGACTCTGTACCCCTGTGTCGTCCGAAGTTTCTATGTAGTCTTCTAATTCGACAACCGTTTCATCAGAAACCTCAAATACTGGCTTCTGTGTATTACCTGATACGGTAATGACTGCCGACCTTCCACTCTCAGGACCGTCAATGTACAAAGTATCACTTGTTATTTTTAAATCAAAGTCATTTACCTCTGTTTCACCTTTGTATCCAATATTTATTCTTGCATATGACCTTCCCCAGCTCTCGTCATAATCCGAGAGCGTCATGTCATACAGCCTGTCTTTTATCACAAAGCTATCATAAAACTCCTTGGTAAAATAAAAATAATTGTCCTCTACCGTTGAAGGGATAGTCAGCTTGGTGATGATATCCGTGGTATCCGTCGCATAGATTGTCAATGTTGCCGGCAGCGCGAGGTTCTGAATATTGATACCGATTACCCTGTTATTAGCAATGACAGGCAGACCTTTGTTGGAAGAAATGGATACCTTTTCCCCCTTCTCTTCATCCGCATAGTACTTTTCATCCATATTGGACATCTTGACAGGCTGCCCAAGCTTCTTATGCGTTATCAGCACATAATACTCTTTGAATGCACTGCTCTTCTTCAAACCGGTAACGTTCATGAATACGCTGTCCGTATATCTGTCTGTCACCTCTGTAACGGTTACCGCAGGCTCCCTGTCATTGGTGCCCAGCAATTTTACATCAAAATCATCTGTCTCGGCACAGTTCGGTGTCTTTAAATATACCTGAATTGTTTCATCATCAATCCATGAAAGGGAGTAGGTATCAAGAACAAACCTGTCATAATCGGCAGCGATGACTTCAAAGCTGTAGCTGGTGAAATTACTGCCGTTTCTGGTAAGCCTTACCGTATGCTTCCCGACTGACAATTTTCTTGTGGGAATCCAAATCTGGATACGGGTTCCTTTCGCGTCATCCTCACGCTCCCACTCACTTGCATAGAATGCGACATCCCCATCATATCCGTCTATTGATGCCTTTAATTCATTATTACTAATTCCAGGCTCAATGGCACAGTAATAAAAATCATGCCGCTCCGCATTCTGTGATATTACCGCAGATGCCTCCCAGTGATTGGTGCTCTGCGCCGCCTGATTCATCCTGAACTCTTTATAATATACATTCCCGCTGGCTTTCAGCTCCACGCAGTATCTGCCGCCCCGCTGTAGCTTTTCGGGACTTAAGGGTGTCAGGTAGGCAAGACTCTCCGTCAGCGACCTTGACGTGACTTCACTGACAAGGTCGTGGGCATCTGTCGTGTCAACGATTCTGAAGCTGACTGCCTTTCCATTCAGATCCGTCGTGACGCCGACTTCCACTGCGCTCAGTACACTGTTGTACTCTGCATAGTAAATTCCACTCTCCAGTACCGCATCAAACTCATTCTGTGTAAAATCAATGTTTCCGGATTTCTTGGAGATTCTCACTTTTATTTCTTTTCCTGCCTTATCCCAGTTCCCCTCCTTCCGGAACTTGACAATAAAACCTGACTGCACTGTCTTGTAATCAATACGTGTGGTAGACAGCATTGCGGATGTTGCTTCATCTATAAAGTCAAACCGGACCTGCGAGGGATTGAAACCGGTTCCCTGAATGTAGAGATATATCAGGTTGTTTGTGTTGTCATAATCCATACCGAGCACACACTTGGTGACAACAGCCCGTGACGAAACCTCCACGGCATTGGAAATCATTCGCTCCGTGCCGCCCTTAAGCGTCAGACGGATATCATAGTTTCCTATCTCAAGCGCATTCTTCTCGGTGGGCAGAACCCACGTTGTCTTATGTAAAATGGTGTCCGGATACTCATATCCGTCTCCGATTCCGGTATAGCGCGGGTCTTCTACCTGATCTACAGCCGGACTCCGCTCAGTGGAACGCGCGACGATATCGCCGTTCGCCGCCGTAATCTGGACAGACTCAATATCATCTGTAGGATTGTAAAATGCCACTTCTATGGTGTCATCCTCTGAAGATATATAATATTTTTCTGCCTCCGTAAATACGTTATCCACTCTTTCTATCTCAAACTCAATGTTGTCCCTGCTTACCAAATACTCGCCGTCCGGAACGCTTGTATCCTTCAGCTTGACCGTCAGGCGGTGTGTCCCCTCAGATATGTCTGCCGTGCCCAGGGGTATCACATAATAATCCCCGCGCTTTTCATAAGTTACCGGCTGCCCGCTCACATCATCAGGAGCCTGGTCAATATAAAACTCTATGCCGACACCTGTTTCCGGTATTTCACACCCTCCCAGCTCTACAAAGATTTCTTTTACATTTTCATAAAAATAATATTTGTATTCCGTGGTAACGGTAAACAGCTTCTTATAATCCGGAAGCTCGTCGGCAAGCAGTGCGATTTCCTGTTCCGTTCCTTCGGTTTCTTCCAGCTCTTCCGTCTCTGTAATTTCTTCCGTATATGCCCCGGAATCATCCGTTCCTGAGGTTTCGGCCGTATCGTCGCCTGTACCTTCAAAAGAATCCCCGCCCCCAGTGATATCCGGCGTTTCCGTCGTAACCGGGGACTCCAAAACCTCTGACTCATGGATGATGTCCGATGATTCTACAGTATCTGGTTCTTCCGCCGTGCCAGTACCATCCGGCGTCTCAATTGTCTCAGGAATTTCAGGATCAGCAGAAGTGCCTTCTGCCACATCCTCTGATGATATTGCTGCAATATCTGTCCCGGTCTCATCTTCCCGTGTCTCATCCGCAGCTGTATCCAGTTCCCCATCATCATAAGACTGTACCGTTTCCGGAGCCTCACTTGCCACTGCTTCCACAGATACACTCTGAAACACCATGGCCGCACATAATATCCCTGCCATAATTTTCTGTCTTAGTTTAGTTGACCTCATGTTTGAAATCCCCCTTATCCGATTGTGCCCGGCACATCCATTAAAATGTGAATCGTGCAGGAACACCCATATACATATTTATAAAAGTGCATTATTTACTATTATACAATGTTTTTTCAAAATATTCAACGAATTATCAGACAAAAACACACAATTAAATTTTTTTCCTTTTGGAACACATTTCGCATTCTGTCATATAGTATAGAAAAAAGCTTCTTCGGAGGTACTCAACCATGAGTGAATTATCAGCAAGCCATTGCGGATGCAATCAGACAAATAACATTTCAGAATGTGGATGCGGCAATAACGGCTGCGGAAGCTGGATTTGGATTCTTATCCTGCTTTCCTGCTGCTGCGGCAACGGAAGCGGCATGGGCTTCTTCAACAACGGCGGCTGCGGATGTGGCTGTGACAACGGCAACAACGGCTGCGGAAGCTGGATCTGGATTCTCCTTCTTCTGTGCTGCTGCGGTGGCGGCAATGGCAATGGTGGATGCGGCTG
>Ga0137306_102081_pt1 | contig 17824 bp, 15 predicted proteins | sample Inofroosms_March_FD_97187 | JGI IMG/M metagenome (GOLD analysis project Ga0137306, IMG submission 97187) | Mouse cecal microbial communities from Vienna, Austria - N-Acetylneuraminic and N-Acetylglucosamine D2O microcosms_March | ecosystem: Host-associated > Mammals > Digestive system > Large...
CGTTCTGTGAAAAAATTGTTATTCTGGTATAAGCTTTGGCAGAATGTAGTGGCGCAAAATGATTTATGTCAGTAAATAATCTGCGTATTACAGAAAAATTGCTAAAAGTATTCTTGAATAATAGGAAAGACCATGCAATTTTGCATGGGAGAAAAGCACAAATGGGTACAAGAGAGATTATAAGATTACTGGGAGGGTTGGCACTCTTTTTGTATGGAATGCAGATGATGAGCGGCGGTTTTGAGGCGGCAGCGGGAAATCAAATGCAGCATTTTTTAAAACGTCTGACAGCAAACCGTTTTCTGGGAATGGCAGCAGGGGCGGTGATTACAGCACTGGTGCAGTCTTCAACGGCAACTACTGTGATGGTGGTTGGATTTGTTAATTCGGAGATGATGACGCTGCGTCAGGCAGTGTGGATGATTGTGGGAGCCAATATTGGAACTACCATTACCAGCCAGCTAATTGCAGTGGATGCAGGTGTGTTGGCTCCGTTTATTGTTTTTATAGGAGTGATGTTGATTATTTTTTTTAAAAAGCCGCGGTTTATCTATATAGGACAAATTCTTGCTGGCTTGGGTATCTTGTTTTTGGGAATGGAAATGGTCATGACAGCGATGCTGTCTTTACATGGCTCTTACGGTTTTATAAGATTTATCGAATATTTTTCCAATCCATTATTGGGGGTTCCAGCAGGCGTAACAATGACGGCAGTAGTCCAGTCTTCCTCTGTATCGGTGGCGATTTTACAGGCAATGGCTATGGAAGGGCTGGTGAGTCTTCAGGGGGTGGTCTTTGTACTGTTTGGAAATAATATTGGAACTTGTATTACAGCTCTGTTGGCATCTATAGGAGGCAGCCAGAATGCGAAACGTGCTGCCTGGATTCATCTAATTTTTAATATATTTGGAACAATTCTATTTACAGGGTTGTGTGTGCTGACGCCGTTTGTGCCAATGATGGAAAACTTGTTTTTTGAATCTACCGAGGCACAGATTGCTATGATGCACACCCTATTTAATGTCTTTACAGCATTATTGCTGTTTCCAATCGGAGAATGGCTGATAGCCGCTACAGAAAAAATATTTCCAGATCAAGAGATAAATTATAAGCAGGAAAAGCATTTGGAATATTTACAGCCAGCAGGACAGCCTGCTGGCGGAAAGATGGGAACTTCTGCTATTTATTTGAATCAGGTTCATCAGGAAGTGATGCGGATGTTGGAGATGGTAGAATATAATGTTGATAAGGCATTTTGGGCATTTCGTGTTGGAGATGAAGAACGGCTTGAGGAAGTAAATGAGACAGAACAATATATTGATTACCTAAATAAAGAGATTTCTCAGCATATTTCTAAGACAATTGGCAATGAACCGAATGAGAAGGATATCTTTATTGCCAATCAATATTATAAGATTGCGGGAAATGTAGAACAGATCGGGGATTGTGCTTTAAATATTGCGGAATATACCAGTGTCCTCCAGGAGAAAAAGATTAAATTTTCCAAAGAGGCGCAGGCAGAGATGGAACGGATGGAGCAGGTGCTGCAAGTATTTTTTGAGACGCTTGACAAATCTGGGATGGGTGGTACAGAATGGATGGAGAGGGTGGCATGGCTGGGGCAGAATATGAATGAAATGGCGGTTCAATATCGGGAAGCCCTGGCAGAGCGGATGCGCAAAGGGATCTGTTCTGTGGAGGCATGTATGGTATATTCAGAAATGCTGACGGATTTTAAGCGTATTGGAGACCATGCTCTGGAACTGGCAAAAGAAATGCAGATGGCTGCCGATACATAACAGGAAATGGAGATGGATATTTTGCGCTCAATATTATTGTTGGAGGATGATGAAAGCATCAATCGGGGAGTTACATTTACATTGAAGAAAGAGGGATATCTGGTATTTTCATGTAGAACGATTGCCGAGGCACAGAAGACTTTTGAAAATCATCAGATACAGCTTATGATCTGCGATATCACATTACCAGACGGAAATGGCCTGGAGTTTGTGAGAAAGATTCGCTGCCAGAGTAGTCTGCATATTATTTTCTTGACGGCATTAGATCAAGAGATTGACCAGGTTATGGGATATGAGTCGGGCGCTGACGATTATATCACCAAGCCATTTAGTCTGTCAGTACTTAAACTTAAGGTTTCTGCTTATTTTAAGAAGCAGCAAGGTATGGAAGAGGAGAGGATTGAATCAGGAAATATCTGCTTCTATGTCAAAGGAATGCGGGTGTTGGTTGCGGGCAGGGAAGTTTCTCTGACTAAAAATGAATGGAAATTGCTGCGGGCCTTTATGGGTCATCCAAGACAAATTTTGTCAAAAAATCAGTTATTGGAACAACTCTTTGATATAGAGGGAGATTTTGTGGATGAAAATACGATCGCGGTAAATATTCGCAGGCTGCGGGAGAAGATTGAGGAGGACAGTTCAAAGCCAGAGTATATAAAAAACGTTAGAGGCATTGGTTATCTCTGGGACAAGGAGTGCCGAAGATGAAAAAATTTGTGTTCGCAGATATTTGGAGGCGGCAGCGAAAAATATTTCCAAGGGGGATGTGGGGGGTAATTCTGGCAGGAGTGTTGGCCATATTTCTTGTTGACTGTTATCTTATCCTATTACAAGAGCATCAATATCAGGAAAAAATAGATATTCTTGCGGTTATGCTGCAAGGACAGCAGGAAGGTAGAGACAGCCTTTCTATGGCGGTCGAGTTGTTAAAAGGTGTGGAAAAGTCTGCGGGAGAAGCTGGTCGGGAACAATTAAAATCTTATGGTTATCTGAAAGATCAGATCAATTGGTTTCAATTGGAAAAAACAGGAGCTAACCAGAATATTATTCTGCTTTCTTTTTTAGTCTTTGGAGTATATCTATGCTCGATCTACTGGGTTCATAGAAAGTGGCGAATAAAACATAAGCGACAATTAAAAGGTCTCTCACAAGTGTTGAATCAATTTTCCAAACATATTTATGAGACAGATTTTGTCGAGAGACTGGATGATAGAGAGACAGAGATTGAGCACATTGCAGTACAGCTCTCAGAATTGAGTGAACAGCTTCGATTTCATGAGAAATATTTAAGACAGGAGAAAGAGCAGACTAGAAGTTTTGTGACAGACATTTCTCATCAGCTCAAAACGCCGATAGCTGGAATTAAGACTTGTGTTGAAATTTTAAATCAGGAAGACTTGAATGAGCAAGAGCAGCGAGAATTTCTGGCGCAGTGCAACAGACAAATTTGTGGATTAGAAAATTTAGTAGGGGCGCTGGTAAATATTTCACGCATGGAAACGGGTATGATTGAGATTGTGCCAAAGCCTGCTGATCTTCTGGAGACCTTGGTAGCGGCGGTGAATCGTGTATATCTGAAAGCAGAAGCAAAGCAGATTACAGTTGAATTTGAGGAGAGTAAAGACCTGGATTCTGTTGTAATCTGTCATGATGTGAAATGGGTCTGCGAAGCTTTTATCAATATTTTGGAAAATGCTGTAAAATACAGTCCAAAAAACAGTAAACTCTACATTCGTATGATTCGGCGCACTACATTTGTGCGGATTGAGTTTGAGGATTTTGGTATTGGTATCCCCAAAAAAGATTATCACAAGATTTTTCAGCGTTTTTATCGCGGGGAGGCAAAGGAGGTTCAAAAGACAGAAGGTACAGGCGTCGGATTGTATCTGACCAGGGAGATTTTGAAGCGTCATGGGGGCAGTGTCACAGTGACTTCAAAGAGTGGAAATGCCTGCAAGGGCAGTATCTTTGTGGTACAGCTTCCCTATCAGGTGTATCCAAAAAACAGAATGGAGAGCCTTTCATGATATGAAATATACTTTTTATGCAGTTGCTGTTAAAAATACTCTTTTTGCTGACGAAAAGTTCTTTAGCATCATCAATATAGAAGGAAGTTCAACAAATGGAGGGATCGTATATGAGTATTGTGAATGTAGTTAATTCAGATGATTTTTTGAAAACATATAGTAACTGTGCTGGTAGTTCTTCGAAGATTGGTGTTTGGGACAGCAAAAAGGGACAGAAACAAGAAAGTGTTGTAGATCAATTTAAGAGAAAACATCCTGAGGATGCCTCTCATGTAGAACAGCAGGTAAGAGCGGGCAAGGCAGTAAGAATCAGATATGGCGCGCCGGATAGTTCTACAGCAGATATGTCAATGGAAGAGTATAAGAGTTATTTTTATGCCATGCTCGACACTATTCCTTATGATGCCACAAGATTAAATGATGTCACTACAATTTCTATCTCAGAAGCAGGTTGGGAGCAGATGAAGCAGGATCCAGACTATGAGGCCTGGATTTTGGGGTATTTTGTAGAAGACAGGGCGGTGCGCAATCCATTTTTCGGCTGGGGCGGCAACGATGGTATGGTGATTATGGAGCATTTTGGAGCTTCCATTGAAGAACATCATGGAGAGGGATTTAGCAAATCTGTGTCTGGTGGGCACTCAGAGCATGAGAAAGATGAAGAATCCTGGTGGACAAAGCGGCATAAGCGGATGAAGAAACATTTAAAGGAGCAGGCGGCAAAAGCACAAAAAGAGCGAGAGAATCGCAAAGAGATTGTACAACAGGAATATCTCAAACAGCAGTATGCCGGCCAACAGAGGCTGCATAATTTTCTCACATCAGATGGACAGGAGCGACAACAGCCAGTATATACCAATACTTCTGTAAAGATGCCGTTTACTGTTTATGATAGTCTGCTTGATCTGTTTGGCGGAGGGCTTGATCAATAAAGTCATAATGTCTGATCAGGGCTTTTGTACCAGCAGATTCATTTCGTTCTGCCAGATATTGATAGATCTGGGTGTGATACGCCAAAAGAGTTTGCCATTGTTCGGATGAAATATCAGTTTGCAATTGCTGAATGCTGCTTTCAAATAACTGAGATAAGGTTTCATTTAATAATTGTAACAGACGATTGCCAGAAATTTCAATTAAGGTATCATGAAATTTTTTATCTATTTTTGTGCGGTCTTCCACACTTGCGCATTCCATCAGATGGAGGGAGTGTGCAAGTTTCTTTAATTCTGCCCCCGGCGCCTGTTTTACTGCCAGCAAATAGGCGCCAATTTCAATGCTTCTTCTGAGCTGGCTGATTTCTAAGTCATTGCATTGATTCATAAAAAGCAACAGTGAGAAAATGCTGCCAAGACTCTTGCCCATATGATTGACAAGGAAGTTTCCTTGTCCATGCCGGCTCTCAATAATTCCCATATTTTCTAGACTTCTCAGGGCTTCGCGAATGGAATTTCTGCTAAGATTAAGTGTAGCCATCAGTTGTCTTTCTGAGGGCAGCTTGCCGCCAAAAGAGATTTCTCCTCTTTGAATCAGAGTTTTGATATGTTCAATCACAAGTAAATATACTTTTCTAGTTTGTTCTGCGCTCTCAGTCGTTTCTTTGATCTGATCCATTGACCGCCTCCTATTTTCTTTTCTGTGATTTATATTTCGATAATTAACTGCTGGAGAATAATCTATCGGATGAAAGCGTTTTTGACACGCTAATCTGATATAGATATTTTAAATTAAATTTGCAAATACGGAAGCTCCAAGAACAGTCAGCAGTCCGGCCACAGCTATGGCGAGGCTGCTCATAGCGCCTTCAGTTTCTCCTAATTCCATTGCTTTGGTTGTGCCGATTGCGTGGGAAGCAGTACCGATTGCCAGACCCTTGGCGACAGGTTCTTCAATGCGAAATAGTTTACAGATAAATTCTGCGGTCATATTTCCGAGAATTCCGGTGACAATAATTACTGCAACTGTTATCGTTTCAATACCGCCCAGCTCTGCTGAGACACCGATTCCGATTGCTGTGGTGATGGATTTAGGTAATAGTGTTACATACTGGGCATGGTCTAGAGAAAATAATTTTGCCAGGAGAAAAACACTGAGTAAACTTGCCAGCACTCCGGCAGCGATACCGCCAGCAATGGCTTTAAGGTTCTTTTTGAGCAGTTCAAGTTGTTGATAGAGAGGGATTGCCAGACAAACAGTAGCTGGAGTCAGTAGATAGCTAATATATTTTGCACTCTCATAATAGTGCGTATATTCCACATTCAGCAATATCAGTGCAGCCATGACACAAAGTGAGGCAATCAGCAGGGGATTTAAGATGGCCAGCCTAAATTTCTTTTTTAGGAATAATCCAGCTTCATATGCAGCAAGACTAACCACTGCGCCAAAGAACATAGAATCAATCAAATATGATTTCATTCTTTTCCTCCCATCTTTCCAAGTTCATTTTTTTTCTTTTTCTCTTTCTGGATCATCTGTTGTGTTACCTGTCCAGTCACTGCGATTACAATTATTGTAGTTAAAATTGTGATTAGAATCACAGGGATCCAAATGGGTTTCAGAGAGGGCCATGAATCCAAAAGGCCTGCGGCAGCAGGGATGAACATCACAGGCATGATTTCGATTAAAAAACTAGCCGCTTCTTTGACCTGCGAAAGTTTGATAATACCGGTACACAGAGCTGCCAGCATCAGAATCAAGCCATAGACACTGGCTGGAATAGGTAGCGGGATTACAAGATATAAAATTTCACCAAGAAATGAAACGAACAGGATAATACTAAATTGATATAAAAGTTTCATAATATTTTCATCTCCTAACTGGTAGTACCAGTATATCATAGAGCATATATTTGCGTATGTCAATATTAAAAAATTTTTTGCGTTTGCCTATTTTTTACAATAACCCATAGTTCAGTACCAAAAGGTCTTGCTGCCTTTGGCAGCATAGACATCTTGCACCAAAAGTGTCTGGAAAGCTAGCTTTCCACAGCACTTTTATGTGCAAAGTGTTTCCATCACTTTGTGATGGAAACCTTTTGGTACTATGAATTTACAAAATGGGGAAACTTAAACGAAAAATCTCTGAAATATCCCAATAGACTTACAAAATTGTAAGTTTTCTATGTTTGTTTTGTAAGTGGATTGAAAGAAATATAAGATATGATAGGCTTAGAGCATTTTTCAAACGCACTCTAAATCCAAAGTAGTTCATATCAGCTAAGCTAATTTATTATGTTTTGAGAAATAGGAGGATATCATGGAAACAATTTTAAGGACAGAACAGTTGTGTAAATATTATGGTACAGGAGAAAAGCAGGTGCAGGCGGTAAGTAATGCCAATATTGCCATTCAGAAGGGAGAGTTTGCGGCTATTGTTGGAAAATCTGGTTCTGGTAAAAGTACCCTGCTGCATTTGCTGGGCGGATTGGACTACCCGACTAGCGGCAAAGTTTGGATGAAGGATAAGGATATGTTTGCGCTTAAGGAGGAAGAACTCGCAGTATTTCGCAGAAGAAAAATCGGCTTTATCTTTCAGGCTTTTAACTTGGTATCTTCCATCAATGTGTGGGAAAATATTGTGCTGCCGATTGGGTTAGATGGAAGAGATATAGATCAAGTTTTTGTGGAGGATATTATCAAGACATTGGGGATAGAGAAAAAAGTGCAAAATCTTCCCCATACGCTCTCTGGCGGGCAGCAGCAGCGAGTGGCGATTGCCAGGGCATTGGCCTCCAAGCCAGATATAATTCTTGCAGACGAGCCAACCGGAAATTTGGATTCCAAGACCAGTGATGAAGTGATCAGTCTACTGAAAATGTCTGCACAGAAATATGGGCAGACACTGGTGATGATTACACATGATGAGGATATTGCCCAGATTGCAGACCGGATTTTGGTAATTGAAGATGGAAAGGTGGTGCAACAGGCATGAAACATACAATACACAAACTTGCGGTCAGTAACAATCGCAGCAATCGGTCCCGAAGTATTTTGATTGTATTGTCCATTTCTTTGTCAACCTTGCTGCTGTCGATGATTGCCAGTTTTGGCTGCGGATTGGTTCGGCACAACCGCGAAAATGCAGGAAATATTTATGGCAATTATTGTGGTACTTTTCGACAGGTAACAGAAGAACAATATCAAAAAATAAAGCTTCGCAGTGAGTTTACAAATTTGGGAAAAACAACAAGTGTAGCTGAAGTCAATGCCAAAGACACAGAAGAGCTGAGGCAGAAAATGGGAAATACAATTGGCAAGGTTACTATGGGTTTAGTCTGCATGGATATTGGCGCCGCCGATAACACTAATTTTATTAATTCCTTGGAAGCGGGACAATTGCCGCAGAAGGAATATGAAATTGCGGCCTCCAGGGAATTTTTTGCATATCTCGGTGCAGAGAATCCTAAATTGGGGGACAGTGTGTCAGTGCCGTACCGCAACAACAAGCACAATAAATTTAAAGAGCAGGATTTTATTATCAGTGGGATTTTAAAATCTCAGGAAACAGGATATGTACAGAAGTCATTTCAAGGCTATGTGTCGTTGGCGTTTTATGAGTCTCTGATGCCAAAAGAGATGCGTTCTTATGATGTTACCTTCCGGCTCAACCCGTCGGTAGAACTGGTGGGAGACAAGGAAGAAGCACTAAAGGAGTTGGGGGCGCTCTGCGGGATAGAGAAAAAATATGTCTCTGAAAATTTTGGCTATCTGGTGTGGACGTATGATCCTGGAACGGAAACGGTAGTGTTCTGTGTGGGTATTGCGTTGATTGTGATACTGGTATCTGTGGCGGTAATCTATAATATTTTCCAGGTTGGAGTCGTACAGAAAATTCAGGAATATGGAAAAATAAAAGCGCTTTGGGCGACTAAAAAACAGATGAAAAAACTGATTTGGCGAGAAGGAATCTTGTTGTCAGTCATTGGAATTCCTCTGGGAGTACTTGCCGGATGTGTACTTGCTGCAATATTATTGAACCAGATCATTGTGGATGGCTTGCAAAGGAGGGGGTATACAAGTTTGATAAAAGTTTCTGTTGTTTCTTTGCCGTTGATGCTTTTGGTGGCGGCAGCAGCATTGTTTACCGTGTATTTGGCCTTGAGGCGACCAATACGGACAGTTGCCAAAGTGTCGCCAGTAGAAGCAATTCGCTATCAGGAAAGCACCAGCAGTCATAAAACCGTGCGCAGAGGCGGTAAAGGGATTTCTGTGACAGGTATGACTTTGGCCAATTTGTTGGCAAACCGTAGACGTACGTTCTCTACGATCTGTACAATGGGTCTGTCCTGTATACTGTTTGTGGCATTGTCCAATATTGCTGGAAATCTGGATATCGAGTTTGAAGTACGGCGCAGTATGGAATATGGTCAATTTTCTGTGGAGCTAGATTATAGTATTGGAGATACTGCCTATCCAGAGAATAATCTTGGCAATATCCAAAAAAATAATCCGCTAGGAAATGAACTCCAAGAGCAAATAAGAGCAATTCCAGGAGTGACAGAAGTAAAAACACGCAAATTATTCGAAGTGGAGAATCTTGCTGCTGGCGGTGAGGATAATGAGGACATGGTTGGAAATCATACCAGTATCTGTGTTATGGATCGCGAACAGTTCTTGCGTTCTGGGAAAGGTTCTGAGCTGGGGAATGTGGATTACGATGAGGTAAGCGCTGCGGATGGGATAATCTATGGTTATTCGCATTTTTTTGCAGATTATGGATATCAACTTGGGCAGCAGATACATTTCAGAGTGGAAGATGCAAGTCAGGCCGAATATCAGGGTCAAATTATGGGGGCTTTTGGCTCTGCTCCTGGAATGTGGGTGATAACAGAAGATACTTTTCAAAAACTTGGAATAACTGGGAATGTGACACAAAAGATTTGGGTGGATTGTGATGAGAAAGATAAACAGCAGGTGGAGGCGGCGATACAAGAGCTGTTGACCGGAGTATCTCATGTAGGGACAGATTCTTATGATAATGTCATGCAAGTAGTACAGATGAGCAGCCGTATCATGCAGTCAGGGATTTATGCCTTTTTATTCCTCTTAGGTGTGATCGGATTTTTAAATATGGCAAATACGATTATCACAGGTGTTGTCACCAGAAAACGGGAACTAGGTGTGCTGCAGGCAGTGGGGATGACGAATCGGCAGCTCAATCAGATGCTGCAGTTGGAGGGGATTTTATTTTCTGTTGGAACTGTAGTAGTGTCGCTGGCAGTGGGTAGTCCCCTCGGCTATGCCTTGTTCTGTTATGCAAAGGAAAATCACATCTATGCAATCAATGAGTATCATTTTCCAATGCTGGAAATAGGAATTATGCTTTTGGTTATCCTTGCTTTGCAAATGGGACTTTCCTTTTTACTGAGCAGAAATCTGCGCAGAGAGTCATTGGTGGAACGAATCAGTTATCAAGGTTAGCGGCATTTTCATTCGTAATATTTTACAGTAGTGTAAAAGGTACATGGAGAAAGATGATATCCATGTACCTTTTGTGTCTTAAGAAAACTTTCTGATTTTTGATCTTATCTGTTCTCCATAGAAATAACGAGTATCGGATTATGTCAGCCATAATCCCATTCTGCAACCAGGAGATAAGAAAATTTTCTAGGTTAAACCAGAATAGGCATTGGCACAATTGGAAATTCTGGCAGTAATTGTATTTCTGGTAATTCTATAGTATAATTGACGGATAAAATGATAATTTTTCACTTGAGATTTTGAAGTGATTTTTTTTTAAACTTTACAAGGAATTTATCGTATAATAATTGGAAATAACATAAGAAAGGAAAACAAAAGATAATGGGGAACGGAAACAGTCGTGACAGAAAATTAAGTATAAAAGCTATCATCATTCTTACTTGTAGTATGATCGCTGTGATAGCAATCACGAGTATTTTTGTGTTTGTCAAAGTGAGCGGGAAAGAAGAACCTGAAATTATCACAGAATCGAATCTGGAAAAGATAATCAATGTCAGTGATTTATCAACATTAGAAGCGGTTTATAACGGCATCGCAGAAGTAACAAATTCAGAAAACCCTGATCAAATTGATTACTATGTTTCTTATGAGGCAAAAGTAAAAGCTGGTATTGATTTTCAGCAAGTGGACCTAGATGTGGATAACGAACAAAAAGTAATAACAGTTACCATACCAGAAATCAAAATTAATGATGTCAATGTAGATATTGCCTCTTTAGATTACATATTTTTGAATCATAAAGCCAATACACAGACCGTGTCCGAAGAAGCATATAAGAAATGCATTGAAGATGTAACGAATGAGACAAATGCGGAAGATACCATTTATGAATTAGCGGAAGAAAACGCAAAAAATATTATTGAAGCTTTGATTAAACCGTTTGTTTGTCAGTTAGATGCAGAGTACAAGTTAGTAATCAATTAGTAGGAGGGAACCGAGATGAAGAAACTAATTACTTTGTTTGTGGTGCTGACACTGTGTCTGACGATCATAAGCTGCTCAACAGAAAAAAATGAGTCCCAGGAAGTGGAACCTCAAGTATCACAAATGAAGTCCATCTGTGAATTGGCTACTATGAAATGTTATTATCATAATGTAGCTAAATATACGAAAGAAGATGCATCTGGATTTTGGTTTTGGAGAAAAGATAGAAAGTTTTGGGTTGAGTATGCTGGTATTGTCACGATTGGAATTGATACTTCTAAAATAAATATGGAAGTTCAGGATGAAAATGTGACAATTACGATTCCGCAAGCTCAAGTATTGAACTGTAAAGTGGATGATGCAACATTGACAGATGATTCCTTCATTATTGCCAAAGGTTCCGCAAAGGTTGAAGCTGAACATCAAACAGAAGCGTTCAAAGATGCCCAAGCTAAAATGCAGGAATCTGCCAGCGGTGATACAATTTTACTAGCGAATGCACAGCAGAGAGCACAAAAATTGATTGAGGATTATGTAAATAACATAGGCGACTGTGTGGGAAAGAAGTATAAAATCAATTGGATGTATCTTGAAGATAATGAACAAATTCAAGTTGAGACAACCAAGAAAATAGAAGAGGAACAAGAATAAAAAATTTTTGAATTTGCTAGGAAAATTTTGTATAATTTCTTGTGACAGCAAAACTAAGAACAAAGAGAAGGAAATCTTTATGAAAAGCTTATTGATATTTTTAAAAAACTATAAGAAAGAATGTGTGTTAGCTCCATTATTTAAGATGCTGGAGGCTTCTTTTGAATTGATCGTACCCTTGGTGGTGTCGGCGATCATTGATGTGGGAATTGTAAACAGAGATCGCGGATATATTGTGAAGATGTGTATGGTGATGGTGGCCTTGGGATTGATCGGATTAATTTGTTCAGTAACAGCCCAATATTTTGCGGCAAAAGCGGCGGCAGGGTTTGGAACGAAAGTGCGCCATCAGCTTTTTGCGCATATTCAGACATTTTCTTTTTCGGAAATTGACAAGGCGGGGACGGCGACATTAATCACCCGTATGACCAGCGATATCAATCAGGTACAGTCAGGCGTTAATATGGTATTGCGACTGTTTTTGCGCTCTCCATTTATCGTATTTGGCGCTATGGTAATGGCATTTACCATTGATCTAAAAGCTGCCTTAATTTTTGTGGTGACAATTCCGCTGTTATCTCTGGTCGTGTTTGGGGTGATGGCGGTCAGTATCCCTTTATACCGCAAGGTGCAGGAGCGGCTGGATAAAGTACTGGGAATCACCAGAGAGAATCTTACCGGAGCAAGGGTAATTCGTGCCTTTCATAAGGAAGAGGAGGAAAAGAATCGCTTTGAGGACGGACTAGAGAGCCTCACTTCCATGCAGACTTATGTGGGCAAGATCAGCGCCTTTTTAAATCCAGTGACATATGTGATTATCAATGCGGCAACGATTGTACTTCTCCATACAGGGGCGGTACAGGTTAATATTGGAAATCTCACACAGGGAGAGGTAGTGGCATTGGTGAATTATATGTCACAGATCTTAGTGGAACTGATTAAGCTAGCCAATCTCATTATCACAATTACCAAGGCATATGCCTGTGGAAACCGTGTGGCCTCTATTTTGGAAATTCGCAGCAGTATGCCTGTAAGCCGTACAGCAGCAGGGAATGATAACGACAAGGAGCAAGAAATGAGCAGGGAGACAGAGAAGCAGTCAATCCCTATGGTACAGTTTTCTCATGTGGGATTGACTTACCAGGGCTCTGGCGCTGAGAGCTTGTCAGATATTGATTTTTCAGTACAGGAAGGTGAGACAGTGGGCATTATCGGCGGCACAGGTTCCGGCAAGACTTCTCTGGTACATTTGATTCCAAGATTTTATGATGTCACCAAAGGAGAAGTGCTGATCTGTGGCAAAAATGTCAAAGATTATCCCCTGGAGGAACTGCGTCAGAGAGTGGGAATTGTGATGCAGAAAGCAGTACTGTTTTCAGGTACAATTCGTCAGAATCTCTGTTGGGGAAAAGCCGATGCTACAGAAGAAGAGTTATATCAGGCGCTAGAGACTGCGCAGGCAAAAGAAGTGGTAGAAGGCAAGGAAGGAAAATTGGAGGCAAATGTAGAACAGGGGGGCAAGAATTTCTCTGGCGGGCAGCGCCAGCGTTTGACAATCGCCCGCGCCCTGGTGCGCAAGCCGCAAATTTTGATTTTGGATGACAGTGCCTCAGCGCTTGATTATGCTACGGACGCCAGACTTAGGAAAGCAATCCGAGAAATGGAGGGCTGTCCAACAGTATTTATTGTCTCTCAGCGTACTTCCTCGATCCAACATGCAGATAAGATTATTGTTCTGGATGACGGGGAGATTGCAGGAATTGGGACACATGATGATTTGCTGGAAAATTGTCAGGTTTACCGAGAGATCTATCAATCCCAGTATAAGAAAGAAGCCTGAGACAAGAAATAAAAAATTTGTTTAAGATAACCTGAAACCCATGAAAAATACAGGGAAAGGGGATTTAAATATGAATAAATTGGCTGATCTAGAATGGAGGCAAGCGTGAAAAAGGAGAATAAAGTAAAACAGGCACAGACATTAAAAAAAGTCTTAACCTATATCAAGTCATATCGGATATTTTTAGTATTTTCACTGCTTTTTGCAGTGGTGACAGTGGCCGCAACCTTGTATATTCCGGTATTGACAGGAGAGGTGATCGACCATATTCTGGCGCCAGGCCAAGTGGAGTTTGCGGTGATTATGGGACTGCTGCAGAGAATGGCATTGGTGATTGGACTGACGGCTTTGGCGCAATGGCTGATGAATGTATGTAACAATAAGATTACTTATGAGGTGGTGCAGGATATCCGCAGGGAAGCTTTTGCAAAAATAGAGATCCTGCCGCTGAAGTTTATCGACGGACATTCACATGGTGAATTGGTAAGCCGAGTGATTGCGGATGTAGATCAGTTTGCAGACGGTCTTCTGATGGGATTTTCCCAGTTGTTTACTGGGGTAGTGACAATTTTAGGAACGCTGCTGTTTATGGTCAGTATCAATTTTAAGATCACTTTAGTGGTGGTTCTGGTAACGCCAGTATCACTGTTTGTGGCAGGATTTATCGCCAAGCGTACTTTTTCTATGTTTATGCTCCAATCCACGACCAGAGGAGAACAGACAGCGCTGATCAATGAAATGATTGAGAACCAGAAAGTGGTGCAGGCTTTTTCCAAAGAGGAGGACGTCTTAGAAAAATTTGACGAGATCAATCAAAGATTGGAGAAAGCTTCCCTGCAGGCAACGTTTTTCTCTTCTCTGACCAATCCAGGCACTCGTTTTGTCAATAGCCTGGTCTATACAGGAGTGGCGTTAGTTGGAGCGCTGTTTGCCATGTCTGCGGGAAGTGCATTTTCGGTAGGGCAATTGACCTGTTTTTTGAGTTATGCCAATCAATATACAAAGCCGTTCAATGAGATTTCCGGCGTGGTGACAGAATTACAGAATGCCCTGGCCTGTGCAGGCCGTATCTTTGCTTTGATTGAGGAGGAGCCGCAGACTGCGGAACCGCAAAATGCAGAAGTTTTGGCTAATGTAAAGGGGAATGTATCGTTAGAACATGTGTATTTTTCTTATTCCCCAGAAAAGAAGCTGATTGAAGATTTTAGCCTGCAGGTCAAACCAGGACAGCGAGTGGCGATTGTAGGGCCTACTGGCTGCGGCAAGACCACAATTATCAATCTTCTGATGCGTTTTTATGATGTAGATAGTGGAAGCATCCAGGTAGAAGGCGCGGATATTCGCAAGGTGACGCGCAGAAGTCTCAGGGAAAGCTACGGTATGGTACTTCAGGAAACTTGGCTCAAAACGGGAACGATTCGGGAAAATCTTAAGATGGGTAAGCCAAATGCCTCTGATCAGGAGATGATGGAGGCAGCAAAGGCAGCTCATGCACACAGCTTTATCAAACGTCTGCCGCAAGGGTATGATACTGTGATTGGCGAGGAGGGCGGAAGCCTGTCGGTGGGGCAAAAGCAGTTGTTGTGTATTGCCAGGGTCATGTTGTGTCTGCCGCCAATGTTAATTTTGGATGAAGCCACCTCCTCCATTGATACCCGAACGGAGATGAAGATACAAAATGCCTTTGCCAAAATGATGGAAGGGCGTACGAGTTTTATTGTGGCGCATCGTCTGTCTACGATTCAGGAAGCAGATATCATTTTGGTGATGAAAGATGGGCATATTTTAGAGCAGGGCAATCATGAAAAGCTGCTTGCCCAGGGCGGATTCTATGCACAGCTTTACAACAGCCAGTTTGCAGTGTAGACGATTAGTATAAGCGTTACAAACCGCAAATCTGCGCCAATTCACGGATTCTGTCGAAATGAAAAGGACATTTCCCTTTGACAAGAATTTAGCACAGTGGTATACTAAAGAGGTATATGGTTGCAATGGAGAAACTTTAGATACTTTGCAAATGGTGATTAGGGTGTCAGGGCACCTGTTGACATCTTAATTCAATTCAGTGAAATGAGGTGGAAAGAGTGGCAGTACAACAGGCAGATATTAAAAGAGTACGAGCATCTGTGTTAGAGCAGTTAGGCAGTAAGGTCATGATCCAATTAGACAGAGGCCGTAACAGGGTTGACATTCAAAAAGGCGTGATCCAGGGAGCCTATCCTTCCGTATTCACTATTTTGGTTGATGATGAAAATGAAAAGAATCCACCACAGCTTCTTTCGTTTAGCTATGCGGATGTGCTGACGAGAGATGTAAGAATGAGATTGTGTTAATCAAAGTAACGTAAAATGAATAAAACGCTTTGATCTTGAATAGAATGTACCAATATTCAGGATTGGAGCGTTTTTTATTTTGGATTTAGCAAAAAAATATATACATATGAATCGGGAAAAAGGGAAGGCCGTCACTCAGATTACACTGGATGATGATTTTAATGTCCCAGATATGAAGCCAGATTTAATGCGGATTATCCTGGACAAAGGGGAATTGAAATTGGATGAGACTACCATTACACAGGATCATGTATGGCTCAAAGGCGTGTTGAGATTTACCCTGTTGTACCGCAGTGACCAAGAGGAAGGCAAAATCAATACTATGAATGGGGAGATTCCATTTCAGGAAAGTTTGGCGATTGATGGCGCCAATGAATATGATACAGCAAAACTGAAATGGGAAATGGAAGATCTCTCAATTGGAATTATCAATTCCAGAAAATTGAGCGTCAAGGCTTTGGTGGTTTTAAAGGCTGTGATTGATGAGATTTATGATGAAGAATTGATTACTGGCGTCGATCAGGAGGGCGGAGTACAGATCTTGGGACAGACATTGACAGCAATGGAGTTGTTTCTCTCTAAGAAAGATACCTTCCGCTTTAAAGAAGAAATCCTTCTGCCCTCCAATAAGCCCAATATCCGGCAAATTTTATGGAAAAGTGTACAGCTTAGAGGCGTGGAAACTCGTTTGATGGACCAACAGATGAATATTAAGGGGGAGGCGCTGGTATTTGTACTGTATGAGGGAGAGGATGAGGAAGAACATTTACAGTGGATGGAGACAGCGCTTCCTTTTTCAGGCGTAATTGATTGTAATGGCGCAACAGAGGATATGATATCGGATATTTCATATGAAGTGTCTGTACTTGAGCTTGAGGCGAAACCGGATTATGATGGCGAAGAGCGTATGCTTCATTTGGAGCTGGTACTGGATTTGGAGATTCAGATTTTTACTGAGGAGGAAACGCAGGTTGTTGCCGATCTCTATGCAGTGAATGAGAAGCTTACTCCAGTATATCAAGATACTGTATTTGAGAAGCTGCTGCTTAAAAATTCCTCGAAATGTAAGGTTTCAGAAAAAATGGGTATTGACAAGAATCAGGAACCTATTTTACAGATCTGTGCCAGTGAGGGCTATGCGGTGGCAGAACAGTCGGAGATTGTGGACGGCGGCATTCAGGTAGAGGGAACGCTTCAAGTGACCATTTTATATGTGACAGCAGATGACAGGATGCCAATTGCTTCCATCAAGGATATTATGCCATTCCATTATCTGATTGAGGTTCCAGGCATCCACAAAGGCTGCCGTTATCATCTACAGACAGGACTTGACCAGCTTACAACAGTGATGAGTGACAGTGCTCAGGTAGAGGTAAAGGCTGTGCTGAGCTTAAATTGCATTGTGTTTGAGCAGCAGGGAGTGAAAAAGATCACAGAGGTGGAGCAGGCGCCGCTGAATATGGAAGAATTACAGGAGAGCCCTGGTATCATTGGATATATTGTAAAAGAGGGAGATCAGCTCTGGGATATTGCCAAAGAGAATTATACTACAATCTCAGAAATTGTAAAAACAAACCAGCTCTCATCGGAACAGATTCGAGATGGTGATAAGATTTTGATTATTAAAACAGTAGGCTAATAAGAGGACAGCGGAATTGTTTCGCTGTCCTTTTTTGGAAAATCAATGATTGCCATTCTTGATTTTATAGGGTATGATATAAGGTGAGGATTAATAGAAAAATATATGTATAATGGATGGAAAAAGATAAAATTA
>Ga0137306_102082_pt1 | contig 17823 bp, 18 predicted proteins | sample Inofroosms_March_FD_97187 | JGI IMG/M metagenome (GOLD analysis project Ga0137306, IMG submission 97187) | Mouse cecal microbial communities from Vienna, Austria - N-Acetylneuraminic and N-Acetylglucosamine D2O microcosms_March | ecosystem: Host-associated > Mammals > Digestive system > Large...
GTCACGGGGTTCTCTGGCAAGCAGATAGCTGTTCCAGATACGGAATGCCACATACATTTTCAGAGGGTCATTACTAAGATATTTCCCCCAGAGAAATTCGCTTGCCGCCTGCTTCAGCTCCGGCTGTTTCCATCGGTTGGAATGGAGGGCTTGCCGCAGCGGAGAAAGTCCATATAAGTTCCAATCTTTCATTTCTCTTCCCGACCAGTCATAATAGAGGTGACAGATATGCTCAATATCAATGATACAGTACGCTAAATTAAAGAAGGAGGCTATCGGAGAACAGATAGTCTTTTTTTGTGTTTTATTTTGGCGGACAGGTTAATGGTTTTTATCCGTCTCAGAAAAAAACCTGACAGAATCTGGCAGAAGAATTTCGACACAAAATCATGCAAAATATTCAGAAAGGAGTTGTGCAATGTTTTGATATAGACACAATGCCTAAAAACAAGTAATGTAATTAATAGAAAACAGTACATTTTGAATAAAAGAAAAGGAGAAGTGAATGATGTTTGAAGCAAAGGTGATTATAAATAATGAGACGGGGCTGCATGCAAGACCGGCAGCAGAGCTGGCGAATTTAAGCGGAAAGTTTCAGAGTGACATCCGCATGGTTACAGATACTGCGGAGATTTTACCGAAGAGTATTATCAGTATCCTTACCGCCGGCGTGTTTAAGGGAACTGAAGTGAAGATTATTATTAACGGAGAGGATGAAGAAGAGGCTGGGAAAGCATTGGTGAATCTGTTAAATAATCTTCCGGATTAATATATTGTGAAAGAGACTGTGAACTATATGGAATTAAAGAAAAGACAGGCAAACATATTGACGATGCTATCCAGGAACAATGAGGGTGTTCCGATCAAGGACATATTATCCGCATACGGTATTGCAAAACGCACACTGTATTACGATATTCAGACAATCAGCGATTGGCTGATTGAAAAGAATTTGGGTGATATCAAAATCGAAAATCAAACTGTGACTGTTGATGTTGTCAGAAAAGCGCTTCTGAATAAACAGCTTGGAAAGGTTGGCTCCTACTTTTTTTCTATTGAAGAACGTCGAACTATAGAGATTATATGTATATCGCTGCACCATGAACCAGTTACCATTGATAAGCTAAGGTGTTTTTTTGATATCAGCAAGAATACAATTCTGGCAGATATCAGGGAGTTGAAGAAAGCGCTTGAAAGAGAGGGGATTCTTCTTGACAGTACGATTAAGGCTGGATATTACGTGGATGGCGATGAAAGCGCTATAAGGCGGATGCTGGGACAGTGCTTTGCACAGCTTCTGAATGTAGAGTGTATTACATGCGTAAAGAAAATTCTGTACGAAACACTGGTAAAGTATACAGGGAATGACATTGATTTTGCTGCTTTATGTGTATGCATTATTCACCAGTATGAGTCTGATATTCAAGGAGGAGCGGTGCTTTCTAACATCGAATATGAGAGTATGCGTATCCAGATGGCATTGATACGCAGCATGATGGGGAAAGCTATTCAGATGAATGAAGAAGAAAGATATACTTTGATGGATACGGCGTCCTACAGATCTTTAGAAATAAGCGCAAAGAAATTAAAAAAGCATCAGATTATTATCCCAACTAGTGAAATATTTTATATTACTTCACTGTTTATGGGGATGAATATGACAGATTTGGTAACCAGGGATCAGGAGGATTCTTTTATATCGGCAGTTTGTGCCGAGCTGATCTGGAATTTTGAGCGTATCGGATGTCTGTATTTTACAGATAAGGAACGGCTGAAAGAGCAACTGATACGTCATGTGAAGCCGCTTTATTACCGAATGAAATATGGGATATCAGCGAAGAATCCGATGAAGGAAGACATCAAGAAAATGTATCCGGTAGTATTCGATATTACGAAAAAGTCTTTTAAAGAGAAAAATCTCTCTCTTCCATTACTGCCTACAGATGATGAAATTGCTTATATCTGTGTTTATATGGCTGCAAATTTAAATAAATATCGGGTTATCCATGGTATTCCGACAGAAGCGATATTAATTATCGGACCGGATAATATGGCGACGGCAGCGTTTCTGCAGGAACAGCTGGAACATTTTCTTGGAAAAAACTTCAGGTATTATGTGATTAGCCGGAGGCAGGTAAAGAGGCGGAACCTAAACCAGTATGCTTTAGTTGTAAGCTTTGAAGACTTAGGAGAGGATGTGGCTTTCGACTATCTGGTTGTCTCGAACCCGGTTTTGTCTGATTATTCAAAGCAAAGGATTATTGACATCCTGAAGGAAAAGGGAGTAAGTGATCGGGTAGATAATCAGATCCAGGAATTATTCAATATATTTAAGAGACACATGGATATTTCGTCCAAAGAAAAACAGATTTATTTTGATTTATTTCAGTATTTCAATGAAAAGAATTATTCTCAGAACAAAGAACTGATGCAGAGAGACTTTGCGGAGAAGATTGTTAACAGTCGTCTGATAAAAGTCCAGGAGAAGGTGCGATGGGAGGACATGGTAATTCTGGGGAGTAATATGCTGCAAGGCGGAAAGGGGAATCTGCCCGGCAGGATGCAGAATCTGATTCTTAAGCACAAAGTTCATACCTATCGGATTCATCCGGATGTAGAACTTATTCATTGCCCGCAGATGGGAGATGCCGACGGGGAGGTTGCAATGTGTATTCTTGTTGGAATGGAAAGCATTTTGTGTGATGACAGCGAGAAAGCTCACATATTTGTATTTTTGTCCACGGTTGACAACCACTCTCACCTGGGTATGCTGCGGGATATTTTTAAGTTTTTTGAAACAAAAAGATGTGTAGAGAGCATACAGAAAGTATATCAGACGGAAGATTCGTGTGAAAAGTGACAGGAGAAGACCATGCAGTTGCAGAATTTAAGGAGTAGATGACTGGATATGAAAAAATGTATATTTTGCGGAAAGCCTGTGAAGGAGACGAAGTATAGCATTCAGGTGGACGATGATCTGGGAAATGTTTATTGCTGTAATATAGAATGTTATCAGAAAACCAGACGGTATATCGAGAGTTATAAAAGTATCCGGAAAACGGTTGTATATTTCATAACGGCCATTTTGGTTGTAATGAATTTGTTTATTATAGGATATCATGCCGATTTTCGGTGGATGTATCTTCCGCTGATTGGACTGGGAGTAATGTTTATAGCAGATCCGTCGATTTATGTTACAAATTATTTTTACGGGCAATTTGGCATTCTTAAGACGCTGCGAGTGTTTCGGCTCATCGGTCTTGCTATTACATTGTTTGGTATATTATTGACAATTCTGTGGATGCCAGGCACGTAGATATGCACAAAAAAGCCATGAGAAATGTGAATGAAATTGGACTGTTTGCATAAAAAAGTATGTGTTAGGATTAAGTCATGGAAAATAATTGTTGGAGGAAAGGAAATGGCTTTACTAGATGAACGATTAATAACATTAGATGCAGATGTGGAGACTGCAGAGGATTGTATTTTACTGGCCGCAGGATTATTTGAAAAATACGGATATGTCAAAGAAGGATATGGACAGGCCGTTGTTGAAAGAGAAGAAGTATATCCAACCGGCCTTCCGGGAAAGGGCATTAATATTGCAATACCACATACCAATAATAAACTGGTAAACGCACCGGCGGTAGGGGTGGTTATACCCAGGAAACCGATTAAATTCAGTATGATGGGAATGAAGGATAATGTTTTGGATTGTGAGTTGATTTTGCCCTTAGTCGTTAAGGACTCGCATCAGCAGATTGAAATGCTCAAAAGGATGATGAAGATTATCCAGGATGGAGAGAAATTGATGCAGATAAAGAATTCAAAAGATAAGGCTGCCATTATTAAACAGCTGGAATCTTTAGAAGAATGATAAACATGAAAGGAGGGAAAATATGAGACCAGTAAGGATTTTATCAGTATGCGGTTCCGGGACAGTTAGCTCTGCAATGCTGACATCAAAATTGACAGATGTTCTGGAGGAAAGAGGATATGAGCTGGAAGCTGAAGAGGTAGCGCCCGGCGGTGTTCCGTTGGCAGTACAGAATGGAAATTATGACATTATTGCTTACACCAGTCCTGTAGAAGATGGATTTGGGCTTCCGCTGTTAAATGCAACAGGATTTCTTGTTGGAATGGATGAGGACGAGTTTGTTGAAGAATTAATGAAAGAAGTCAGTAAACTGAAGTTGTAATAAGGAGAAAGGAGAGAGTAAAACTAATGGAATTGTTGAAAGCGATTTTTGATACTTTTGGAAAAGACCTGATGGTTCCTGTGATGATCTTCATTTTTTGTAAGATATTCAGGGCTCCGACAAAGAAGGCATTTTCTTCCGCGGTTTTAGTTGGCGTGGGACTGAAGGGTATGACGTTCATAACAACAGAATTTGGTAATGTCCTATCGCCGCTGGTCAGTCAGCTTATTGACGCTACCGGATTAAATTTAAAGGCGTTGGATATCGGTTGGCAGGCGGTTGCGGCAGTGGCATATTCAACAGATATCGGCATGATGTTTATTGGTGTGGGACTGGTTTTCCAAATTGTTTTATGGCTGATTAAATGGACAGATATATTTATGCCGTCAGATTTATGGAACAATTATTCAATTATTGTGTGGGGATCAATGTTTTATGTAATTAAAGAGAATCTTTTGGTAGCGTTTGTGCTGATGTTATTTGTCAATGCAGTGACACTTCTGATTGCGGAGGTTATGCAGAAGAGATGGTCCACATATTATCATTATCCGGGCTGCGCAATGACAGCGCCTCATCACAACGGAGATGCGCCGATGTATCTTGTGCTGAGTATTATTTTCAATAAGATCGGATTGGACAAGGTTCGTGTTGATCCGCAGACAATTAAGAAAAGAATAGGCTTCCTTGGAGAGCCCATGTATATTGGTCTTGTGGTTGGCGCTCTGCTCGGTGTTGTAGGAAATTATAATTTGCTTAATACATTGGCTGCATGGGGAAATATTCTTACAGTTGCGATTACCTGCTCGGCGGTTATGGCGATTTTTCCTAAAATTGCGGGACTGTTTGCTTCTGGCTTTACAGCGTTAACGGATTATTCAAGAAAGACTTTAAAGAAGAGTAAATATGGACAGGATAGAGAGTTTATCGTTGCGGTTAATGATGCTCTTGGATATGGTGAAACAGCTACATTGACAACGGGACTTCTGGTAATTCCGGTTTGCATATTACTGGCATTTATTCTTCCTGGAAACTGTGTAGTGCCGCTGATGGTGCTTCCGTCCCTGCCATACATGGTTGAGATTCCTGTCAGCCTTAGCAATGGTAATATTGTGAAGGCATGGATTATGGCCTGCATTGTATTCTGTGCAAAGATTTTAATGGCATCTTACTGGGCGGAAACATTTACGATCATTGCTTCTGATGCCGGATTTGAGGCGGCAGTAACGGCCGTGGAGGGAGGAACGCTGGTTATTGGGTTTATCATGTCAAATTGCACTGCCGGTGTCATTACAATGGCATTCCTGACCATGAATCCTGTAATCATCATTGCAGTAGTTGCAATTTACTTTGTACTGTACTTCCTGTTTAAGAAAAATAAGTCAGGCGTTCAGGAATATCTTGAAAAGATGGCATTGGGCGACGCATATGCGGCGCCAGCGTCTCCGGCTGATAATGCGGCTTCGGCACAATGATTTAATCTTCAGGAATTCAAGTTAAATAACCTAACATTTCGTCCCATTGTCATCTGGCAATGGAACGAAGTGTATTAGGGTAAAAATTATAATGGAGGCATCGTATGAAGATAGTAGTAATTGGAGATATTGTAGTCAACTGTGACCTGTTAGCGGAAGCGGCGCGTTTGCTTCCGGGTGGAGAACATGAGATTCGGGAAGTTGAATGGAAAAGTGAGACAAGGCAGGAATTTCAAAAGAAGGCGTTAAATCTTGAAAAAAATGGACCTGCTGCAGAGAAGGTTCCGGAGGAAGCGTATGAAAAAATCAAAGACGCGGAAATTTTACTGACGCATTTTTGCCCAGTTCCGGAGGATTTGATTCAGGCAGGGGAAAATCTGAAATTAATCGGAACCTGCAGAGGCGGAATGGAACATATTGATATTGAAGCGGCTACGAAGAGAAATATTCCGGTTATACATTGTATCAGAAATGCAGAGTGCACATCTGATTTCGCAGTAGGGCTTATGTTTGCCGAAACACGTAATATTGCAAGAGCTCATGCCGCGATTCAACAGGGAAATTGGAGAAAAGAGTATGTAAACAGCAGCTATACCACATCCATGTGTGACATGACGGTGGGAGTCGTCGGGCTTGGGCATATTGGTAAATTAGTAGCAAAAAAGTGTGCCGGAATCGGTATGAATGTAATTGCATACGATCCGTTTGTATCTCAGGAGAGTATGGACGAAATCGGACTTCCGGTAAAAATGACAGGTCAGAAGGAGTTATTTGCAACGGCGGATATCATTAGTCTGCATATGAGAGTGACGCCTGAGACAAAGAACAGTATCAACAGAGATTTGATAGGGCTGATGAAGCCCACGGCGTATCTGATCAATACCTCCCGGGCAGGCGTTCTCTGCAAAGAAGCTTTGGTAGAAGCTTTGCAGAATAAGACGATTGGCGGAGCCGCCATTGATGTATTTTGGGAAGAGCCTATACCAGCGGATGATCCGCTTCTTGCTCTGGATAATCTGACTATGACTCCTCATAATGCAGGAAATGTTGTGGATGCCCTTCCAAAATCTCCGTTACTTTTGGCGAAGACCATTAAGAGCTTCTGGGAGAATGGAAAGAGCGATATGGTTGTAAATCTTAGAAATATTGATATGAAGCTGTAGGGAAAGGAGAAATGAAGCCTATGTTAATGCAAAAAGAAAGAGAAGAGATTGTTGAATATGGAAAACAGATGAGTGCCGCCGGTCTCTGTAAAGGAACCAGCGGGAACATTAGTATATATGATCCGGAAACCGGATACATGGCAATCAGCCCGTCCGGAATCGGTTATTTTGAGACTGAGCCGAAGGATGTAGTCGTAATGGACTTAGATGGAAATACAATTGAGGGTGAGCGGAAGCCGTCCAGTGAGTATGGGCTGCATATCGTTATGTACCAGTGTAAACCGGAGGCAAGAGCGGTCGTACATACACACTCTGCCTTTTGCACAGCTTACGCGGCATTAAACCGTCCGATTAAGGCGGTTCACTACGTAATAGGAGGCTCAGGAGCGGCGGAGATTCCTGTTGCACCATACCGTACATTCGGAACACCGGAGCTGGCAGAAAGTGTAAAAGAGACCCTGGCAAAGAGCGACGCGAAGGCAGTTCTGCTTCAGAATCATGGCTTAGTCACCTGCGGACCAAAGCTTGCCAAGGCATTCAGCCTGGCCGTAAATATGGAATTCTGCGCAGAAATCCAGTATCGTGCGGAATGTATTGGAACACCTTGCATATTGACAGACGAACAGATGGCAGAAGCTATGCTCAGATTTAAATCCTACGGTCAGACAGCTAAGCCGGAAGAAGGAAAGGACGGAATGGGTTATTAAACAGGAGGAAATGAACGATGTTGCGGGCGGTTTTGTATAAGGAGAAGGATCTTAGAATTGAAGAACGCCCGATTCCGGAAATTATGGACGGAGAGGTTCTTATTAAGAATAAAATTTCAACAACATGCGGTACCGATGTTAAGAATTATAAAAGAGGATATCCCCTTTTAAAACCGCCTCATCCGTTTGGACATGAATTTTCAGGAGTCATTGCCGGCGTTGGAAAGAATGTGAAAGGCTTCAAAGAAGGAGACAGGGTGGCGGTTCATAATACTGCGCCGTGTAACGAATGCTATTTCTGCAAAAAGGGGCAGCCCTCTATGTGCGAAGATCTTTTGTTTAACAGGGGAGCTTATGCAGAGTATGTGAAAGTTCCGGAGAGGATTGTACGCCAGAATATGTTTAAACTGGACGACAGTATCTCTCATAAGACGGCATCGCTGATGGAACCGTTTTCCTGTGCTGTTTATGGAATTGATAACTGTCCGATTCAGCAGGGCGATACGGTAATCATTAATGGCGCTGGTCCGATTGGACTTATGTTTGCAAGGCTGGCAGTTTTAAAAGGAGCAAAGGTAATTATTACGGATATGACGGACAACCGTCTGAAATTAGCAGAAAAGCTGGGAGTATTTCTGGCGGTAAATCTAAGCGGTATTGAGAATACGGTTGAGTATCTTCTCAGCCTTACGGAGAAGGGACGCGGAGCGGATGTTGTGATTGAGGCGACCGGTCTGGTAACCGTCTGGGAGAGCAGTATTCTGATGGTGAGAAAAGGAGGATTTGTGCTTCTGTTCGGAGGAACAAAAGGCGGAAGTGTGCTGCATATAGATACCACGCTTATGCATTATTCCCAGATCACCATTAAAGGAGTATTTCACACTACGCCGAGGCATGTGATGACAGCTTTGGAACTGTTGAAGATGGGTGTGATTTCAAGTGATGATTTTATCCAGAATGAATATCAGCTTGCAGATTTGGAAAAGGCGCTTCTGGAACATGCATCAGGAAAGGTTATTAAGAACTGTATTGTATATTAAGGAGGAACTGACAATGGAAGCAGAAGAAAAAAGCATTATTGATGAAATGCTGGAGAAAGCGCGTAAAGCGCAGGCAGTTGTGGAGACTTATTCACAAGAGCAGGTGGATGCGCTTGTAAAGGCAATTGGAAAAGTGATTTACGACCATGCGGAGGAGCTTGCGAAAGAGGCTGTGGATGAAACTCATTATGGACGTGTTGACAGTAAGACTTACAAGCAGCAGAAGGCGTGTGCGGCAGCATGGTTTTACCTGAGAGATAAAAAGTCTGTGGGAGTGATTGACAATGATACGATAAACGGCATTGTGACCTTTGCAAAGCCTGCAGGCATCGTGGCCTGTTTGACACCGAGTACAAATCCGACCTCTACGGCTGCAAGCAATGGTATGAACATTATCAAATGCCGCAATGCCATGATTATTTCCCCGCACCCCGGTGCAAAAAATGTGTCCGTTCATGGGGCAGAATTAATCCGCCAGGCATTAAAAGAGGCCGGCGCGCCGGATGATCTGGTGCAGATTATTGAAGCTCCGAGCATGGCTCTTTCCAGGGAATTAATGGCTAAGGCAGATGTGACGGTTGCAACGGGAGGAGCGGCTATGGTGAAATCTGCATATTCCAGCGGACGGCCTTCTTATGGCGTCGGGCAGGGAAATGTTCAAGTGCTTGTGGCAGAGGATTTTGAGGATTATGATGACATGGCTGTAAAAATCGTAAACGGCCGTGCATACGATAATGGTATTCCATGTACAGGTGAACAGGCAATTCATTTTCCAGGAGAGAATTATGCAAAATTAATAGCTGCATTTGAGAAGGCAGGGGCGGCAGTTATTCCGGATGAGAAGGTGGCAGAGCTTCCGGAATTTATCTTCAAAGAGAATGGAGCGATTAATCCGGTGCATGTTGGAATGAAGCCGGTGAAGATTGCAGACGAGCTTGGGTTTGAGATTCCGGAGGACACACAGGTTCTTCTGTTTAACACGCCCGGAATGAGTGATGAGAATATTCTTAGGCGTGAAAAGCTTCTTCCTGTCATTCAGCTATTCCCATACGATGACTTCAGGCAGGCAGTTGCAGACGCAAAGGCAAATCTTTTGTGGGAGGGCGCCGGGCATACATCAGTTATCTATACCAATGATACCGAGAAGGCAGAATATGCAGGAGCAGAACTTCCTGTCGGACGTCTTCTGGTAAATCAGGCGGGCGGCGCAGCTTCCGGCGGCAATTATATCAATGGGCTGAATCCAACCATGTCTATCGGATGCGGAAGCTGGGGAAATAATTCTATTTCAGAGAACCTTACATATAAGCATCTGATGAATACAACGAGATTAGCATACTATCATGAATGCACGATGCCTCCGTTAGATGAAGTGTGGAAATTGTAAATTCAGGAGGGGTGGCGATCATGGCATTAAGTGAGTTGAGAAATAAGATAGCCATTGTAGGAGTCGGATACACAGAGCAGGGGAAGGTGCCGGGACGTACGGCGGTAAGCTTTCATTGTGAAGCAATCCGGAACGCAGTCAGGGATGCCGGAATAGATAAAAACGATATAGGGGCATTGCTTTTGTATCGTCACTTTGATGCAATAGGCGGGGACTATGATGTAACCGCCTTTACTGTTGCGGAGCAGCTTGGTATCCGTCCGCAGGTTTTAAGCCAGGAGACCTATTGTACCAGAAGCTGGCTGTACCATGTTGCCGGAATGCTGGCAAGCGGACTTTGCAGATATGTAGTCCTCTCTTATGGTGATAACGGAAGAAGTGCAAGGCGGAGCTTTGTGAAAGAATTAAATAAAGGGGCGGCTACGGATGAGCTGGCCGCATATGGGGATCTGAGTACTATGGCAAAATATGCAATGCTTGCCAGGAGGGCTCAGGAGACCTATGGCACCGGACCTGATATCTGGAAGGAGATTGCCATTGCCCAGAGAAGATGGGCAAATATTAATCCAAAGGCGGCCATGTATAGAAAAGTATTGGATGATGAGACCTACTATAATACGGCTTATGTTACGGAACCGTTCCGCCTTTTAGATGCGACGCCGAATTCAGACGGGGGACGTGCATTGATTTTTACAACTGCAGAGTTGGCAAAAGGACTTGAACAACCGCCGGTTTTGATTCGTGGATTTGGGAGCTCTAATCAGCCGCTCTCTCCTTATCGTCTGGATGCGCTGGATTCGGAGAGCGCTGCGGCACAGGCCGGCCGGCAGGCTTTTGATATGGCCGGTGTTTCCAAGGATGATATTGATGCCTGTGAGCTGTATGACTGCTTTACTTATACGGTAGAAGCAACCCTTCGCGATTATGGATTCTTTCGACCGGAAGAGGTGAAAGAATTTTTATCAAGAGAGCGTTTGGGACCGGGTGGGGAGTTCCCTGTCAATACATCCGGAGGAATGCTGTCGGAGGCTTACTTTATGGGGCTCACGCCTGTCAGCGAAGGGGTTATGCAGCTTAGAGGGCAGTGCGGAGAAAGGCAGTTGGGAAGCTATCCGGGAACGAAAACGCCAGAGCTTATTATGTGTGGGGACAATGGAGCAGTGCTCCAGAGCCACGTATCTCTGATATTAGAAAGGATGGATTAATGTGAAGGCTGAATTTTTTGAACCAGGAATCAGTGCAGACACCAAAGGATTCTGGGAAGGCTGTAAAGAACATAAGCTTTTAATTCAGAAATGTGACTGCTGCGGAAGACTTCGCTGGCCGGCCGCATATATATGTCCTGAATGTCTGAGCGAAAAATTTTCATATAAAGAGATGGCGCAGGAGGCGACGCTGTACTCCTATATTACTGTCCGGAAGCCGTTCCATCCGTCTGTGGAGGAGAAACTTCCGTACTATGTGATAGATGTTGAACTGGAAGGCGGCATCAGGATGATTTCAAATCTTGTGGGAGCAGAAGGAAAATTTCCGAAATGCGGTGACAGATTACGGTTAAAATGGGAAGATTACGGGGCTTATTCAAAACCGGTATATGAATTGGAGGATTAATTGCTATGAAAGTATTAATATTAGGAGGAAACCCCGCAGGCATGAGCGCTGCTTCCAGAATCAAAAGAAAGGCTCCGGAATATGAAGTAACGGTTTTGGAAAAGAGCGGAGAAGTTTCTTATGGAGCCTGCGGACTGCCATATTATGTTGCAGGAATTAACAATAATCTGGACTTAATCCGGGTGCGTAAGGCGCCGGAATTTGAATCGGCAGGCATTTGTGTATATACAGGCTGTCAGGCAACAGGGATTGATTATGAGAGAAAAGCAGTAACGGCAAGGAGCGGGCAGTACGGAGAACAGGAATTTTCATATGATAAATTAGTGATTGCAACAGGAACTTCCCCAAAGATTCCGCCGTTTAAAGGAGCAGCTCTTGGAAACATCCATTGTCTCAAAACATTACAGGATGCAGACCACATACGTACGATTATAGAGGCATGCAGAGGCAATGTTGTAATTGTAGGAGGAGGTTATATTGGTCTTGAGATTGCAGAAGCCTGCATTATGCAGAAGGTAAAATCCGTTCGGATTATTGAGGCGCTGGATGCTGTTTTGAATGTATTCGATACGGAATTTGGAGATGCAGTTACTGAGGAATTAAATAAGCATAATGTAAAAGTACAGACAGGGGAATTTGTACAGGGCTTTGAAGGCGAAGATGGAAAAGTAACAAAAATTGTTACAGACAAAGGAACCTATGATGCAGATCTTGTGATTTTATCAATCGGCGTGACTCCCAATACACAGTTTACCGGGGATATTGAAAAATTAAAAAACGGAGCGATAGTAACAGATACAGCTATGCGTACATCAAAACCGGATGTCTATGCAGTAGGCGACTGTGCGACGGTATATCATCGGCTGACAAAAAAACCGGCCTTTATTGCGCTTGGAACAAATGCCAACAAACAGGGGCGGCTGGCCGGGGACAGTATTCTGGGAAAGGAAGTATGCTTTGACCGTGCTTTGGGGACTACTATGCTGCGCTGTATGGGGATGGAGTTTGCCAAGACCGGATTTTCGGAAAAGGAAGCGAAGAACCTGGGACTTAATTACAGGACAAGGACTGTGCAGGCAAGAAGCCATGCGCGCTATTATCCGGAGCCGTATACAATTACGATTAAGCTGGTATATGATGCTGATTCAAAGGTCATTTTAGGAGCGCAGATCATGGGAGAAAAAGAAGCTGCCTGGAGGATTGACGTATTCGCTTGTGCAATTGACCGTGGAATGACAACGGAGGAGCTGGGATATCTTGATTTAGGATATGCTCCGATGTTTGCCGGGGTATGGGATGCCATTCAGATTGCAGCAAACGCAGCCAAATAGGAGAACAATAGAATGAAGAAATTTAAAATACCATATTATACATCCGCGATAGATTTGGAAGTGGATGAAAAGAATTTGGAAGCGGTTCTCATATCGCGGGCAGATGAATATGATCCGGGTAAGTCTGAGCTGGAACTGATTAGAGAGGCTTTGGAACATCCAGTCGGTACGCCTCGGCTTTCCGAACTGGCAAAGGGAAAGGATAAAATTGTATTAGTGACAAGCGATCACACGCGTGCGGTGCCAAGTAAGCTGATGCTGCCATTGGAGCTAGAGGAAATACGCAGGGGAAATCCGGATGCGAATATTACAATCCTGATAGCCACCGGGCTGCATCGGGCTACAACTGAAGAGGAACAGAGACAGATGTTCGGTGATGAGATTGTGGACCATGAAAAAATAGCTGTTAATGATGCCTTCCGCCAGGAGGATTTCGTTCATGTCTGTACATTACCTTCCGGAGCCGAATTTCACGTAAACCGATTGGCGGCAGAATGCGACCTCCTGATTGCAGAAGGCTTTATCGAACCACATTTCTTTGCCGGATTCTCCGGAGGAAGGAAGAGTATCCTGCCCGGAATATGCAGTCAGGAAACTGTGAATGAGAACCATTCCTATCGGGCGATTGCTAATCCGTTTGCGGCCACAGGTGTGTTAAATCACAATCCGGTACATGAAGATATGGTATATGCGGCCCGCAGGGTAAATCTTCAGTTTATCTGCAATGTGGCATTAAACGGAGAAAAAAAGGTTATCGGCGCTTTTGCGGGAGATATGGAAGAGGCTCATGCGGCAGGTGTTAAATTTGTACGTGGTCTTGCCCAATGTCCGAGCGTAAAAGGAGATATTGTGATTACCTCGAATGGCGGCTATCCATTAGACCAGAATCTGTATCAATCGCCAAAGGCTGTTGCAACTGCCGAAGCGTGCGCGAAAGAAGGCGCAGTCATTATTATGTGTGCCTCCTGTGTGGACGGAATGGGCGGAAGTCACTTTGAGAAGCTGATTGTTCGGGGGACAGCGGAGGAAATTGATGAGTATCTTTCTGCGATTCCGCCGAAAGAAACCATTCCGGAGCAATGGTGCGCGCAGATTTTTTCACGCATACTGAGGAGACACACCATTATTCTCGTAACAACGTTTCTTGATAAAGAACTGGTGGAAAAAGCTAATATGGCGTATGCGTCAAGTCCTGACGAGGCGCTCCGGATGGCTTATAAGATGAAAGGCAAGGATGCAAGAGTTGTGGTGATTCCGGACGGAGTAGCGGTGTTGGCAGTAAAGGAGTAAATTATGAAATTAAGCTTGGCTTTAAAAGTTGATGATAAAGATAATGTGGCTACGGTTTTTGCAAATGATATTACGAGCGGAACACATGTGGTGATACGGGATAAAACCGGAAACACAGAAGAGGTTGAGGTGATTGGAGATGTGCCGTACGGACATAAGATTGCCGTTAGAAAAATTATGAAGTGTGAGCCTGTTATAAAGTATGGAGAATCCATCGGGAGAGCATGCGCGGATATTGCAAAAGGAGAATACGTGCATGTCCATAATATGGAAGCAATGCGTGGAAGAGGTGACTTATAATGAGTAAAATGTATACATTTGAAGGATATGTTCGTCCGGACGGCTCTGTCGGAAGCCGAAATCATGTAGCAGTTATTCCCAGCGTAATCTGCGCCACAGATGTTGCACAGGCAATTTGCAGACAGGTGGCCGGCACGATCGGGTATTTTCATCATCAGGGATGCTGTCAGCTTCCGTTGGATTTGAAACGTGTAACAGATACACTGAGCAGCTTGGGGTGCAGTCCGAATGTTGGCGCGGTATTAATTGTAAGTCTTGGTTGTGAAGGGACGGATGTTGCCAGACTATATGATGAAATCTCTGCAACCGGAAAACCAGTGAAGGTAATATATATTCAGGAATCCGGCGGTATGAGCCGGGCAATTCAGAAGGGAATTGATGCGGCTCAGAGTCTGGTTCTTGAAATATCCGGGCTTCAAAGAAAAACTGTGGACATATCTAATGTGATCATGGGGATTAAGTGCGGCGGCTCTGACACTACAAGTGGAATGGCGTCTAACTGTGTCATTGGATATGTGGCGGATAAGATTGTAGATCTTGGCGGAACTGTTGTGTTTGGAGAGACTACAGAATTTCTTGGCGGAGAGCATATTTTGGCGCAGCGTGCAGTCGGCGGACCGGACGGTCCGGTTGGCAAGAAAATCTATGAAATTGTAGAAAGAATGGAAGCAAGGGCAAAGGCCGCAGGTGAAGATATGCGCGGCGGTCAGCCTACTCCGGGAAATATTAAAGGCGGTTTGTCCAGCATAGAAGAAAAGTCTCTGGGTGCAATAGTTAAGAGCGGGCACAGACCGATTCAAGGTGTGCTGGAGTATCCGGAGCGGGTTATTGCTCAAAAGGGTCTTTGGATTAAAGACGCACCGGGCAGGGAACCGGAGATTTTGACGGGGATGGCGGCAACCGGAGCACAGCTGCTAATGTTTTCAACCGGACGAGGAGCGCCACAGGGATTTCCGAGTATGCCTGTAATTAAGGTGTGCGGTAATCCTAATACTTACCGCCGGATGAGTCATGATATGGACCTTAATGCAGGGCGAATCATTGCAGGAGAAAAAAGTATCGAAGAAGCAGGGGAAGAGGCCTTTGAGCTTCTTATTAATGTATTAAATGGTCAGATGACAAAAAACGAAGCGCTGCAATATGTAAGCACTATGGATATTTATTGTCTGGGGCCTGTGATTTAAGGAAGTGCGAGGTTACCGTTCGCGCGCCGGTGTTATTGTGCTTAATGGCGAAAGGAAAATGGGGTAGTGTACAACTGCTCCATTTTTTATGTGTGCCCGGCGGGCGCACGTTCTAAGGGGTGAAAGTCCCTGATCCGCCCGGCAGTGGGAAGGATGCAGCATAACCTTCGGAATGCTGATAAAACAGATCAGTGATGAACTGCAGAAAAGGGCAGACAATATGATGCGTTCACAGGATTTGACAATGGTGCAGACAGGAGCCCTTCTGGCTTTGTACAACACCCCTGAAAAGCAGTTGTCCATGAAACAGTTGGAGAAGAATCTCCATGTAGCCCAGTCCACAGCTGCGGGGATCATTTCCCGGCTGGAACAGAAAGGGCTGGTTGAAGGGCATGGCGATGTTGGGGATAAGCGGATTAAGCTGGTACATATCACGCAGGCGGGAATAGACCGGGTTTTGGAAACAGAGAAGGATATGGCTCACACGGAAAAGACGCTTTGATCGGGATTGACTGAGACAGAACAGGATATCCTTTACTCGCTCCTTAAGAAAGTTAAGGAAAGTATAAAATAAATGCTCACAAAAGGGCGGCACTGAATAAGGATGTTAAATCCAAAGACTTTGTAATCAGCCAGAATGATTGAATTGTAGGCAAATTGAAATCATACGGAGAAATTGCAAAAGGGCAAAATCAATTTTTGAGAGATTAAGCGGCGAATATGAACAGCAAGAAGATTACTTAATACCACGCTTGGGGACCCAATCCGATGCTCACTATCCCTGTGGACATCCCGAAAAAGCCATTTTTGGTAAAGATATCTTCTTTCGGCAAGTAAAGTTGAATATATTTTGTCCTTATCCAGTGTCATGCTTAGCAAAAGTTCTAATCTGTATTATCCTGGTATTTTTACATCACTGACCTAAAATTACCCTGTCTAAATTGCATCAGTCTTTTTCATATCCATTTCTTCGATAAAGTACTAAAAATACAAGAATGCTAATGATTAATTCTCCGATAAGCACTGCGATGTCCAGAGGTTTTAACGTATATGACATTCCCTCTGCAAATCCACTTGCCATCTCTGTCAACACTCCAGTAAACAAAAACCCTGAGATATGGTGCAATTTTTCGGAAAGATTTCCAAACATTGGAATCATCATCAACACGATCACCAATGGATAAGAAATCAAATTTGCATTCATCTGATTTTTGGCGCAGAGACCAACAATCATTCCCATTACACAACTAATCAGAGAGGCTGCCGCACTGACCAGTAAGAAAGCCGCGACAGATACCTGGCTCATAGAAATACCACTAATCACCAATACCACAATATTGATTATATTCATCAACACAAATGGAAATAGAATACTTCCGATAAAATACTGCATTCCAGTGACTGATGACGTCATTAAGACCCGTAACGTATGTTTCTCTTTCTCTTCTGCAATGGCAGTCCCTACCATCAGGAATCCATCCATACACAAATTAAGGGAAATTCCCAAACTCAGGATCAAAGACACCAGAATGGGTGATAAATCACCTCCCGAATTGATGCTATATAAAATTTTGACCATCCATACCATCGCCACGGTTAGAAGCGGCCCGATCATAATCGCTGTATTGCGGCTGATACAAATCCATTTAATCTGTGCAACTGCTGTTAATTTATTGATATTATCCATATTAAAACTCCTCTCACATACTGGCTAATCCAAGGGATGCCCCTGTTACTTGTAAAAATACATGTTCCAATGTTGGCTCACAAGAATGAATACACTGTATTTCATCTCTCTGCATCCATTCTGAAATTTTTGCAATATTTTGAGGACTTTGCTCTAAGACGACTTCTTCCTGATTATTCAAAAGTAGATGATATTTTTTATTTTGATTATATTTCAGGCAAAGTTCTTTGGGCGATCCACACTCGACAATTTTCCCCTGATACAAAAGTGCAACTCTATCACAAAGTTTTGTGGCTTCTTCCATATTATGTGTAGTCAAAAAAATTGACATACCTTCTTCTTTCAGTCCCAACAACATTTTATGAATAGATACCGCAGTCGATGGATCTAATCCGCTTGTCGGCTCATCAAGAAATAAAATTCTTGGCTTATGAAGCACTGCCCTGGCCAAA
>Ga0137306_102083_pt1 | contig 17822 bp, 8 predicted proteins | sample Inofroosms_March_FD_97187 | JGI IMG/M metagenome (GOLD analysis project Ga0137306, IMG submission 97187) | Mouse cecal microbial communities from Vienna, Austria - N-Acetylneuraminic and N-Acetylglucosamine D2O microcosms_March | ecosystem: Host-associated > Mammals > Digestive system > Large...
TGAAAGTTTATTTCACATAATCAGGTGAATTTTTGACTGAATTTGAGTTAAATCTCATGCGCCAGCCCTGTCAAAAAATTTAAGTGATTATGATTGGATAAGGGATATCGTGATGATATTAACGAAATTACCGAGGCAAAGGTACGGAAAACGGGCGGGAGTACAAAATTAATGAGGTTGATATCGGTGAATCTCAATCATCGCCGGATGCAGCCGTGTGTCGATGATGTAGAGCAATCATAAAATTTCATATGCATGTTGCGCATTGGGGTAGATAAGGTCTGTAAGAGGTTTTTTCACAGCAAAAGTTACTTTTGCTGTGAAAAAACCTCAAAAAAAAGGCTCCGCCACTGTATCACACAGGAGCGGAGCCGAATAGGTTGCGTTGTTTATGGATATTTGAAAATGTCTGTGAAAAAGTATGTGATAAAATCTAAAAAAAAGTGCAGCCTATACGTGTTTACTTAGAGCTTGTTTGATAATAAATGTTGCCGCCAGGGTCGTATAGCTTGAGTCGATTTTCGACATGTGCCGAAGGAGTGTACTTTATGTACATGACTGAGGAACAGGGCGAAAAGCGGCCAAGATATACGAGACAAAAGGTAACTTTATAACTTATACAATCTCTTGGCTGCTTCTAAAATAAATGCAAAAATATATCAACGATATGAAATAAATTACCTCCCTTCGGTCATTCGCCGGCATATTTCCGCCCGTTCTTCGGTCGTTATGGGACCCCATAACTCCCTCATCACATGCGAAAATCTGCCCGACGACTGACCGCCCTGACGGTAACATTTATTATTAAACAAGCTCTTAACCCAATCTTTTTTAATCCTTAGCAGGTCAGGCCCATTGACTGTAGAGATACGGTCGTAGGCCTGACCGTTGAAAATCATCTATCTGCGTATGAATATTTTTCGTCCGTTGTGGATATACAGTCCGGGAGCCGAGGGCTGTCGGTCGAGACGTATGCCCTGGAGTGTGTACCAGGCGTCGTCGGCGTTTTCGCTGTCGTCGGCTACAGTCTCTTCAATGCCAGAGGTGGATGGGTTGGCGGTGAAGAGAGTGATGCGTACGCACGGGCGGTTGCCTGTGAAGCTGAATGTCAGCGACTCCTTGGCGGGACTTGAGAGTGCGACTTCGAAAGAGTCGGGGTTGTCGGCTGTGGAGTTTTTGGCGATTACATAATCGCCGGGGTTGAATTCAGCGCCATTGAGGCCTATGAGCGAGGCGTCGGAGTGTTTGTCGGAGGTGTAGTATGTGCATCCCTCAAACTTCAATCGGCTTATTTCGGCATATGGGGGTAGTGTGACAGTGTGGGTCACATCCTCGTTGATGCGGATGAAGTCGCCCTTTGTACCATATCCTTTTCCTCCGGTATTTGAGATGGATATGCCGTTGCCGAAGCTCCATGTGGAGCCTTCGCGGTTGGCGGTGCATATGGTGTAGCTTTCGGGAATCGGGTCGGAGTATATCAGCGCACCCTCGGAGGTGCCGCCTTCGTTCTGAGCCTCGGTGATGTGCTCTACGAGCGAGTTGAGGTATACTTCGAGCATGGTGTATCGCTCCTCGTCGAGGGTGAGGGCGTCGGCGGGGTTGTTGGGGTTGAGGCCATGCTCGGTCTCCCACTCGTCGGGTATTCCGTCGCCGTCGGTATCGACGGGCGCTGTGGCCGACATGAGGTCGGGCCAGGCCGACCAGTTGGCGGGGGCATCCGAGGGTTTGTTGTCATTCTGGCTGTTGATGAGTCCGCGGCTGTTGCCCGAGCCGGTGTATGTGGCTGTGCCCCGGCGGGTGTCGTCGATAATGAGGTCGTCGTGGGAGTCGCGCGACAGCGAAGCGCCGGCATAGTCGAGTACGCGTGCGTAGGTGTCGTCGGCCGAGTGGGTTGTGGTGGTGATAAAGTCGATTGGCGAGTCGAGGCGCAGGGCGTCGTCGCCGGGATATGTGCCGTCGGTGGCTTTGTCGCTTTTGTCAATCTGGTTGAGGAAACCGTTTTTCCAGTTGTCGGCGGTCACGTCGGAATATTTTGTGTTGACGTTTCCTTCCACGAAGAATTTTCCCCAGAGATGGAGAGCCGGGGTGTATGCGGGGTATGTCTCGCAGTAGGAGTTGGTGCGCACGCCTATGCCGGCAATGCGTCGGCCCCGGTAGTTGGTGGGCGTGGCCGGTCCGGGCTTGTAGTAGTTGTTGACGATGTTCACGTTCATTCCCTCGCCTCCATAGCATCCGTTGCCTCCGAAGTTGAAGATGACATTGTTGCGCATGTCCATGCGTTCGTCGAGCTGAGTTGTGGGGCGCGGACCGAGTCGCGGAGTGCGCGATCCGTGGTGTGCAATCAGGTTGTGGTGGAACGAAGCCCCGGAGCCGCCCCAGTTGCCTCCGTATCCGTGTGCGCCTTTGGAGTGGCCGGCATTTACGAGGCTCTGGTCGATAATGCTCCACTGCAGGGTGGTGTTGGTGTTGCCGAGAATTGAGCAGCATTCGTCGATACTCCAGGATATCGAGCAGTGGTCGACGATGACATCGTGGGTGTCCATTACCGACAGGCCGTCCCAGCCGTCGGCGCCGTTGGCTGTCACGTTGGTGTTGCCGAGTCGGAAACGCATGTAGCGTACGATGCAGTTTCCGGCGATGCTGACGGGATAGTCGGCGATGCATATGCCGTCGCCGGGGGCTGTCTGTCCGGCAATGGTTGTATTTGATGAAATGGTGAGTCCGGATGAAAGATGTATAGTGCCCGACACGTCGAATACTATGGTACGCGGGCCCGACTGAGCGAGCGCCCAGCGCAGGGTGCCTTTCAGGCGGGCGTCATCCTTGAGGCTGGTGACGTGGTATACATTGCCGCCGCGTCCGCCGGTGGTGTAGCGTCCGAAACCTTCAGCTCCGGGAAACGCCGGAGTCTTTTCAGGAGTGTCGGCTGCCGATACGAGCAGAGGCAATGCGATGATGGGGAGAAGATATTTCATGATTCGGTAGATTATTTTCGAATTATTATTTTGCGTCCGTGGTGGATATATAGTCCGGGAACTGATGGCTCGGCGGGGAGTCTGTGGCCCTGGATGGTGTACCATGCGGGGTCGTATCCGTAGCCTTCGGTGGGGTAGTCAACGGTTGTGCCGATGGCGGCTGTGGTCGATGGGTTGGATGTGAGGAGTGTAATCCGCACGCATGGATTATTGCCTTGCCATGTGAATGTAATCCGGTCGGCAGCAGGCTCATCCAGCTTTATCTCGAAGGATGACGGGACGGTGGATATGTCGGAATTTTTCGCGATGGCGAATGTCGATTCCGGATATGCCGTGCCGTTGATTTCGGTAAGCGAAGCATCGGAATAGCTGTCGGAACTGTAGTAGGTGAATCCCTCGAAGCGTATGCGGTCGACCTCGGCTCGCGACGGGAGGGTGAGAGTGTGGCGCACGTCGCGTGCTAGGCGTATGTAGTCGCCTCGGGTGCCGTAGCTCTTTCCGGCGTCGTTGGAGAGTGTGATGTCGTTGCCGAAATTCCATGTCGAGGGGATGCGTGTGGATGTGGCGACAGTGTATGAGGGGAGTATGTCGGGAAGGTATTCGAGGTCGCCGTCGGCGGTGCCGCCTTCGTTCTGGGCTTCGGTGATGTGGTCGACGAGCGAGTTGATGTATACCTCTACCATTGTATATCCCTCGTCGTCGGTGAGGAGCGCGTCGGCGGGGTCGGCGGGGTCGAGTCCGCGGGCGAGTTCCCAGGCGTCGGGCATGCCGTCGCGGTCGGTATCGAGCGGCGCTTCCGTAGAGTTTAGCACGGGCCATGGGTTCCAGTTGTCGGGAGCATCGGCGGGGCGATTGTCGTAGGGCGAGTCGATTATGCCCTTTGCGTTTCCGGCTCCTGAGCCTGTGTAGGTGGCGATGCCCTCGCGCACATCGGATACCATGAGGGCATCATGGGAGTCGCGCGACAGTGACGCTCCTGCATGGTCGAGCACACGGCTGTAGGCGTCGGCTGCGGAGTGGGTGGTCACACGGTAGTATTTCATCGGCTCGGAGAGACGCATGCGTTTCTCGTCGAGGTTGTATTTTGCGGGGTTGTTGCGGTAGGTGTCGGAAATCTGTTGCCATATGCCGAGACCCCAGTTGTCGGCGTCTACGGCCGGGTGGCGGGGGTTGACATTTCCGTCGACAAACAGGCGTGCCCACACGTGGTACATCTCGTGTCCCTCCTGCTCGTTGACTCCGACTCCGCATATGCGGCGCTGGTAGCCGACTGCGCGTGAGGCAATTGTGCCCGGGCCGGGCTTATAGTAGTTGTTGACGATGTTGGCGTTCATGTTCTCGGCTCCGTAGCATCCCTGTCCGCTCCAGTTGTACATTACATTGCAGCGGAAGTCGGTGGTGTCGCGAGCTCCGGTGGCGGGGCGTTCACCCAGGCGCGGACAGCGCGAGTCGTGGTGCACAAGCAGATTGTGGTGGTATGATGCGCCCTCGCCGCCCATCATGGCTCCGTAGCCGTGGGTATTTTTAGAGTGTCCTCCGTAGCGCAGGCTCTGGGATATGATACACCACTGTACGGTGGTGAAACGGTTGCCATAGATTGAGCAGCATTCGTCGACACTCCATGATATCGAGCAGTGGTCGACAATGATGAGGCGCGAGTCGACGGCACCGAGGCCGTCGGGCTCGAATCCGTCGCCTTCAGTCTCGGCCATGCGGTTGCCCGGACGGAAACGCATGTAGCGGGCAATGATATTGGGGCAGGCGAAAGTCACGGGGTAGTCGGCCACACAGATGCCGTCGCCGGGGGCTGTCTGTCCGGCGAGGGTGAGGTTGCCGTTGGTAATCTTGAGGTCGCTCTGCAGATATATGGTGCCTGAGATGTCAAACACTACGATGCGCGGGCCGGTCTGCTCGCAGGCCCATCGCAGCGATCCGTAGCCGGAGTCGCGCAGATTGGTCACATGGAGCACCTTTCCGCCACGTCCGCCTGTCACATATCGCCCCCATCCCTCGGCTCCGGGGAATGCCGGCGTGCGCTCGATGCGCTCCTGAGCCGAGGCGGCTACGGAAGCGATGATGAGCATCATGTATTTAATCAGGAGTCTGGTTTTCATGACATCGTAGATTGGTCGGTGCAAAATTAGGCAACATGTACAGCATAAGGGGGTGAAAATTTGCCGAAAGATGGTGGATTCGGACAAATTGTAGGTGGAAATTACGCCAATGATAAACAAGCGGGGCACGCCTCGGATGTGGCGTGCCCCGTGTCGGTGTGCGTAGATTACAGGAAGATTATTTTAAGATCTTCTCGGAGTGGCGTGTGCCGTCGGGGAGGATTTCCACGCGTATCACGGCGCCTTTGGTGTTGGCGTTGACCTGCACACCCTGGAGGTTGTAGTATACGGTGGATACAGCACCGGTCTCGCCGGTGACTGCGTCGATACCTGATGTGCCGCCGGTAGCGGGCTCGGATGCCGCACCCAGACCGCCGTGGGCGTTGGCCGCGCGTACGGTGTATGATGCTCCGTCGTTGGCGTTAAGCTCATAGCGGTTGGTGGTGGTGTGGGCGAGGTACTCTCCGTTGCGGAATACGGCGTAGCCCGATGCGTTGTCTACGGTCGACCAGGTGAGAACGCCTTCGGCAATAGCGATGCTTTCGGGAGCCTCACACTGCAGTGTGGCCGATGCGGGATCCCAGGAGTCGTTGCCGCAGAGTACGTTGCGTACGGTAAGGCGTGCGGCTTCCTCCTCGGTGAGCACCGGAGTGTAGGTGTTGGTCGATGTCGGAGAGTTCTTGCGGGTGCTGAGGTCGATGGGGTTTCCGTCCTTGTCCATAGAGTTGTACTCGTAGAAGTGGGTCGGTAGAGTGCCCATAGAGCCCCATCCTTCGGCGCTTGCCTCGGCTATCATCACGGTGTTGAGGAAGTAGGCGCGGGGTTCGTTCTGCCAGGGGCGTCCGAGGACGTAGGGGCCATAGCCTGATATCGTGTTGCTCTCGAATACGTAGCCGTACTTGTTGTTGGCCGAGGTAGAGGGGGCGGTGATGTATCCGCCGGCAATCTCATGGATGATGTCGCAGTGGTCGAAGAAGTGGTCGCCGCCTCCGCAGATATAGTCGACAGAACCGTGGATGAAGCAACGGTCGAGATAGCTCTGGCTGCCGGTTACATAGGTGTCTTGAATCGACTGGAGGGCTACATTAGAGAGGATGTCCTTGTTGCCTCCGTAGAATGCTGCTCCTACACCCTGACGCTTGTCGGCACCGAAGTCGAGGTCGTTGCGGATGGTGAGGTCCTGGAAATATGTGCCGGTGGCGTTGCGGGTAGAGATGATGGGGTTGGAGATACCGGTGCGGTTGCCGTGGAGGATTACGCCTTCGCGGCTCTCACCTACAATCGACACGTTGTATGCGCGGAGAGTCTGCTCTTCAGAGCCGAAGTCGTAGTCGCCGTTTTTCACGAAGATTACCGCACGGGGAGCGTCGGCAGTATTGTTGGATGCTGCCACAGCTGCGAAGGCTGCTTTCCATTCGTCGACATTTGTTACCACTACAGGCTCGATTGCCTCGACTGTGGCGGGAGCGCCTACGGTCATGGAGAGTACGATATCCTTGTCATTGACATTGCCGAATGTATCCTCGGCCTTGCCGGCGGGAATCACGAGCTCGGAGGTGGTATTGTAGGGGAGATCCCATACTTTGAAGCGCACGGTGGCACCGGCTACCTCGCCTTCTACATCCTGTTTTCCGACAAAGGCTGTGACGCTCTTCATCTCGCGGTCGAAGTTGAATGTGGCCACGGCGTGGTTTACGTTGGCAGTAGGTGTGGCCGACGAGCTGTTGACTGCGGGAGGTGTGGAGAGGGCTTCCTTGTTGACGAGGATTTCAAACCATGCCACGGGCTGGCTGCCGGGGGTGAAGAGGAATTTCACGGGTGTGCCTGCTTTGTGTCCCTCGAAGTTTACAAATATGTTCTTCTCGGCTCCGTCGCCGTTGCGGAAGTAGGTGGCAGTGGGGAGGTAGACTGTGGCGCCTTCGGAAGTCACATAGCCGATAGTGCCGGGTGTGTAGTTGTCCTTGAGATTTGTGAACTTAATCTGCTTGATAACCACATTGGCGGGTACGGATAGAGTGATTTCGGTGTTGTTCTTGAATTTGAACTGTGTGCCGCCCCAGCCGTCGTTGGCAGGATTGAGGCTGTATGAACCGTTGCTCCACGAGCCGTCGGCCTGATTGAGCGAAGAGTCGTAGACGAGTTTTACCATCTCGTCGTTGTCGGCTGCTGTGTAGAAGTGGAATCCGGATACGTTGATTGTATAGTTTTTGCTCTTCGAACCTGCCTCTCCCTTGAAGGTGAATGTGCCTTCGGCGCCGTTGACAGAGCCGGTGGCTGTCACTTTGCTGTTGTCGGTGAATGTGGCCACGATTGTAGGCTCGGCGGTGAAAATCCAGTCGCTGAGAGTGGCTGTGACGTCGGTGCCCGAAGCGTTGAGGGCTGCCAGGAGTTCGGCGGGAGCATCTACCTCGTCGATAGTGAGAGCGTTGATGATGATGTCGCCTATGCGGTAGAGACGCAGGGTGTATGTGTCATGGAATACGACGACACCCTCCTTGGCTGATACATTGAATGTGACGATTGTCTGAGTGCTTCCCTCGGGGGTGGGGAGTGTGTATGTGCCGTCGCCGTTGTCGGTCACTGCCACCGCGTTACCTTCGCCGTCGACAGCGGTTGCTGTGATGATGGCGTTGGCATTGGCGTTGGTCTTGATGGTGGTGGTGGCGTTGAAGTCGAGCGGGAGGTTGCAGTTCCAGTTGTATCCTTCACCGGCGGTCACATCCTGACCGTCGATAGCCACGCCGCGGAATGTGGCGCAGTTGTCGGCAATTTTCTCCAGCACCATGTCTTTGTAGTTGGCGATAAAGCCACCGTGACCGGCGTTGAAGACAAGTTTGAGCACCTTGCGGCCTGTGGTGAGTTCGCCTTCGAGGTTGATTACATGCTCAGTGTAATTCGATGATTCGGCGGGAATGGGCCAGTTGGTCTCGGCCTCTACACCATTGTTCTGGTCGGTGACAGTGACATTGAGCACGCCGTCGCCATAGCGCGACAAGGGAAGGGTCATGGCGTATACACCGGCCTGGTCGACAGTGATTTCGTTGGATGTGCCGCAGCCGTCCTTTATGTATCCGATATTCTGGCCCTCGTTGCGTGCTCCGCCGATGAGGTCGGATTTTGCGATTGTCACAGTGCCGGGGATGTGCTCGGAGTTGTCGGCGAAGTCATTGTAGAGCGCGAGCTTGCCCCAGTTGCCGGCATAGTTGCTCCCTTCGAGGTCGCGGGCCTTGAGGGTGAGGATGTAACTGCCGGCGGGGAGTGCCGGAGTGTAGAATTTAGAGGTCGTGGATGGTGTCCAGCTACCGGTGTTCTCCATCTTGTGGACTGCTTTGAACAGAGTGTCGCAATCGGCTGTGGATATGGAGATGTCCATATAGGCTGTGCCTTTGTGCCCGGTGGCGATGGTGAACTGATAGCTGCTTTCCTCCTCGCTGACGAGGTTGAAAGTGACATTTGTGTTTTCACCGGTGGAGCCGATGTTGTCGCCGTTGTTCTCGACTTTGCCGGACGTGCCGTTGAAGTCGCAGTTGTTCCAGTCGATGAATGTTCCGGCCGGTGTCGGGATTGACACTGGGTCGCCCGAAGCGGCAGCGGCCGAGAGTCCTCCTATCGCCATTATGGCCGACAGGGTCAGGGCTGAATTAAATTTTTTAAGCATGAATGATGGTTGATTTTAAGGTTATGAATGCCGGAGCAATATCTTTCCGGCACCCTTAACGGATATTGGATTATGAGATAAAAATCTGCCTATGGTTATTTGCACAAATGACTTCGCCGGCAAAATTATGCTAAAGATTGAAGCGGAGGAATACTCCGGGCCCGCGAATCAGCTGAAAAGTCAAAAAATACACCCTTTCCGACAAATTTGCGCCATCGCAGTCGGCTCGGGGCTTTTTGCGATAATAAGTGCGCTTTAAAGAGCGATATACGATTTATCTTCGCACAAAAACATAGAAAGCAAATATACTTAACCTTATGAGACTACCACGAATTATAATCATGCTTGCGGCTGTCGGGTCGGTAATGGCAGGGCATGCCCAGCGAGCGCCTTATCTCGATGCGTCACTCAGCCCGGAGGAGCGTGCCGCCGACCTCTGCGGACGTCTTACCATAGATGAGAAAGCCCGTCTGATGATGAACAGTTCGCCGGCTATTGAGCGCCTTGGTATCCCTGCGTTCGACTGGTGGAGCGAGGCTCTGCACGGTGTCGGGCGCAACGGGCTTGCCACGGTGTTTCCGTCGTGTATCGGCATGGCGGCCTCGTTTGATGATGAGATGATTGACCGTGTGTTTACGGCGGTGAGCGACGAAGCCCGAGCTAAAAACACCGAAGCGCGTCGCCGCGGGCAGATGGGCAAGTACAAGTGTCTGAGTTTCTGGACACCGACAGTGAATATCTTCCGTGACCCCCGGTGGGGCCGCGGCCAGGAGAGCTATGGCGAAGACCCTTATATGAACGGGCGTATGGGTACACGCGTAGTGCAGGCCCTGCAGGGCGACACATCCCGGAAGTATATCAAGCTGCTTGCCTGCGCAAAGCATTTCGCTGTACACAGCGGTCCTGAGAAGACTCGCCATAATTTCAATATAGAGAATCTACCGGCGCGCGACCTGTGGGAGACTTATCTTCCGGCATTCGAAAGTCTGGTGCACGACGGCGGGGTGAGAGAGGTGATGTGTGCCTACCAGCGCTTTGAGGGTGAGGCATGCTGCGGGAGCAACCGCCTGCTTCAGCAGATACTCCGCGACGAATGGGGCTTTGACGGAATGGTGGTGAGCGACTGCGGAGCCATCAACGATTTCTATCTGCCTAAGCGCCACGGTGTGGCGGAGGACGCCCGCACGGCTACCGCACTCGGTGTGATGAGCGGTACCGATGTCGAGTGTGGCTCGGTATACAAGCATCTCCCCGAGGCCGTGAAGAGAGGTTATCTCGGCGAGGATGCTGTCGATGTGTGTGTAAGGCGTCTGCTTGCCGAGCGCTTCCGTCTCGGTGATTTTGATCCCGACTCGCTTGTGGAGTGGACGTCGATACCGATGAGTGTTGTCGACTGCCGGGCCCACCGCGACCTCGCTCTGCAGGCGGCGCGCGAACAGATGGTGCTGCTTAAGAACAACGGGGTGCTACCGCTGGATACCGGCAAGAAGATAATGGTGATGGGGCCGAATGCCGCCGACTCGACAATGCAGTGGGGCATATACTACGGTCAGCCAAGCCATACGGTGACGATACTTCAGGGCATGCGTGGCCGTCTGGGCGACTCCCTGCCGTATATGCAGGCTTGCGGCATAACATCGTCGACAGAGAAGGTAAGCATATTCGACCGCATCACCGGAGAAGACGGCACTCCCGGAATGAGCGGAACCTACTGGAACAATACCGAGATGGCCGGCGAGCCGGCTGCTACAGCGCGCTACACCTCGCCTGTGAATCTTGACAACGGGGGCAACACGGTGTTCGCTCCCGGAGTCGAACTTGAGCATTTCACTCTGCGCCTTCGCGGGTCGTTTGTGGCCGAGGCCGACGAGGAGCTTGATGTAATCTACAACAACGACGACGGATTGCGCATAATTATCAACGGCGACACCGTGTACGAGCGCTGGAAGGCCGAACCGCTCAACCACCGCAGCCGCAAACTTGCGGTGAAGAAGGGCAAACGCTATGATATCGGTGTAGACTATATGCAGGTAGCCGATGCTGCTACTCTCAATTTCGACATATGCCGACAGAAGGAGCTGACTGTCGATGAGGTGGTGGCTCGTGCCGGCGATGCCGACATAGTAGTGTTTGCCGGGGGGATATCTCCCGCATTCGAGCGCGAGCAGGCCAAGGTGCGCGAGCCGGGATTTGACGACGGCGACCGCACGTCGATAGAGCTCCCAGCCATTCAGCGCGAGATACTGCGCGCGCTCAAAAGCGCGGGCAAGAAGGTGGTGCTTGTCAACTGCAGCGGCAGTGCGGTGGCTCTGTCGCCGGAGATGCAGAGCTGCGACGCCATACTACAGGCTTGGTATCCCGGCCAGGAGGGTGGCACGGCTGTGGCCGAGGTGCTGTGCGGCGACTTCAATCCGTGCGGCAAACTGCCGGTGACATTCTACTGCGACGACGCCCAGTTGCCACCCTTCGACGAGTACCGTATGGAGGGACGCACATACCGCTATCTGCGCGAGGCGCCTCTGTTTCCGTTCGGCCACGGACTGAGCTATACTACATATAAGTATGGCAAGCCCCGCTATGCCGACGGTATCGTGACTGTGGAGGTACGTAATACCGGCAAAGTGGCCGGCACAGAAATAGTGCAACTGTATCTTCGTCGCCGGGGGGATGAGAAAGGGCCCAACAAGACTCTGCGCGGTTATGAGCGTGTGACACTCGCGCCCGGCGAGAAGCGTACGGTAAGCATTCCACTGTCGGACAAACTGCTTGAGACATGGGACGAGGAGTCGGGACGCATGCGTGTGCAGCCGGGCCGGTATGATGTGATGGTAGGGCCGTCGAGCCGCGACAATGAATTGAAAACCATAAGTGTAACCATTTGATAACCTCATGAGACTGACACAGAGCATATACTCGCTGGCTATAATGGCCGCAATAGGCGCGGCGTCGCTGACGGCAGGCAAAAAAGCTGTCGGACAGGCTGAGTTCAGTTCGTTTGTATATATTGGAAACGACGATTATTATAATGCCAATCCTCTTAAGGGGGATGGCGATTTCTACAATCCGGTAATAGCCGGATGGTACTCCGACCCGAGTGTTGTGCGCACTGGTGAAGACTATTATCTTGTCACCTCCACATTCGGTTATTTTCCCGGAGTGCCTCTGTACCATAGCCGCGACCTTGTCAACTGGCGTCTTGTGCGCAATATACTTGACCGTCCGGAGCAGTTGCCCGGTCTTGTAGGGCAGAGCCTTGACCGCGGAGGCATATATGCTCCGCAGATTTCGTACAATCCCCACAATTCAACCTACTATATGATAACCACGGATGTCGGGAGCAAGGAGGGACATTTCTATGTCACCGCCACCGATCCCGAGGGTTCGTGGAGCAATCCGGTGTGGCTGAAGGGTATCGACGGCATTGACCCCTCTCTGTTTTTTGACGACGACGGGAGCGCATACATAGTATATAAGGAGGATACGACCGGGCGACCGAAGTGGAGCAACTACCGCTGCATACGGTTTATCGCCTTTGACCCCGAGTCGGGCCAGACTGTCGGGGATTCGTGGCCGTTGGCCGAGGCCGGCGTCGGTCCGGAGGAGCATCTCGACCGCGACGAGGGGCCTCATATCTACAAAATTGACGGGCGCTACTTCCTGATATGTGCGGAGGGTGGCACAAGCAACCATCATTCGGCTGTCATCTACCGTGCCGACAGCCTTCGCGGAGAGTTTACCCGCTGGAGCCGAAATCCGGCGCTTACGCAGCGTTATCTCAAGGAAAAGCGCACAAATCCTATCACCTGCACCGGGCATGCCGACCTTGTAATGACTCCTGAGGGAGAATGGTGGGGAGTGTTCCTCGGATGCCGTCCCGGGCCGGGAGGATTTCAGGCTCTCGGTCGTGAGACATACCTGATGCCAGTAAAGTGGAGTCGCGACGGATTCCCGTATTTTACCCAGTCGCAGGATACTGTCCCGCTGACTCTGCATCGCGAGGGCGTTAAGCATGACCCCTCATGGGGCAGTTCGGGCAACTTTACCTGGAGCGACCACTTCAAGGGGGAGAGCCTGCGTCCGGAGTGGATCGGCCTTCGCGGCACGACCGCAGATTATTGCCATCTCGACGGAGAGTGCCTGCGTATGCAGTGCTGCCGCGAACTGTCAACCGGGAAGGGGGTACCGGCATATGTGGGCCGGCGTATCCAGCATCATAAGTTTGAGGCTTCGACACGTGTCAGATTCAAGCCGCGCAACGGCGGAGAGTCGGCCGGGCTGCTGATGCTCAAGAATGAATCGAGACAGTATTATCTTGCCGTGTGTGGCGACCGTGTGGAGTTGCGCACGCTCTCACCAAAGGAGGTGCGTGTAATCGCATCGGCGGAGATGCCCTGCAAGGCCGGCCGTGATGTGGAACTGCGGGTGGTATCCGACGGCATATGCTATGATTTCTACGTAAGGGAGGCCGCGCGGGATGCCGAATGGACTCCTGTGGCCGAGGATGTGGATGCCTCCTATCTTGCATGTGAGCGTACCGGCGGATTTACCGGGGCAACGATAGGCCTCTATGTCGAGAGCAGAGACTGATGACATGATATATCTACATGCACCTAATCATATAGGCATATTGCATGGTTGAACGTGGACAGCGCCACAAAAGTCGCGTATGAGGCTTTTGTGGCGCTGTCTATAGATTGTCGAAGATGTTGCTGTGTATGGCGTGAGAATCAATAGCGGAATGACGAGCCGCCGAGAAACTCGCGGAGGAGGGAGGTGGAGGGGATTGTCTTGTCGGTGATGGGTGTGAAATAGCCCAGGAGAGTGCGCAGTCGATAGGCTTCGGCGTACTCGGGTATGTCGCGCGGCACTCCGCGCAGCAGCTCTTCGGCGTATTCCTTTATTACGCTCAATTCGAATATGAGCGATGAATTGAACATTGCATCGGCATTCTCCTGATAGGGGTATATCCATTTGTCCTCACCGCGGCGCACACTCGGCCAGCGGCGTATTGTCTCGGTGGCACTGACTCCACGGTAGCGGCTGTCGCGCACCATGCGGCGTAGCAAACGGTTGTCGGAGGTGGGCACCCAGTTGTGGTCGTCAATCGACAGGGTGGTAAGGGCCGAGACGTAGATCATAAACTTCATGCGGGCGTCAATCTCTTTTGTAAGCTCGGGGTTTAGGCCATGGATGCCCTCGATGAGGAGTACGCTGCGGTTGGTGAGCTTAAGGGTCTTGCCTTTGTATACACGTCGTCCAAGTTCGAAGTTGTAGGTCGGGAGCTTCACTTCCTCCCCGGCAAGCAGGGCGTTGAGGTCGGCGTTGAACTGATGCAGGTCGAGAGCATACAGCGACTCGTAGTCGTAGTCGCCGTCGGGTTCGCGCGGGGTGTCTTCGCGGTTGACGAAATAGTCGTCGAGCGATATCATCTTAGGCTCAAGGAGGTTGGTCATCAACTGTATGGCAAGGCGTTTTGTGAATGTTGTCTTTCCGGATGACGATGGCCCGGCGATGAGCACCACACGTGCTCCGCCCTCGTTGTAGCGGCTCTGAATCTCGTCGGATATGCGCCCGATTTTCTTGTCGTGGAGCGCTTCGGCCACGTTGATCAGCATCGGGGCCTCCTTATGGGCTATGGCAAGGTTGAGCTCGCCCACATTGGCCACTCCGATTACGCGGTTGAACGCGAGATAGTCGGTGAAGGCGTGATACATTTTTTTCTGCATTATCGGTGACTCGGCGGCTGTAGGGTCATCTTTGGCCATGCCCATGAGCAGAAATCCTTCTTCGAAGAGTTGCAGGTCGAACACCGGGCACATGTCGGTCGATGGTGCGAGGTTGCCGTAGTAGCTGTCGCACACACCGTCGAGTCGGTAGTATACCGTGTAGAGGTCGTGGAGACTTTGCAGCAGTTTCACCTTGTCGTCAAGGCCCTGTTCCTCGAATATCTTTATGACATCGGAGGTCAGGCGCTCCTTGCGCTCAAACGGGAGCGCACGCCTGACAAGCGAGTGCATGTAATCGCGCAGAGAGTCGACAACCTGTTGCGACATGGCAACGTCCGAGCCTGTGATACGGCAATAGTAGCCTCGTCCGATAGAGTGCTCTATAATGAGCCGTGCGCCGGGATAGAGGGCCACTACCGCGCGGTAGAGCATCATGCAGAGCGAACGGATATATACCCTGTGGCCCGAGGGGCTCATGGCTGTCAGAAACTCGACCTGCTTTGGCGCGAAGAGGGGGTAGGAGAGGTCTTCGGTCTTGTTGTTGACGTGGGCGCAAATGGGGCGCTGCGGTATACGGTCGGCGAGAGTGTTGTAGATTTCCATGAGGGTCTGTCCACCTTGAAACTCTACATATTCGCCTATGTTTTTGCAGTAAATTTTTAATGTTGAACTCATAAATATGTGATGAAACGTGTCTCCTTAAAGTTACAAATTATTTCTGATAAAAGTTCAAATCAGCAATATAATATGGAAACATATGTTCATCACTCGACGCTTTGACAATAACTTTTATTCATCCCATTTTCCCGAGCGCAATCCTGGGCCGCCACGGGGATGTTAAATGGATCATTATGGTGATGTTGGTGGGTTGGGTTGGTGTAAAGTCGCCGGGCTACGCCGGGCATTTCGGGGGAGGGGACCAACCCCACCCTGCGAACCGCTATGGCGGCTCTTGGGTGGGGCTAACGTTGTGGACGCCCCCAAAGGGGATGTGCGCTAACGCGTTGGGTTGTGGATGTGAGCCGGGATGGTATGTTGGTATTGGTGGTTGGGATGGTGTTCAGTCGCCGGGCTACGCCGGGCATTCGGGGGGGAGGGGGCCAACCCCACCCTGCGAACCGCTAATGCGGCTCTTGGGTGGGGCTAACATTGTTGACGCCCCCAGAGGGGCTGTGCGCTAACGCGGGGAGTTGTGGATGTGAGCCGGATGGGGTATAGGAGTTAATGACATGCGGATGCTTGGGCTATGTGCTAACGTGGAGATTTATGGATGGAGCCGGATGAGGGTGTGTGGTGCGGAAATTGGGATAATATATAAGATAGTGTTACACAGGCGACTAATGTTAAATGCATGATTGTTTGGTGATATGATTTTGTTGCAGCTGCAACTCCCCGCGTTAGCGCACGGCTGTTTTTGTGGCTGTTCACAATCTGTATTTCGTTTTGTATACATTGGCAACCCAACGCGTTAGCGCACAGCCCCTCTGGGGGCGTCTACAACGTTAGCCTATGGTAAGAGCCGCGTTAGCGGTTCGCAGCCATAGGATTGTGGTGTCCCCATCCTCGGAATGCCCGGCGTAGCCCGGCGACTATTTCGCTAATTGGAGATGATTGAGCCTTGCGGAGTGAGGCCCTCGACGGATACTGTGATTTCGGATGGGGAGATATTGGCGGGGATAGGGAGTTCTACCAATTGCGTGAGGTCGACAATCGGTAGCCATTGTAGGGTGGCGCCGGTATCGTCCTTAGGAATACCCTCGAGAGTGTACGCAGGGGTATAGAATTTTTTGCGCTTTTGGTAGCCAAGAGGAGTAATGAGATTGAATTCTCTAGGTAATTTGCGATGCAGTTTTCCAGGGCATTTTGTATTTATACTTAGTATACCTCCTGTTTTGTCCATTATGTTTCCTCCTCCAGGACTAAAAAGAACAGACAAATGAGGCGGTACGTAAGAAACTGATTCGTTGTTAAGAAATGGGTACATTGACTCAAGTTCTGATAAAGATATTCTGTCACTATGGTTGCTATTCTCAGAATTATCCGATGATGCTGTTCTAGTGTTATTGGAATTTAATGCATTTTCTGCAATTTTTGCAGAATACTCTCCGAGGCCTTTATAAATAAGAGGTTTTGATGATGAGGTCACAGAATTTCCACCATTATCATTTTTGGATTGCAGAATCTTGTTGTTCTCACGATTAATCCAATCTGAGTTACCGTTGCCAAATATGTTCTGTACAATTTGTTTCGGATCTATATAATATCCTATGTAACGGCCATCGACCCAGATGCTTACCGGTACTTGATGATGCATGAGAATGTTACCGACGATGTTTATGCCTGGCACATTGGCCACGGCATCGGCATAGCAGAGTATGTTGTCATCCTCGCCGGGACGGACTGTCATATAAGAAAGTCGCTCAATTATATTCTCACCTTTGTGGCGGCTTTTTCCGTGGACGACCACCTCCTGAAGAGCGACATGCATGCCTTGGATGGATGACTTTATGCGCGCTATATACTCCTCGGATGACTGTTTCTCATCAGATTCCGCCGATGTTCTCAACTGCTTCTGAGGTAGAGCCGTGACTTCGGGATAACTATCGAAATCGGGATAGATGTTTTCTTCGAAATATCCTTTTTTGTTGACTGCTCCGATTACAAAATATGTGCCATCTGCCCATTCGATTCCGGTGATGTGGAAGCGCCCGAGGGAGTCGGTGACGGCCGATGCACCGTCGGCCATGCGCGGTGCGAGCACGTTGGCCGTGACTCCTGCCAGTGGCTTTCCGCGCCATTTCGAGCGGATTACTCCGTCGAGCTGGGCTCCGATTTCCAGCGGGTAGGGGAGTGAGTCGTTGATTTCGCCGCGAATTGCCGCCGGCATGTCGTAGCGTGTCCATCCCTGAGTCAGCATCAGAGCGTCGGCGGCGGGGTCGGCCTCACGGCGCGGTGTGCGCAGATACCATGCGGCATCCTCGACATGTCCGCGCAAGTCGTTCTGCATCAGCAGCTGCGATGCGATGGTGACTGTGGTGTCGGGCGACGATATACGACCGTCGACGATGGACACGGCCACGTCGGCTCCACCCTCCACGGCAGGGATTATGACCACATGGCGCGCTGAGTCGACGGTGATTTTCAGTTGCCCGGCGTTGGCGGGTGTCAGTGCCGCCGATGCGGCAATTGCGGTGGCAAGGATGGATTTAATGTAGGGATTCATACGCGGACTTTCGACAGATTGGTGAGTATATATATAGGCGTTTCCATGGAATTTCGATTTGTAAGTGATTTCCATGGATCTCATCGATAGTTTTCGCAAGATAGCATAAAATCAAGATTATTGCAA
>Ga0137306_102084_pt1 | contig 17810 bp, 16 predicted proteins | sample Inofroosms_March_FD_97187 | JGI IMG/M metagenome (GOLD analysis project Ga0137306, IMG submission 97187) | Mouse cecal microbial communities from Vienna, Austria - N-Acetylneuraminic and N-Acetylglucosamine D2O microcosms_March | ecosystem: Host-associated > Mammals > Digestive system > Large...
CGGCGTATCCATGCCGGACAGGGCGTACATCAGCGTAGATTTGCCGGCACCGCTGGCACCCATTATAACAGTAAAATCACCCTGATAAAGCTCCAGGTCGATATTTTTTAAGACGTGCTGCATAGTGCCGCCGTTTGAAAAGGATTTGCTTAGTTTTTCGGTTTTTAATAATATATTTTTCATATGACACCTCCTGTATATGCTCTATTTTATCTGCTGGAATCTTAAATGTCTTTAGGAGGATCTTAAATAATTCTTAAATATCTGCGCTGGCTGCTTTCGTTTTTTTGGATCGCTTGATTTCTTTTCAGAGCAAGAATCGTAATATTTAAGAAAATATATGCAATGTATCTAAAAGACCGCTGATGATAGAATAATTATGAAAATCATGATTTTTATACGGTAATGGCCAGGCAGGAGAAAAGAAAGGAAGTAAAGTAAAAATGAACGAAAAAGAGTATAACAGGGCGAAGATATGGCAGATCGCATTATTTGCGCTCAATATGATGTCAACAAATCTATATTTGTTTCTGATGATGTATGTTTCTTATTATGCAAACGGACTGGTGGGCATGTCGGTTGTATTTGTATCGACACTTGCAACCGGAATGAGAATTTTTGACGGTTTTACAGACCCGGTTATTGGCTGGCTGATTGACCATATGAAAGGAAAATTCGGTAAATTCAGACCATTTCTGGCAGCCGGAAATGCAATTCTGGCGGTTAGTATGGTATTGATTTTTAAGACGACACATCTTGTGCCGGAAGCGGTCAGAATTCCATATTTTGTCATAGTATATGCTTTATATATTATTGGCTATACGGTACAGGGCACGGTTACGACTTCTGCGCAGACGATTTTGACAAATGATCCTAAGCAGAGGCCGTTATATGGATTTTTTACCGGATTTTTCATGCTGTTTTTAACATCCGGGGTCAACTATTTGATTTCGAATTATCTGGTGCCTAAGTATGGCGGAATGACCTACGAATTTTTCAATGAACTGATCATCTGGGTGATTTCCATTGCGTTTGTACTGATGGTCTGTGCATTTATAGCGATTGCGCCTAAGGATAAACCGGAATATTATGAGAATCTGGAGCATAATAAGGCGGAAAAGGTCGGATTTAAAGTATACTGGGAGATTTTAAAGAAGAACCGGGCACTCCAGATGCTGATTATATCGGAATGTACGGATAAGCTGGCAATGAATATTGCAGGAAACTCTGTTGTCGGCGTTATGCTGTTTGGAATTATTATCGGAAATTATGAAGTGATGGGTCGCCTGTCTGTGATTACGATGATTCCAAATATCGTACTGCTTGTATTTGGCATTTTGAATGCAAGGCAGGCAGGGCAGAAACGGACTTATGTTCTAAGCACATGGCTGTGCATTATTCTGCAGGCTGCACTTGGACTGATTTTTGTTATGGGAGATCCGACAAAGATAGATCTGAAATCATTTGGCTTTATGAATGTAGCTTTTGTTGTATTATATATTGCACTGAACGGAATCCGCAATATTGGCAGCAATATGATGATACCGATGATGGCAGACTGCACTGACTACGAGATATACCGGAGCGGGCATTTCGTACCGGGACTTGTTGCGACAATTTATTCATTTGTTGATAAGCTGATCTCGTCCTTTGGAACAACGATCGTAGGGCTGCTTGTCGCTGCCATAGGATACAAAAACGCTGTTCCGCAGATCGGGGAGGAACTGACACCGAGCATTTTTGCTGTTACAATGTTGCTGTACTGCGGTATGCCGATTATAGGATGGGTCATTTCCATAGTCGCTATGAAATTCTATCCGCTGGATGGGGAGAAAATGAGGGAGGTTGAGGACTACATCGCAGATATCAAAGAGAAAAATATCAGCGCAGAGTAGCCGGAACATATATGAGAGAAGAACATAAAAACGGTATGCCGGTCTGGGGGCCTTATTCGAAGAAATATATGGGGCTTTCCAGAATTATGAAAGAAAGTGAGATCTCAGGAGCGAGATTTGACCTGGCGGTGTATCCTACCTATGCGAACAGCGCCGTACCAGTGCCGAATGTTACGGTTCCGTCGGATTACCATCCGTGGGACTGTGATACGAAGAGCATGTTTTTTCGATACCGCTATGAGCTTTTGTGGAAGGACCAGCTGTATGCAGATGTTGATTTCTTTCAGATCGAAGAGGAAACCTGGGGAATCCGGGTTTCCTATGTCAATCGTACATCAAAGATACAGAACTGCCTTTTGAACTTTTTTTCAGCGGTTGAGTATCCGAAAAAATGGATCGTTAGGCCGGTGCTGCCGCAAAAAAGTGAGTTTTGGAATGCGCTGGATTATGAGCGCTTTTCCTTTGCCAGAAAAAGACCGTGGGAACATCTGATGCCGGACGGGCTGCGGTGGGGAGAAGTGCCGGAGCCGTCATTTACGGATGGCAGCGCTCTGGGAGAGACACTGTATCATTTGATTGTGCCGCATTTTGGGCTGAAATGGTTTGGGAGCGAGAAGGGGGATCAGGTATTCTGGCGCAGAAAGGTAGAACACAGTTATCAAAACGCGGTGCTGACCATCCGCTATATGACAAACCAAAATCACGAAACAGTGTGTTTTGCGACCGATTATGGGATGCTGGAATTTACAGCGTGCAGGACACCGCAGACTGTAAGGCTTTCGCTGGGAAGACTGGCGGCGGGTGAGTTTGAGCTGCATATGACGGCAGAAGGGACAAAGAGCAACGGTGTTATGTTGGACTGCCTGTGCATTACAGAGGAAGACGAGGCACAGAATATGCAGATCATACAAAATAAGCTGAATGTGATTCCGCAGATCCACTATCAGGACGGACATGTGGCCTATCAGTATAACTATGGGGAGGCGCCGGTTTATTTTACGATTCTGAACAAAAGGGTGCGCAGCAGGAAACTGTATTCTGGATGTCTGGAGGACGCGCTGATTACCCGGCTGACCAATTCTGATGAGACGTACGACAATCTGACCCGCAGTTTTACGGGCGCATTTTCCGAAAAGCATTCAGATGACGGATTCTATCATACAAATGTGGCAGAGGCTATATTTCTGCCGGGAGAAAGCACCCGTACGGAATATGCATATATCAGTACTCAAAATAAACAGTATACGAAAAAAGAGCTGGAGCAGGTGTGGGCCAAACGGTCTGCCTGCACAAAGGAGCAAAACTGGAATCCAGAAGGGGAAGGATATCAGTTTTCGGCAAGGCTGATGAAAGCGGCATTATTTTCCAATGTCGTATATCCGATCTATCGGTATGGGGAGCCGATTGCGCATTATACGCCGGGAAAACGCTGGGACAGCCTGTATACATGGGATTCCGGGTTTATCGGCCTTGGGATGCTGGATTATTCTGAGGAAACAGCCGAATATATTATGGATACCTATTTGTCGGAGGAGCAGAATCAGGATTTTGCATTTTTATTTCACGGATCTATGATTCCGACACAGTTTTATCTGTATTATGAGATGCTGCAGAGAGCTTCTAAAGAGAAAAGAGAGGCGTTTCGAAAGTATTATGCGATGTTCCGCAGGGCATACTTGTATATGGCAGGGAAGACAGAGGGATCTACGACAGGGCGTCTTCCGGGAAATCTGAAGACGGCATATGATTATTTTTACAATGCCAGCGGGATGGATGATTACCCTCCGCAGGTGTATCTGCATAGGCAGCATTTGGAACAATACGTGTCTCCGGTCTGCAGCAATGCGCATTTTATACGGTTTGGGAAGATTATGAGCAGTATCGCCAGACAGTACGGATATGAGCAGGACAGCCTGGAATATGAGGAAGACTGGAAAAAAACAGCGGAGTCGCTGCTGAAGCATGCATGGGATGAAGAAAGCGGATATTTCGGCTATGCTGTTTACCGGGATGAAACAAATAAATGGGAAATACTACGGACAAACAGCGGAGAAAATTATAACAAGGGCATCGATGGAGTGACGCCGCTGTTTGCCGGAATCTGTAACAGGCAGCAGGAAGAACGAATGCTGGCGCATTTGAAATCAGACAAGGAGCTGTGGTCTGCGGTCGGCATATCTACGGTAGATATGAGTGCGGAATATTATTATGACAATGGATACTGGAACGGCAGCGTCTGGTTTCCGTATCAGTACCTGCTCTGGAAGGCGATGCTGGATATCGGGGATAGTGAAATGGCTTTTTGTATTGCAGACAGGGCGCTGCATGCATGGAAACAGGAAGTGGAATTTAGCTATAATACATTTGAAATGATACAGATCGAGACGGAGCGGGGCGGATGGTTTCATCAGTTTGGCGGACTTTCATCACCGATCGTCATCTGGTATCATGCGTATTACCGTCCGGGAACAGTTACCGGGGGCTTTGAGACCTGGATTGAAAGCAGCAGCTTTTATGAAGGGCATACACAGGCAAGGATCACATATCGACTAAATGAAAAGAAAAGGAATACAATCATTGCAGTCATGGATTCGGGCAGGGAATATAAAGTGCTGGTCAATGGAAAGCCTGCGCAGAAGGCCGAACATGTGAAAGGTGCATTGGAAATTTTTTTGGAGGACAGTGAAGGGGAAATTCTGATTCAAAGCGCAGAATAGGCGGGAGCATGAGCAGACAGTATGAGAGTTATGGAAATTATCCGGGCATGTTAAGCTCAACATTTGAAATACACATTTATAAGGCGCAGGATTTAGTACAGGAGCATATGCTTGGGGATTTTTTTGAGCTTTACTGCGTGCATGATGGAAATGCCCGGGTGGAAATGAGAGACTGTGAGTATGAGGTCTCCAGAGGGGATATACTGCTGCTGCCGCCGCGGACGCTGTGTACTGTAAAAATGCTGTCAAAGAGCTATGAATGGATCAGCCTGCTGATGAACCCGTGGTATCTCAGCAGGCTTTCCAGCCATAGGACAAATCTGACAAACTGTTTTGTAAGCGCAGAACAAAATCATTTTCTGTTCCGCGCAGAACCCTTTATGCGTAACAGGATCGTCTCCATACTGACGGAGCTTCTGGAAGAAAGCAGCGGACAGGAATTTGGAAAAGATATACTGATGGAGGCGGATGTAAGACGTCTTTTGATTATTGTAAACCGGTATATGCACCTGAATATTCAGAAAGAAAAAGCGACAATAGAGAATGTGATCAGCTATATCAATCAGCATTATACAGAATCGATTACGCTTGATTTTCTTTGTGATAAGTTTTATATCAGCAAATTTTACCTCTCAAGGAGCTACGAACGTGTAACAGGAAAGAGTATCTACCAGTATATTCTTGAGAAACGAATGATCATGGCACGGCAGCTATTGATCGGCGGGGAAAAGCCGACAGATATTTACGCGCTGTGCGGCTTTAATCAATACAGTAATTTTTACCGTGCATTTAAAAAATATTACCATATGTCACCGAGCGAATTTATCAAAAATGAAGTGTAGCCGGTGCAGGAAAAGACGAGCGGAAAGCGGCGGAAACCACACGGGCAGGATTAAACAACGGCTAAAATCACAGTTACCCGCAGCCCGTTCTGCCCATTTTCAATCATAAGCCTGCCATGCATTTCTTTCATAAAATAATCAGAAATATACAGTCCCAGTCCTGCGCCTTCTATATTTTTAATATTGCTGCCGCGCCTAAATTTTTCTTTTAAAAGAGGCAGTTCTTCATCAGCCGCACCGCCGCCGTAGTCTTCAATGCAGATGGCAATGTATTGGGCACAGGCATAATCTCTGGGCACGTCACTGCTGCTGTCAGCAGATATCGTCACATCAATGCTGGTATCTGCATATTTATATGAATTGGCAAAAATATTGTCAAATACCTGCTGCAGCCGGAGCCTGTCTGCATAGATCAGGCAGTCAGGGATGTTAGAGATCCTTGCGCGTGAAAGGTAGTCGGAATTTTCCAGCAGTGCTTTCAGCTCATGGCTTTCTACTGCTTCGGGAGTTACATTTAAGTGGCTGAGCTCTTCGAGTGCTGCTGTAAATAGATTGGTAATCAGCGTATTGATTTCGTCGGTTTTTTGGATAATCTGCTTATATTTGTTCTGTATATTTTCGTTGTCTGTCAGCTGAATGCCTACTTCTGATACGGCTTTAATGCTTGCAATCGGTGTTTTGATATCATGGGAAAGGTTTGCAACGAGCTCTTTTTTGCTCTCATTGGCTTTTGCCTCGGCAGCCCTTGCTTTTTTCAGCTCAGTGCGCATAATGTCAAAGGCTTCTGTAAATGCACCGAACAGGTTGCGTTTATCCATTTCAAGCGGGATATCCAGATTGCCGAGAGCAATGCGTTCGGCAAAGCCCTTTAGTTTCTCAAACGGCCCCAGTATCGTATAGCTGAAGTATGTAAAGTAAAGAATGCATATGACGGCCTGTACAGTGAGGGCAGCAGACAGGAATAGGATGACTTTCTGCTGATGGTTTTGATAATAGATGTGGCTGTTATTATAAATAATGATTTTGCCGACGGTCCGGCCATTGGACTCCAGATCCAGAATCGTATCCCGGTGTAAGACCGCTGCATGGAGGGTTTCGCTCAGCCCGGGCTTTGTACGGTGACAGACGCGGCCTTCCTGATCGAGGACGACATAATCAAGATCTGTCAGGTTTTTATGGCGGCCGATGATATCCCAGTCGTTCTGCACAGAGTGGACGGCTTCATTTACCGATACAGTATCCTGCGCCGTATCTATCTTTTGAAATGAAAATACAAGAAGCACTGTGATCTGTACTGCAAATAAGATGGCCAGGCTGGCTAAAAAGGAACGCTTTTTCATGAAATGCCTCCATTAAACCGGTAGCCTTCTCCCCATATTGTAGTAATGTAGGCGGGCTTTCCGGGATCAGGCTCAATGGCTTCGCGTATTTTGCGGATATGGACATTGAGTGTGCCGTCTCCGGTAAATTTGTCGCCCCATACCTGTTCGAACAGCTCCTGTTTGGAGACGGCTTTATTTTCATTCTGGATTAAATAAGCCAGCAGTTTAAATTCGAGCGAAGTCAGTTTCACGGGATGTCCGCCGACCAGAACCTGCTTTGCATGAAAATCAACGGTCAGCCTGCCGTCCGAATAGGACGGGACAGTATTTTGTGCAAACCGTTTCAGAACGACTTTTACTTTTGCAAGCAGGACGCTGAGCGAATATGGCTTTTGAATATAGTCATCGCCGCCGATATTTAATGCAATCAGCTGATCGTCCTCGCTGGTGCGCGCAGAAATAAATAGAATCGGAATCTGCGTTTTTTGGCGCAGCTTTCTGCACAATTCAAATCCGCTGCCGTCGGAAAGATTGATATCTAAAAGCAGCAGTCTGGCTGTGTGCTCCAAGAAAAACGCACGGCATGCACAGGTATCGTATGCAACTGCGGTCTTCACATCAAACATATTAAAATATTCGGCTGTGCTGTCTGCAAGCAGCTGCTCATCGTCTATAATCAAACAGTCATAATTCATGGCGGACTCCTGTTAAATCCTGCTCCGTTTACAGCATATGCTGCCGGAGCTGGTCATTACTCTGCCTGCATAAATAAGCAGGTGCAACATCCAGTACAGTCTTGCAGCCGCACATGCCTTCCCGGCCCATCCGGTAAGCTGCTCTGGCATAAGCAGTCAGTACGCATGCAGTAAATTCCGGGTTGGAATCCAGCCTTAAACTGTATTCGATGGTATGTGTATGCTCTTTTTCCCAGCCGGTTTTTCCGTTTCGGATTACAAATCCGCCATGCGGAATGCCGCTGTGGTTTTTGTCCAGCTCTTCCTGTGAAATAAAATGAACGGTTGTATCATAATCCGCAAAATAATTTGGCATTTCTTTGATCTCGGTTTCAATTTTAGGAAGGTCTGCGCCCTCGGCTGCCACGACAAAGCATTCCCTTGTATGCTTTTCGCGTGTGGAAAGCTCTGGTGTCTCTCCGTTTCTGACTGCTTCTAAAGATGACGGAACCGGGATCGTGTACTGCCTTGCGTCAAGCACGCCTTCTATTCTGCGGATCGCATCTGAATGGCCCTGGCTGACACCGCGTCCCCAGAATGTATAATCACTGCCGTCTGGAAGGATCGCATCTGCATAGACACGGCTGAGTGAAAACATGCCTGGGTCCCAGCCTACGGAAATGATGCCGATTTTGCCGGAGGCTTTTGCTGCCTGATCGACATTGGCAAAATGTGCAGGAATTTTGGCATGGGTATCAAAGCTGTCAATGACATGGAAATATTTGGCGTATTCCGGTGTCTGCTTTGGCAGGTCGGTAGCGCTGCCGCCGCATAAAATCAGGACATCAATCGCGTCCTTGTAGTTGAGTATGTCGTTGATTGAGTAGACAGGGACGTTTTCGGAAAGAATTTTTAGGCTGGCAGGATTTCTGCGCGTGAATACAGCTGCCAGTTCCATATCGTCGTTTTGTTTTACGGCACATTCTACGCCGCGTCCTAAGTTGCCATAACCTAAAATTCCAATTCTTATGCTCATAATAAGTGTTCCTTTCTTTCATGTTTTCTATTTTTGGTATTTTCTCTATATATACTTTTTAAAGTTGCCTGATTTTATAAATTGTGTTACTTATATTATTTCAGCTGCCATTTTGTAAATTCTGTTACGTATGCTTTGCAAATTCACTTAAATTTGTAAATTGTATTGCGTATGTTTTTAGATCCACCTAAATATTATAGAATCTGTTACGTATATTTTTCAAATTCACCTAATTTGTAAATTGTGCTATTTATATTTTAAAAGTTATTTATTTTGTAAATTGTGTCACGTATACTTTAAAAAGCTGCCTAATTTTATAAAATTTATTTCTTTTATATTCTGATTTTTATAAATTTATAAATTCTCTTTCTTATTATTTTCTGTTTTTTTTGATGTTTTAATCAAAAAGAGAGTTTAATTCCCCGCAGTTTGCTGCGGGGCAATAACATTCTGCAATCTATTATACATCAAAATCAATGTGATGTATAGAAAAAATATCGGTTTATTCTTCGACAGTAAAAAGATCTTCGATCGGAACGCCGAACACCTTTGCGATATTCCAAGCCAGAACTAAAGACGGGTTGTACCTGCCTTTTTCAAGATTGCCGATGGTTTCCCTGCGGACACCCACAAGTTCTGCTAAATCCGACTGCTTCATGTCGTGCTTTGCCCGATATTCTTTGATTCGGTTTTTAATCATTTGACAGCGCTCCTTTTCGTTCTTTCCATTCCAGAATGATCAGGGCAGCGGTAAATGCAAAAACAGCTGTTGAAAAACTTAGACCAAACGCGGCAGGCACGGCTCTCTGGCTGTCATAGATATAGGTGCAGGCAAACATAAAAGGAACTAGGAAAATCATTTCGGTCATAAATGCAAAGGTAGCAGCCTTCTGCACATTCAGCAGGAAAAATTCGTCCGGTTTGACCCAGAAATAACGAACATAGTATGCAAATCCGAAAAATCCGTAGAGTCCGGTGTTTTGCGTGCACCATCCCAATACGGAAATAAAGGCCAGCAGGGATAAAAAACCTAAATAGTTAATTTTGTGTTTCATAAACAATACCTCCTTTTGTGCGTGGTATATTTCTATCTTTATGTGATGAATATACCACGTAAATATGGAAAAGTCAAGGTAAATATTTGTACAATTAACTGTTGGTTAAAAAATTCTGCCTGCTGCTTAATCGAGTCTCCATTGCGAAAAGAATGTGCACTGTTTATACTGTATTTAACGCAGCTGCGGGAACAAAAAAAGAATGCCGATGGAGGATGTTGTTTATGGATATAAAAATAGGTGGAAAGATCGCTGCACTTCGCAGGCAGAAAGGGCTGACACAGGATCAGCTGGCCGATCAGCTTGGGGTTTCGGCACCGGCCGTAAGCAAGTGGGAGACGGACAATTCGTATCCTGATATTACGCTGCTGTGTCCCCTGGCGCGGGCATTAGGTACAAATGTAGATACACTGCTTCAATTTGAAGAAAATCTGACAGAGCAGGAGGCAGCTGAGAAGATGAATGCCGTGCTGCAGGCTGCCATGCGGGACGGGTATGAGTCTGCGGAGCCGATGATTGCAATGCTGCTGCACGAGTATCCAAATTCGGCCGCGTTAAAATATCATGCTGCGGTCGTCTGGAATGTTTTTCATGTGTATTTTCCGGCGGCAGATGATGATACAAAAAAGCGGTGGGCAGACTGCGCAAAGGATCTGCTTGCAAAAGTAAGAGCGTCAAAGGACGCGAATTACTGGCAGACGGCTACGATGCAGCTTGCAGGCATTGCACTGGGCGAGGAGGAGCTTGCGCAGGCTGAACTGCTGCTGGAGGAACTGCCCGATCATTCGGTTGATGCCACGATGGTCTGGTCGGATCTGTATTTAAAAAAGAATGAGCCGCAGGAGGCTTTAAAAACGGTGCAAAAACGGATGTACGTGCTTGTGCGCCAGCTGCTGACATGCCTTGCGGTTTTGATGAATCCAAAGGCTGTGCCGGATATAGAACAAGAGCTGGAAATCTGTGAAGCGTATAAGGCGGTTGATGAACTATTTGGGTGCAGCGGCCTGTACCATGGACAATTTTTAGAAATTTATCTAAGGGCAGGCCGTCTGGAGGAGGCTGCGGATTGTCTGGTACGCTATGCCGAGGCTGCCACAGGCCCGGCTGTGCTGCCGAAAAAAGCTTTGTTTTCCCCGGGACTAAACATAAACGACGGGCAGAAGCGGCCTGCCATGTCAAAAGAATTAAGGCACATGCTTGTGCAGGGGCTGGAGGCGCAGGAGGAATATAAGCAGCTGATGAAGTATCCAAAATGCGTGGAGGCGGTGAAAAAGCTGAAAGCCGATCTGTAAAAAGCAGGTTTTTTAGTTCTGACAAAAATGTAAGCCGTGAGAGTTCCTTTTGTAGCATTTGTGTAAGATTTTTTCTTTAATCTAAAACAAATACAATGGCAAAAGGAGAACAGGCATATTATGAAGAATTCATTTTTTCACATTTGTTATGGATTTGTTTTATTGACAGTTTTATTGGCCGGCATTCAGGTTTCGGCAAAATTTGCCCCGGCACGCGCAGGAGGACTGGTGCCGGCTGAAAGCCTTGTTACAGCCAGACAGATGGAGCTCGCAAGCCCCTGGCGGGAGCAGGATGAACAGGCACTGTACACCTGCCTGCAGAGGGCGCGTGCACGCAAAAAGATGACGGCGGCATTTATCGGCGGTTCTATTACAAAAGGAAAGATGGCAGAGGGCACAAAAGACGGCATGTTCAATGAAAAGCTGTCTTATGTAGAATATTTTGCCAGATGGTGGCAGGACAGCTTTCCTCAAATAGATCTGGATGTCGTCAACGCGGGGATCAGCGCTACGGATTCTTATCTGGGCGTGCACCGCGTCCAGAAGGATGTGCTGGATAAAAATCCAGATCTTGTAGTGGTAGAATTTGCCGTAAATGATCAGGATACAGACCTGCATAAGCAGGCTTATGAAAACCTTGTCCGCAAGCTGCTGGACGCTGATTCCAAGCCGGCAGTCCTGCTGCTTTTTACATCCAGGGTAAACGGGGAAAACTGCCAGGACGCACAGGCGCAGATCGGGGAATATTACCATCTTCCAATGGTCAGTTATGCGAATGTAATGAATGATATGCTGCGCCATGGCATTTACACGGCAGGCCAGCTGTCAGGGGACGGCGTGCATCCGTCCGCTTTAGGCTCAGCGGTCATAGGAGAACTGCTTGCCAGATATATGGACGGTATTTTTCAAAAAGAGGCCGGTTCGATTCAGGCCGGGACACGCCCGTCTGTTTACATGACTTCCAGAGAGTATGAGCATGCTGGCATTCTATCGTGCCGTGAGCTGGATATAAATCATATGGGGACTTTTCGAAAGGTCAATAAAAGCAGGTATTTTCCGGGCAATTTAGAAAGCAGCAGCGGCAGCGGCGGCCTGGAATTTACAGTGGCATGTAAAAATCTGGGGTTTTTGTATGTCAGGCAGAAGGATGGCAGCGGCGGACAGTTTGATGTCTATGTAGATGGCAGCAGGGTTTCAGAAATCAATGCAGACAATTATGGCGCGCATAACAATCAGCCGGGGACGGTTTCGTGCTTCTTTTCTGAGAAAAAGAGCAGGCATACGGTGCGTATTGTGAAAAAGAAAGGTTCTGCGGGGGATGAATTGATTTTGTATGGGGTGCTGGTGTCTGAATGATTTTTCGAATTGTTTTTCGTATGGATAACTTGTGAAATTATTTTTTATAGTGGTAACGGCAGGAATATACAATAATTTTGTTTTCTTCACAAGAATAGACAAGCCGGTGCTCTTCGGTGATGCGGCGGCTCCATAGACCAGACAGCTTATATTTTAACGGCTCTGGTTTTCCGAGACCCGAATAAGGAGTGGAATCAATGCTGTCTAAAAGTTGGAGAATACGTTTTGCGATTTTCTTATCTTGTGCAAACCAATAAATGTAATCGCTCCATGCTTCGTCTGTAAAACATTTAATCATAGTTGTTTATGGGGATCAAGGAAAGTCAGCCTGCCTGCTTCAGCTTCTGCCATAGATTTAAGCAGGTGGGCATAGTTGGCCTCGTTTTGACAGAGATAAAGATTTTCACAGAGGTTATCGTATTCTGTCTGGGATATAAGGACGACGTTTGCACCATTATCACGAGTAATTATCATTGGCTCACAATTTTGTATAACATCGTCACAGGTTTTGTCAAAATTTTCAACAGCATTTCGAATGTTTTTTGCTATCATAAATATTGTCCTTTCTTTGATTTGAATTGGTGTATGCATTCGCTTGGGGATTAAATTCGGATTGAATTTGGATAAAACAGCTGTCCTGATTGATCTATGCTACTATTATAACACAGAAGCTGATTGAAAGCGAGTAAAATTTTAATAAATATTAGAGTGTGTCTTAAAATTCATTCGGGGCAAATTTCCCACAAACTATGACGCACAGTTGACAGAAATCAATTTTAAGACACACGTTAAGTATATCAGCCAGGCTTTTCAGATCAGAAATAATACTGATTACGCTGACTTTTTTCTTGTATCGAAGCAGGATGCACGGAAGCAGTATGAATTTTAAACAAAAAAAACAAAAAATATCCCTAAAATTCTTATAAATTTTCTATAAAATTTGCCCTGCAAAATCCTTGACTTTCCAAAATCAAAGAATTAAAATAATGCTTGGAAATCTAGCAGGCTTTTATGCAAATCCGGCTGGAGTTCTTGTATTTCTTCATATATGTTTCAGACGATAAATGTTCCCGCCAGCAGCGACGGCAAAGGGACATTTATTTTTTGTCAGAAAGGAGCTTGCCTATGGGCAAAAAAGAAAAGAAAGCCGGCATAGCCGTATTTGCCTGTATTGCGATTGTACTTCTGGCCGGAGCGTTGTTATCAGGCTCCTCCGGGGGAAAGCATGAGACAATAGAGGAAGTAATGCGTGATGCCGTGCTGCATGAATCAAACAGGATCAGCTTTCTGGGAATGAAGGATGTCAATCCGGCGTTTATATCGGCGGTGACGGTAACAGGCATACTGCTGTCGGCTGCGGCTTTGATTCGGATTTTTGTGATTCCGAGATTTCAGTATGTTCCCGGCAGATTTCAGCTGCTTTTGGAAGAACTGGTGGGCTTGTTTGACGGGCTGGCAAAATCGAACAGCCCGCACCGGAACGGTTTTCTGGGTATTTATGTATTTACCGCAGGCACCTATATTTTTGTAGGAACGATCTTTGAATTGTTCGGGCTGCAGGGGATTACTACAGAAGGTTTGTCGATCGCGCTGCCGGCTCCGCTGTCGGATATTAACGCAGCAGTTTCGCTCGGCTGCCTGTCTTATCTTGTGATTTTGTCAGGCGGTATAGCAGGAAACGGCATGCGGGGAGTGGGAAATACGTTAAAAGATTTTTCGCTGCCGATTTCTATGAGTTTCCGATTGTTCGGTGCACTGCTGAGCGGGCTTTTAGTGACGGAGCTGGTATATTATTATATTCAGCTGAGTATTGTCCTGCCTGTTGTCGTAGGCGTTCTTTTTACGCTGCTGCACGCATTGATTCAGACTTATGTATTGACAATGCTCACGGCACTGTATTATGGGGAAGTATCAGAACAGCATGAAAAGCCCGTAAAAGAAAATAAGAACAATAAAAATAGAAAGAAACAGGCAGCAGCCTGAGAGGATGGAGGGTATACAAATGAATGTACTATGTAAAAAAATGTCAGCAGCTGCCATGCTGCTTATGATGTTTATGATGTTATCAATATGTTCCATCAGCACGGTAATGATGGTGCAGCCGGTATCTGCTGCAGAGATCGAAGAGACGCAGGAAGAGGCAGATCCGATCGGGGATAAGGCAAAGGGAGCTGCGATTGCAGTCGGCCTTGCGGCAGCGGCAGGTGCAGTCGGCATGGGTATTGCAGTCGGTAAGTCGGTGGAAGGCATTGCACGCCAGCCGGAAGCGGAGGGAAAGATTCGTACGACGCTGATGCTCGGCCTTGTATTTATTGAGACAGCGATTATATACGCACTGATTGTAGCGATCCTGATCATATTTGTAATGTAAGGAAGGTGGTCGGCATGAATATCCCTTTGAATATTGACTGGCAGCAGATCCTGCTGCATTTGTTCAATTTTTCTATTCTTTTAGCAGGATTGTATCTGCTGCTGTATAAACCAGTAAAAGATTTCATGGATAAGCGGACTGCCTACTATAAACAGCTTGATGATGAAACAAAGGAAAAACTGGAAAAGGCAAAGAATCTGGAAGAATTGTATCAAAAACAGATTGAACAGGCCGATGATGAAATCAGTCAGCTAAAGGCAAAGGCTGCGTTAGAAGCAGAGCAGTCAGCGGATGAGCAGTTAAAAAGTGCGAAAAAGCAGGCAGAGAAGATGCTTGCAGATGCGCAGGATGGTGCAAGAAAAGAGCGTGAAAAAATACTTGTCCAGACCCAGCAGGATATTGCAAAGCTGGCAGCTGTTGCGACACAAAAGCTGGTTATGGAGTCGATGGATGATGTATATGATCAGTTTCTGCGGGCAGCAGAAGGAGGTGGGGTGAATGAATCGCACAGACAATAAAAAGAAAGATGCAAAAGATACAAAAGATACAATGGAAGCTTTTTTATGCAGTTCTGTCCGCCCCGATCCAGTGCGGTTTGAGCAGATCAGCAGATTTTTGAGAGATAAATATGAGGCGGATGTCAATCTGGAATGGATGGAAGATAAAAAGATCAAGGGCGGCTTTCGGCTGATAGCCGGAAATGATATTTATGACTGGAGCACGGAAAGCCGTTTAAAGCAGCTGCAGGCGGAGTGGATGAAACTTGCAAAATATAGTGACGGCAATGTAGTTCCGCTGCTGCAGGAAAACCTCCGCAACTGGACGCCGAAGGCGCTGGCTGAAGAGATCGGCGTCGTGGCGACAGTCGGCGACGGCATAGCTACGGTAGACGGATTAAAGCATGCGGAATATGGAGAGATCTTAATTTTTTCCAATGGTATACGAGGCATGGTACAGGATTTAAAGAGGGACTATATCGGCTGCGTTCTGTTTGGGGACGAACAGGATATTATGGAAGGCAGTACCGTAAAGCGTACCGGAAAGACAGCGGGAATGCCTGTCGGGGATGCGTTTATCGGCAGGGTAGTCGATGCGCTCGGCGATCCGCTGGATGGCAAGGAGCAGATTACAGCGGAAGGATATCGTCCCATTGAGTCGCCTGCACCAGGCATTATAGACCGCCAGCCGGTAAATACACCTATGGAAACAGGACTTCTTGCGATTGATTCTATGTTTCCGATCGGCAGGGGACAGCGTGAGCTGATTATTGGAGACCGCCAGACCGGAAAGACAGCAATCGCGCTTGATACGATCTTAAACCAGAAGGGCAAGGACGTGCTCTGCATCTATGTGGCAATCGGACAGAAAGCCAGCTCAGTCGCACAGCTGACAGAAACGCTTAGGCGGCATGATGCGATGGACTACTGTGTAGTACTGTGCGCGACAGCCAGCGATGCGGCACCGCTGCAGTATATTGCACCTTATGCAGGATGTGCGCTTGGCGAATATTTTATGAACAAAGGGCGGGATGTGCTGATTGTATACGATGATCTGTCCAAGCATGCGATCGCATACAGGGCACTGAGCCTTCTGTTGGAGCGTTCTCCAGGACGCGAGGCATATCCGGGAGATGTGTTTTACCTGCATTCCCGTCTGCTGGAGCGTTCGGCGCATTTATCCGATGAGCGGGGAGGCGGCAGCATGACGGCACTTCCGATTGTAGAGACGCAGGCAGGAGATGTATCTGCGTATATACCGACTAATATAATTTCAATTACGGACGGGCAGATTTTTTTGGAAAGCGATTTGTTTTTTGCAGGCCAGCGTCCGGCGGTCAATGTAGGTATTTCCGTATCCCGTGTCGGCGGGGATGCCCAGACGAAGGCTATGAAAAAGGCAGCGGGAGCAATCCGGTTGGATCTGGCGCAGTACCGCGAGATGGAAGTATTTACACAGTTTTCCAGTGATCTGGATGACGCTACGAAAAAACAGCTGGTCTATGGACAGGGGCTTATGCACCTGCTGCGCCAGGAACAGTATCATCCGCTGAAACAGCATGAGCAGGTTATACTGCTGACAGCAGCGCTTGGCCGTGTACTGATCGATGTGCCTGTGGATGAGATAGATGCATACGGCAGGAGGCTGATTCAGTGGATTGAGGAAAAGGCACCGCATATATGCAGCGAAATAGAACGGACGGGACAGCTTTCAGATGAGATCAAACAAAGCATTATTCATCTCGCACAGGATTTTGTAAAATCCGTGAAAACGCAGTAGTCTGTACAGGATTTGCGGCTGTGGGCAGCAGAGCTGGGAAACAGGACGTCAGTAAACAGAGCAGCCTGTGCAGATCAAAAGCAGGATGTATGAAGATCCAGACAGGACGGTGAGCATAGATGGCGAATACGAAAGAAATCAAAAGCAGGATGGAAAGTATTCATGATACGCAGAAAATAACAAATGCCATGTATCTGATTGCTTCTACCAAAGTGCGTAAGGCAAAAGCAGAGCTTGATAAGACCAGGCCGTATTTTAACGCCCTGCAGGCTGAGATTAAGCGGATTTTTCGAACGGATGAGGCGGTAAAGAGCAGGTATTTTTATCCGGCAGACAACAGCCATATACCAGAAGGTACATACGGGTGCCTTGTTATTACTGCGGATAAGGGGCTTGCGGGCGCTTATAACCAGAATGTGATCAAAGAGGCGCAGAGGCTTCTGGCGGAGCATCAGGATACAAAGCTGTTTGTAGTCGGGGAATACGGACGGCAGTTTTTTTCGCAGCATCATGTTCCGATTGAACGCAGCTTTCTATATACCGCTCAGAATCCTACCATGCACAGGGCACGGGAAATCAGCGAGCATCTACTGGAGCTGTTTGACGAAGGAGAATTAAAAAAAATCTTTATTATATATACGGATTTTAAAAATGGAATGGCGACAGAAGCTGTTTCTACAAGGCTTCTGCCGTTTCACCGCAGGCAGTTTGCTGCGGATGCCCATGAGCGGGCAGTAGCCTCACCGTTTGAATTTTTTCCGTCGATTGAAGCGGTATTGGACGGCGTAATGGAAAGCTACGTGTCGGGGTTTATATACAGTGCGCTGGTGGACAGCTTCTGCAGTGAGCAGAACGCCCGTATGACGGCGATGGATGCAGCGAACCAGAATGCAGAAAACATGCTGGGCGAGCTGTCCATAGAGTATAACCGTGTCAGGCAGGCAGCGATTACACAGGAAATTACCGAGGTATC
>Ga0137306_102087_pt1 | contig 17793 bp, 11 predicted proteins | sample Inofroosms_March_FD_97187 | JGI IMG/M metagenome (GOLD analysis project Ga0137306, IMG submission 97187) | Mouse cecal microbial communities from Vienna, Austria - N-Acetylneuraminic and N-Acetylglucosamine D2O microcosms_March | ecosystem: Host-associated > Mammals > Digestive system > Large...
CCACTTTAGCAAACAGGATGTACCATAATTTAAGCAGTGAATTAACGAATCTGTCAGGCGGGGAGAGACAGCGTCTATCAATTGCCAGAGCATTATATAAAAACTGCCCAATTATTGTTATGGATGAGCCTGTAGCATCACTAGATATGGGCAATAAGGAGAAATTTTGGAAGATTTTAAATAAAATAAAAATCAATAAAATTTTAATAATTGTATCCCATGATGAAGAATTGTTAAAGCATGCGGAGAATATTTGTGTATTAGAATAAAATACTGATATTCAGCAGGGAGATAGATTAATATGATATATTATATTCTAGTAGTTGTAACTGTTGTGCTATGGATTTTATCTGTGGCATTTAAAAACGATGAATATTTACGACGATTATTCAGAGGAATATGCGGAACAATATTAGTATGTATATTGGCAATTTACAATAGGAAATTTGCGGTAATTCCGGTAGCTGTTCTTTTGCTATACATATATATTCATGATTGGGTAATGAAAAAAAAATAAAGCTATTTACATCGTTGATTTGACGATGTTAATAAATAATATGCAAGGGAGGTATCAGAATGAAAAAGCTTAATAAAAAAAAGATTAAAGCCCAAAAGGCTGTAATGCTTTTTATGTCTGGAGAATATTGTTGCAATTGGTAACACGGCATCTGAACAAAATTTAGGCAAAAAATAGCATGTAAAACCGTATAATTGGCTTTAGAATATATTTGAAGCTAATTATACGGTTTACTGCATATAGTGTTAAACCGTAAACTCCTTTTCCAAAAGCGTAATTACTTTGTAAGCAGTAAATAATCGGCGTCTTATAATTAGTCTCCTATTTTGGTTGATTATTCCGGGGGGCTGTTGAGCCACCTGTCCGGACTTTGAGAGCCACTTTACTCCTTTCTTAAAATACTTGCTTGTAGAGCATTGTATCTGATAACCTGTTGTCTGTTGTTTCTGCTTCTTCCATTTTACCGAAAAGCCTTTTTTTGCTACTGTTGCCTTAGATACACGCGTCCCCTTTGGCCTAATTTCGAAAGTCTTTGTAATACTTCCGCTGTAGTTGTTACTATGAGCGGCCGGTTAGTCCGTGAATCGTAACAAGCATTATGCCAGAATACGATAAAAATGTATTGCCAGAATATTTCAACTAATTTATAATAGTACTATAAATCAGCCGCACTACAACATCTTTCAAAGAAAGGAAACTTTGTATGTATATCCAAAGAAGTCTGGAAAAGACAATCCAAAAAACAGAAAAAGGGTTTAAATCCATTCTAGTCACTGGTCCAAGACAAGTCGGGAAATCAACGCTCCTGAAGCACCTATATAAAGACCGGCGGTATATTACCTTTGATAATCCCGTTTTACTCGCTGAAACCATGAAAGAGCCAGGACTGTTTTTCCGCAATAACAAACCACCTGTCATCTTGGATGAAGTGCAGTATATTACAGAACTTTTTCCCTATATCAAAATGGAATGTGACAAATCTGACCAAAAAGGGCAGTTTCTCCTCACCGGTTCACAGCAATACCATCTAATGAAAAATGTCTCGGAATCCCTGGCCGGCAGAATTGCAATCCTTGAACTGGCAGGGCTTTCCCTGCGGGAGATACAGCAGGATTCCTTTGACAAACCTTTTATTCCAACAGAAGAATATATTCACGAACGTGAACTGAGTTACCATCCCTGTAAGAATATCTGGGAAATCATCCACCGGGGCGGCTATCCTGCCCTGACGGATCCGGATGTTGACTGGCAGACATTTTATGGTTCCTACGTCCAGACTTATCTTGAACGAGATATTAATGAATTGGGAAATGTGAAAGACAAGCTGAAATTCACTCAGTTCCTTACCGCAATGGCGGCACGTACCGGGGGAATGCTGAATTATTCCTCTGTAGCATCTCAGATCGAAATAACAGCTGCAACAGCAAAAGAGTGGACTTCCCTACTGGAGGCATCAGGAATCATTTATATCATGCATCCTTATTCAAACTCCGCCCTAACAAGAGCAGTCAAAACACCTAAGATGTATTTCCGCGATACAGGGCTAGTGTGTTTCCTTACAAAATACCAGACTGCCGAAACAGCCATGAATGGTGCATTAGCCGGTGAATTATTCGAGACTTTTGCAGTATCGGAAATTCTGAAAAGCTTCTCCAATGCAGGGAGGGATTATCAGATGTATGTCACATATTACAGAGGAAAAGATAAATTAAGGAAATGCCAGACAGCTCCTTTTGCCGGGCGTGAAGCTGAGATTGACCTCATCATTGAACAAAATGATACCCTCTATCCGGTCGAGATTAAGATGAGCGCCAATCCAAAGCTGTCCATGACAAATGCATTCGATGTCATCGAACGCATTCCCGGGAAAAAGCGGGGAACCGGCGTCATTCTTTGTCTATATAATTCACCGCTCTGGCTGAATGCGAATACGGCTGCACTGCCAGTGGAATTTTGTTAGAAAAGATGCTTCTGATTTACGGTCGCACTTGCAGGAAAGAATGGGGCAGGCAAAGCACTACCGCTAATCCGCCCCTCACCCCTGTATCACGTTCTTCCGGAATGCGCAGTTCAGCGCATTCCGGACTCGTGAATAGTAGCTATAAATTTTCTCTGGATCAGCAGTAAAAAAAACACAACCGGCGTGAGTGTCAGTACACATGCTGCAAATTCCACCGGACCGCGCCTTCTAATTTTGCCGCCTCCTCACAGGTCTTTGGTATTCCTTTGAAAAACTGCATGAAAATAAACACAAACAGACCGCCGTTCAGTCCCCCACCGAAAAAGGAAGGGATCACCATCGGCAGGATTCCCCCGATCCATCCCATTTTTGCATACTGGATATAAAAAGGAATCGGCAGAATCTGGGGCGGTACCAAAATGGTCAGAATCACGCCGAGGAACATAAGCCTCCTGCCCCGGAATTTGAACCTTGTAAGCCCGTACGCAATCAGTGATCATACTATAGTTATAGGCTCTAAAAAACAATTTCTTGCGCAAAATGGCAAAATTTTGTGCGGTGTTATTCCGGTTTTTCCAGGTTAGAATATGGATGTTTTAGAATACAACTGATTTTTTACCACTTAATAGCTTGTAACTTCTAAATTATTATGATAAAATGATACAAACGTTAAAAGCACGTACTAATCACAAAGGGCAGCACCTAAGTGAAAAGGCGCCGGTTATATATTGTTTGAAAGCACTACTGCTTTCTTATTTCCTGACGCCGCAAATGTCAGGTTTTTTTATTTCTGAAAAAACACAGAATAGACCGCTGACCGTTACTGCGAACGCGGCAGCAACAGCAATCATGTTTTAGGAGTATGGCATCATGACGGACAAAAACGATTTGCGCCAACTAATTGACAGGCTTCATACAGAGCATACCCTTGCAAAGGATGAGTGGACAGCACTGATTTCCGGCAGAACGCCGGAGCTTTCGGAGTATTTATTTTCGCTTGCCAGGAAGGAACAGAAACGCCATTACGGAACCACTGTGTATATCCGGGGGCTGATTGAATTTACCAATTACTGTAAAAACGATTGTTTTTACTGTGGTATCCGCAGGAGTAATATACATGCCCGGCGCTACCGGTTAAGCGAAGAAGAGATTCTGTCCTGCTGCCGCACCGGTTATTCCCTTGGATTCAGAACCTTTGTCCTGCAGGGCGGAGAGGACGGTTCTTATAACGACGAACGCATGGTTCGCCTGATTAACTCTATAAAAGAGCAGTATCCTGACTGTGCCCTGACCTTATCTATAGGCGAAAAAAGCCGTGAAAGCTATCAGCGCTATTTTGACGCGGGTGCGGACCGCTATCTGCTCAGACACGAAACAGCGGATTTTTCTCACTATGAGCGCCTTCACCCGGCATCCCTAAGTGCGAAAAAACGTCAGGAGTGCTTGTGGAATCTGAAGGAAATCGGATATCAGACCGGAACCGGCTTTATGGTGGGCTCCCCCTTTCAGAAGGCGGAGCATCTGGCAGAGGACATGCTTTTTATCAGAAAATTAAACCCTCATATGGTCGGGATTGGTCCATTTATTCCCCACCACGATACACCATTTGCAAATAAATCTGCAGGGACTTCGGAACTCACCCTTTTTATGCTGGGGCTTCTAAGGCTTATGCTTCCCCAGGTTCTTCTTCCGGCCACCACCGCACTTGGAACCATTTCCGGAAACGGACGGGAGCTCGGGATTCTTGCCGGTGCAAATGTGGTAATGCCTAATCTGTCACCCACAGACGTACGTAAAAATTACAGCCTGTACGACAATAAGCTATGTACCGGGGAGGAATCCGCCGAATGCAGGCATCGCCTGGAAAAGCGCATGGAATCCATCGGCTATCAGATTGTCACCGCGCGGGGCGATTCACCATTATAGTTCACGTCCCAGCTGCGCTGACAAGCCGCGCATTTCGTAGAAATTTTACCAGCACATCATTTTTAAAGGAGGAGCAACGATCATGTATGACGTAAACTCAAAACACGCAGAGGATTTTATAAACCATGAAGAAATCCTTGGCACCTTAGCATATGCAGACGAAAACAAACACAATATTCCACTCATTGAATCTTTAATCGAAAAGGCAGCGCTGAGGAAAGGTCTGTCCCACCGTGAGGCCTCCGTCCTTCTCGCCTGTGAGGATATGGATATGAACGAAAAAATCTTCCGCCTTGCCGAGCAGATTAAAAAGGACTTTTACGGGAACCGGATTGTCCTCTTTGCGCCCTTATATTTATCCAATTACTGTATCAACGGCTGTACCTACTGCCCCTACCATTTAAAAAACAAACACATCCCCCGCAAGAAGCTTTCCCAGGAAGATATCCGCCGGGAGGTAATCGCCCTGCAGGACATGGGGCACAAAAGACTCGCCCTGGAAGCCGGCGAAGATCCGGTTCACAACACCATGGAATATTACCTGGACTCCATCAACACCATTTACAGCATTAAACACAAAAACGGCGCCATCCGCCGTGTAAATATCAACATCGCTGCAACTACGGTTGGCAACTACCGCCTGCTGAAAGAAGCCGAAGTCGGAACCTACATCCTGTTTCAAGAGACCTACCATAAAGAAAGCTACCTTGAACTTCACCCGACCGGACCCAAGCACGATTACGACTATCACACAGAGGCCATGGACCGGGCCATGGAAGGAGGCATTGACGATGTAGGCATCGGCGTTTTATTCGGACTGGACAAATACCGCTACGAATTCGCCGGACTCCTCATGCACGCCGAGCATCTGGAAGCCGCCTTCGGCGTAGGCCCCCACACCATCAGCGTCCCAAGGCTTAGAAACGCAGACGACATCGATGCAGAATCATTTACCAATGGAATTGACGATGATACCTTCGCCAAGATCGTTGCCTGCATCCGAATCGCCGTTCCTTATACCGGCATGATCATTTCCACAAGAGAAAGCCAGAAAGTACGTGAGCGTGTCCTGCATCTCGGGATCTCCCAAATCAGCGGCGGCTCCCGCACAAGCGTAGGCGGCTACTGCGAGCCAGAACCCGAAGACGAGAAATCCGAACAATTCGACGTCATAGACAACCGTACCCTGGATGAAGTAGTCCGCTGGCTCATGGAGATGGACTACATCCCCAGCTTCTGCACCGCATGCTACCGCGAAGGACGAACCGGCGACCGGTTCATGTCCCTGTGTAAAAGCGGACAGATACAAAACTGCTGCCATCCAAACGCACTTATGACACTACAGGAATACCTGATGGACTACGCCTCCCCCGAAACACGGGCAATCGGCGATAGGATCATAGACAAAGAAGTCTTGAACGTCCCGAACGAAAAAGCACGGGCAGTGGTACTGGAAAACCTAAAACTAATCCGCGAAAACAACCGGCGGGACTTCCGGTTCTAATTGGGGACGGGGTATTTTTAATTTTACCCCGTCCCCAACTCAAAAAGGGACAGGTCATTTTTAATCTGGGACGGGGCATTTTTAAAAATGCCCCGTCCCCCAAAAAGGAGGAATCGGGATGAATTCTACCCCCGCGTCTGAACGGACGCACATTGGTATTTTCGGTCGGCGCAATGCCGGCAAATCCAGTATTATTAATGCTCTTACGGATCAGAATCTTGCTATTGTTTCTGATGTGAAGGGTACGACGACTGACCCTGTTATGAAGTCTATGGAGCTTCTTCCTCTTGGTCCGGTTGTGATGATTGATACACCAGGGCTTGATGATGAGGGGGAACTTGGCGCGCTTCGTATGCAGAAGGCTTATCAGGTCTTGAATAAGACGGATCTGGCTGTTCTTGTGGTCGATGCTGCTCTTGGCATGTCAGGGGAGGATACTGATATCCTGGCACGGATTCGTGATAAGGGAATTCCCTATCTCATTGTTTTTAATAAGGCGGATTTAGGGGCTGATTATAATAGGGCGGCTAAGGAGCTAAAGGAAGTTTTTCAGATAGATGAGTATTCCCTGCTCTGGGTGAGTGCGAAGAATGGCTTGAATATTCATGAGATGAAGGAGCGTCTTGCGGCGCTAACACCGAAGGATGATGGTGGGCGGAGGATTGCGGCGGACTTGATCTCCTGTGGAGATTTTGTTGTACTTGTTGTTCCGATTGATAAGGCTGCGCCGAAGGGACGGCTGATTCTGCCCCAGCAGCAGACGATACGGGATCTTCTAGATGCAGGCGGGATTCCGGTTGTGGTAAGGGATACGGAGCTTTCCGGGGCTCTTAAAAGGCTTGGCGTAAAGCCGGCTCTTGTGATTACGGACAGCCAGGTGTTTGAGCAGGTGGCAGGGGTAGTCCCGGATGATATTCCCCTCACCTCTTTTTCGATTCTATTTGCAAGGTATAAGGGAAACCTTGATCTAGTTGTCCGCGGAGCCGGGGCAATTGACATGCTCCGGCATGATGATACTATATTGATCTCGGAGGGCTGCACTCACCACAGACAGTGTGGTGATATTGGAACTGAAAAGCTTCCGGGATGGCTTCTTAAGTACACACAAAAGAATCTGCATTTTGAGTTTACCAGTGGTACGGAATTTCCGCAGGATTTAAGTAAATACCGGCTTATTATTCATTGCGGCGGATGTATGCTAAATGAACGTGAGATGAAGTACCGGCTAAAATGTGCAGAGGATGCAGGCGTTTCCATGACAAATTATGGCACAGCGATTGCTCATATGAAAGGAATACTTGCAAGAAGCATTGAGGTTTTACACTAAAAAGTACATTTTGTCAAAGGAAAGCGAGAAAATATGCACTATAAATTAATTGGCTGTAAAATATTTGAACGTGAAATAGCGAGTGTGATATATCAATGCAAGAACAAAATAGATCTTACTTTATTACGGCAAAAATTACATGACAGACCCCAAAATTTAAAAGAAATAATACAGGCGGAAATTGACGCGATTGATGCAGACAGCCACCGGTACAGCAACACTACTACATATCATCCTTTTGACGCGGTTTTATTAAGTTATGGATTATGCAGCGGGGCAACAACCGGACTTAGCAGCAAAAAATATCCTCTTGTGATACCACGGGTCCATGATTGTATCTCTCTTTTTATGGGGGATCGGAAGAAATATGAAGAATATTATAAAAAACATCCAGGAACATTTTATTACACGCCAGGCTTTGTAGAATGTGCCGATGCATTAAGATTAGATAATCAATGGGAGCAAGTGTACCTTTTTTATTTGAAAAGGCATAATGGAAATGAGAAAAAAGCAAAAATGCTTGTTGAAATCGAGAAAGGGTTAACAGAAAACTACAATTCCCTGACATACATTAGGTGGAACGAGCTTTCATTTCCAGAATATGAAGAAAAAATATTGAGGATGGCAGAAGAAAAACACTGGGCTTATGACCTTGTCGCGGGGAATAATACTTTGCTGAAAAAATTAGTAGACGGAGAATGGGATAAAAAGAACTTCCTGGTTGTTCCGCCAAACTGCTGTGCCGTAGAGAGCTATGATGAAGAGATAATGAAGTTGGGGACGGGGCATTTTTAAAAATGCCCCGTCCCCAACTTTGCCAACTTTGCTTCTATCTTGATCCGTACCTCACAGTCCGCAATCTTATCTCCGCTTACATCCATCTCATACCGTGAATACACATCAATCTGCTCTTCTGTAACGTTCGTCTTAAGCTCTTGTGTATACGTCCCTATGACAAGTGCTCCGTAGGGCGTATCAATCTGCATGACATGAATCTTATCCTTTTCAAAAAGCATGTGGGCGCTGTTGGCGCCGGACTTAAAGATCTCCAGGGATTCATTATCCTTTATCTTGATCTTGTTTTTTACCGTCTGTCCGGTTCCTTCCACTGGTTCCTCATATAGAAGATAATGCTTTCCATTTTTAAAATAATACATGCCGGGAGTCGTAACCTCTATAGGTTCTGTCTCATCCCCGGAAGCCTCTCCCGCGTCATAGTGGAGTCCGGCTATTGTTATTAATACGTCCTTCGTCATAGGCGCCTCTTACAGACTACAGTGCAAGAAGCTTCGCAATATCGTACTGATACGGCGGAATCATCTTCTTCATGCCCAGCGCCTCGTCTATGTCAAAGTCTACGTACTGCCCGTGCCTGTATCCTACTACGCGGTTGCTCTTTCCTTCAAGCAGAAGATCCACAGCCATAGCGCCCATAATGGATGCATATACACGGTCCTTACAGGTCGGGCTTCCGCCGCGCTGCATGTGTCCGATAATCGTGGCGCGGGTCTCCATTCCGGTTGCCTCTTCAATCCTCTTCGCCATATTGATGGAGTCGCCGATCCCCTCTGCATTAATAATAATATAGTTCTTCTTTCCTCTTCTTCTGTTCTCCTGAATATCTTCAACAATGATATTCTCATCATAGTCATGCTCCTCTGGCAGAAGAATGCGCTCTGCGCCATTTGCAATTCCGCACCACAGGGCAAGATATCCTGCATCTCTTCCCATAACCTCAATAATCGAACATCTCTCGTGAGAGGTAGAGGTATCCCGCACTTTATCAATTGCCTCCATCGCTGTATTTACAGCTGTATCAAATCCGATTGTGTACTCCGTACAGTCTATGTCCAGATCAATTGTTCCCGGAATTCCAACAGTATTAACCCCCAGATTGGCAAGCTTCTGAGCCCCTGCAAAGGAGCCGTCTCCCCCGATTACTACCAGACCGTCAATGCCGTACTTCTTGCAGATCGCCGCTGCTTTCTGCTGTCCGTCCTCTGTACGCATCTCCTCACAACGTGCTGTCTGAAGAATCGTACCTCCCCGCTGAATCGTGTCAGATACATCTCTTGCAGACAAATCAATAATCTCTTCATTCAATAGTCCCTGATAGCCTTTTCTGATTCCTCTTACCTTAAGCCCTTTTCCAAGGCCAGTTCTGACTACCGCACGGATTGCTGCATTCATTCCCGGAGCATCTCCTCCGCTTGTCAGCACGCCGATTGTTCGAATTACTTTTCCTGCCATGATAATCTCCTCCATACGTATGCTTCGTTATGAACAAGTTTTAGTAAAACTAGTTCCGTCATGCCACATTTTACATGAATTACTAAATGTTTTCAATGGATTTTTCTATTACTTTTACACAAGATTCTCCGAGATAATTCGTCAATCTGCTTAAAAGTCCAGGCTCCGCATAAACGTTCCGATTTGCAGGGAGGCGCTTCACAGCACGTTCTGCTTTGCAGAAAATTACCACCTGGTCATTCCCGTCCGAGCCTGCAAGCATATCATAAATCCTGTCCTCATCTTCAAGAAACGCCGCCTTATCTGCAAACTGGAGCCACAGCTCCTTCTTTGTCTGCTCAAACGGAATCACCTTCTCGCAGATCAGCTTGCTGGGCGCGTCATCCTCCTCCGATACCCTGCCACGGACAAAGATCTTGTTCTCCTCCTCCAGGTACTGGCGGTATTTTTCATAATCTCTCGGAAATACCACGATCTCCACTGTGCCCGCAAGATCTTCCACGGTAAGGAAACACATCAGCTGATTCGTTCTCGTATATTTCGTAGTTTTTGCCGCGATAATTCCTCCCACAGTTTCCCTGGCGCCGTCCCGCACCTTCGTACGCCCGGTCTCCTCATCTATCTGAAAATCAAGTGTTGTCCGGGAAATGTTCTTCCGCCATTTTTCCTCATAGTCCTCCATAGGATGGCCGCTTAAGTAAACCCCAAGCACCTCCTTTTCGAACGCAAGCTTCATCTCCTTTTCATATTCACCCACATCCGGAAGCGGAATATCGAAGTCTGCCTTCATGTCATCGTCCACCAGATCAAAAAGAGACATCTGCCCTGTCATGGAATTCTTTTTCTCCTGGTTTACCTGATCCAGCACCTGTGCATATATGATCATATGCTGCTTTCTCGTCCCGCGGAAGCTGTCAAAAGAGCCCGATTTGATAAAGTTCTCAATCGTACGCTTGTTGATCTCCTTTCCGGACATACGGTCTATAAAATCCTTTAGGTTCCGGAAATCCCCCCGCTCCTTCCTCTCCTCGGTCAAAAGCTCAATCATAGGCCTTCCGATGCTCTTAATGGCCGCAAGGCCAAAACGGATATTGCCGCCGTCCACAGAAAAGGTTCCGATCCCTTTATTAATGTCCGGCGGAAGAATCTTAATCCCCATCTGTCTGCAGGTGTAAATATACTCCGACACCTTCGACGGATTATCAATGCAGGAGGTCATAAGCGCTGCCATGAATTCTACAGGATAGTAATGCTTTAGCCATGCTGTCTGGTATGCCACAACTGCATAGGCCGCTGCATGGGATTTATTAAAGGCATATTTTGCAAAATCAATCATCTCATCGTATATCTTATTTGCAATCTTCTCATCAATGCCATTTGCAATACAGCCCGGCACACCCTCCTCTGGATTTCCATAGACAAAATTCTGCCGCTCCTTAAGCATGACATCGCCCTTTTTCTTGGACATGGCACGCCTAAGAAGGTCGCTTCGCCCCAGGGTATAGCCTGCCAGGTCACGCACAATCTGCATAACCTGCTCCTGATAGACAATACAGCCGTAGGTGGGCTCCAGTATGCCTTCCAGCTGGGGACAGTCATAGGTAATCAGCTCCGGGTGATTCTTCCCCTTAATATACTGGGGAATAAAATCCATCGGTCCCGGACGGTACAGAGAGATTCCTGCAATAATATCCTCCAGGCTTCTCGGCTTCAGCTCCTTCATGAAGTTCTTCATTCCGCCGCTTTCAAGCTGGAACACCCCGTCCGTCCTGCCGCTTCCGATGGAATCGTAGACCGCCTGGTCATCATAATCAATGGTATCCATATTGATCTCTCTTCCGGCGCTCCTGCTAGCAAGCTCTACCGCATCCCGGATTACCGTCAGCGTCCGAAGCCCAAGGAAGTCCATCTTCAGAAGCCCCAGCTCCTCCAGTGTGGTCATGGTAAACTGTGTCGTTACAGAGCCATCTGAACCCAGAGAAAGCGGGACATATTCATCGACTGCTTTCTGGCTGATCACAACACCGGCTGCATGCATGGATGTATGCCTGGGCAGTCCCTCAAGACGCATGGACATGTCCACAAGTTCCTTCACCTGGGGATCCTCTTCATAAGCTTTTTTCAGATCCTGGCTTGTCTTAAGAGCCCGCTCCAGTGTAATATTAAGCTCTTTTGGGATCATCTTGGCAATGGTATCTACAAATGCATAAGGGAGGTTCATAACTCTTCCCACATCCCGGATCACGCCACGGGCGGCGAGGGTACCGAAGGTCACAATCTGCACCACCCGGTCCGCGCCATATTTCCTCACAACATAATCAATAACTTCCTGCCTTCTCTCGAAACAGAAATCCACGTCAATATCCGGCATGGACACACGCTCCGGATTCAGGAAACGCTCAAACAGAAGCTGGTAGCGTATGGGATCAATCGTAGTAATCTCCAAACAATATGACACAATGCTCCCCGCCGCAGAACCGCGCCCGGGCCCCACCATGATCTTATGATCCTTCGCATATTTGATAAAGTCCCATACAATCAGGAAATAATCCACATAACCCATGGACTGGATGACGGAAAGCTCGTATTCCAGCCGTTCTCTTAATTCCCGGGACGGATCCGGGTAGCGCTTATTCAGCCCCTCATAACATAGTTTATTCAGATACTCCCAGGAATTATACCCCTCTGGCACATCATATTTGGGAAGCTTCGTCACGCCGAACTCTATCTCCACATTACAGCGGTCCGCAATCTTCTGCGTATTCTCCAGGGCTTCAAGGGCATATGGAAATAGTTCCCTCATCTCCTCCTCTGATTTGATGTAGAACTGACCGCCCTCGTACCTCATCCGGTCCTCATCTTCTAATTTTTTGCCAGTCTGAATACAAAGCAGAATGTCATGGGGCTTCTCATCCTCAGCATAAGTATAATGCACGTCATTGGTGGCCACAAGAGGAATCCCGGTTTCCTGGGACATGCGCAGCAAAGACTGGTTCACAAGCCTCTGCTCCGGAATCCCGTGGTCCTGAAGCTCTAAAAAGAAGTTCCCCTTACCAAACATCTCTTCATATCTAAGGGCTGCCGCCTTCCCTTCTCCATACAGGCCGCGGACAATATTCTTCTGTACCTCTCCTGCAAGACAGGCGCTTAACGCAATGATGCCCTCATGGTATTCCCCAAGCACCTCCATATCAACTCTTGGTTTATAATAATAACCCTCTGTATAGCCCTTGGAAACGATCTTGATCAGGTTCTGATACCCTTTATTACTTTCAGCAAGGAGCACCAGGTGATAATATCTGTCATCCCCGCTTCCCACTGCCTCCTTGTCAAATCTTGACCCCGGAGCCACATAGACCTCGCATCCAAGCACCGGCTTGACTCCCACTGCTTTTGCCGCCTTGTAGAAGTCAATGACTCCGAACATACAGCCGTGATCCGTAATCGCCACGCTGTCCATGCCCAGTTCCTTTACCCTTGCCACGCATTCCTTAATCTTATTGGAACCATCCAGAAGGCTGTATTCCGTATGTACATGCAAATGTGCAAAGCTCATATTATTTCCTCACATTATTCTTTTCATCTTCTTTGTTGCATATGTATAACGGTAAACCTTTCCATCTTTGTTTGCTTCACAGCTTTTAGACGTTATATTGTAAATAAGTACCTGCCCATATTGCTGGGACGTGGAAAAGGTCTTAATTTTCCTGCGCCCGCTTCCATTCAGATTGCTGCGGTACAAGGTTACCTTTTTCATAGAACTGTCTGTTCCAGATAGGTAGGTATACTCATTGTTGCCCTTATCAGTCTGTTTTATCAGATTTACAAGGGAAAAAAATAAGAGCCGCCACTACTACCAATAGTGACGGCCTGCCTATGTTAAAACATAGGTAACCAGTCAAAAAGGGGTAGAGCCGCTTGTATGGCTTTCCCTCTGTCTATAATATAACATACCTATGAAATGGATTCAAGACTTAATTATACTCACGGCCGATGAAATGTAACGTCGTTACTATTCACGAGTCAAGAATGCGCGTAAGCTGCGCAGGGTCTGCCCCAGCGAAGCGAGGGTATTCCGTGAGAACATGATGCAGGAGTGAGGGGCGGTTTTTGCGTAGCAAAACTCGGAATGCAGCCCCGAATTGTCATGTATAAACAATGGAAATCAGACATGACGCCGCTATTTGTCAATAGTGACGGCCCGCCTATGTTAAAACATAGGTAATTAATCAAAAAAAGGGGAGAGCCGCTTGTATAGCTTTCCCTCTTTTATAATATAGCACACCTATAGATGCGAAGAATAAAAAGGATTATATATGCATTATATCAATTGGACGAAAATGTAGGGGGGGGGGTATAATCAAATTGAGTAACTGTAGGCACGTATAACATAATGCAAGAGTCAGGAGGACATACGTTTCATGCTTGCATGAAACGTATGTCCTTTTTGACACTGAAAATGCCGGAAAGCGGCCGTTTTTCGCAGAAAAATGACTGAATTCCAGGTATTTCAGAATTGTGGAAATGCGTAAGCAATCATAACATTCACCAAGGAGGTAAATATGAGAATGTTTAAAAAACGCGTGTTTCCGGTAGTACTATCATTTTCACTCATAGCTGGCTGCTTTGCAGGAGCAGGAATCACTGCAAGGGCGGAAATGTCTGAAAATGATGTATTTCCCAGAGAATCAGGAAGCAGCAAAAGAGAGGTGACAGAGACGGCAGAGGCAGTCACCGCGGAAGAACCGTTGGATGCCGGATTATTGGGGAAAACTGAACTGGAGTCGGTACAAAATGGGGCTTCGCCCCAGGCTAATGTTCCAATCTACCACACAATTCCGCCGTATCAGCAGAAGGATCTTTACAAAACACCATCTGTAAAGATAGCAGGAGTGGCTATTGAAGAGAATATAACCGGCAAGACAAATGGGGAGACAAGAGTCTACACGTCTCCGATTAAGTTTAAAATCTTCGACACCACGAAGCAGGAGGTGGATCAGATTGTAGAGGCAAAAGACGGATATCTGCCAGAGATTACCCTGGCGGATAACCATACCTATACGATCTATTCCCAGGATCCAGAGTATAAGGTGGTGAGGGATGATGGAAACTCGGAAGGCAAGCTGGCAAAAAATGCGTATATCTGGGTAAAGGACGGAAGGATATATGATATCAAGGAAAATGCTGACTATCCCTATGACTACCCTGTATTTGAAAAAATACAGCTGGCAAAAAGAGACAGCGCAGACCTTCCAGAAGATGACAGAGTTCTTCTGAATATGGAAACCCGTTATAAAGATGCGGAAGGCGGCCAGTTATACAATGTTAAGATGAAACTGGTGAGCGAGTTTGAAACACTCGAAGTCAACTCGGGCAACAATGCGCGTATAAGAACAGAGGTACTGGAAGATGTGAATTATATTGTTGTAGTAGAGAGCGATAAATGGGGAATAGAAGCCTTCCCTCTTGCATCTAAGGATAAGTCAGAATACCGTACGGATAAGGGACGGCGGGGCGAGAGGTATTTCTATGACCATGCCGACTGCCATCAGGTTGAGAAGATCTATCTGGTAGATAAAAAGGATGAACATGCGAAAGACACCACTGTTACCAGTCTGTCAGGCAGCACGACTGTTTCCGGCTTTAACTTCAAGGATTTTCTCGTGATGGAGCAGGAGATGGGCAAAGATCAGGTAAAAGGTCTGGAGGGCAGGGATTATGATGTGATGAAAATAGCCACAGTCAATCCGCACAGATGGGAGGTCTCCAAACTTGCGGCAGGAAACTTTGACATCACAGAAAAGATTGATGCCGCAAAAAAGGTGAATCAAGTCTATTACATGGATCATGACGGAGGGCTTAACCCGATTTCCTTCACACAGACAAACGGGGCTGTAAACTTTACCATGAACAGTATGGGAATCCATCCGGTGGTTATCGAATATGAATCCGTTCCGCGTAAAATGGTTCAGGGCATTACGGTCAGCGGAACAGCCACATCCATTTTCGTTGGAAAAACGGCTGTCCTTACAGCAAATGTAACACCTGCAGACGCAGAGAATAAAGCAGTTACATGGACAAGCTCCAACAACAATTATGCAGCGGTAGATGCGAACGGAAAGGTGACGGCAAAAAAGGCCGGTGCAGGAAAGACAGTTACAATTACTGCCACAGCAAAGGATGGAACCGGTAAGCAGGCTGCTTATCAGATTAAAATTATAAGGAACAAGGTTAAGAGCATCCAGTTAAAATCCAAAAAGTCTGTTAAGGCGGGCAGGAAAATTACAATAAAGGCAACCGTCAAAACGACAGGCGAGGGCGCTAATAAGAAATTGTCCTGGAAAAGCTCTAACAAAAAGTACGCGACTGTTAATTCCAAGGGAAAGGTTACCGCAAAGAAGGCCGGAAAAGGCAAAAAGGTGAAGATAACCGCAAAGGCAACAGACGGAAGCGGAAAGAAAAAATCAGTAACAATCAGAATCAAATAGTTAGAAAAGAAAGATTAGAGGAAGATATTTATTATGAAAAAAATAACGCGGAAGATATTAGCAGGGATACTGGCGTTTGTGATGGTATTCGGATGCTTTGGCGGAATGGGGACGTTGGAAGTCAAGGCGGCAGGGACAGAGGTACAGCGTGTATTGAAGATACAGCTTGTGGATGAAAATGGGAATTCAGTTCAAGAGCAATTGGCGCTTTGTCTGACTTTGGATGATGAAATTGTGGAATTGGGCTCTACAGATGAGACTGGCAAATTATCGTTCGAGTACGCTAATCTGATGGTAATGTTAGATGCAGGTTATTTTACACTCGGGTTGATGACCAATACTGCTGATACAGATTATATATGTGAAAATAGAATAATTGGTTTTGAGGAGGACTTTGATGGTTGGTACATTTCAGAATTGGATGACGAAGAGTATAATGAACCGCAAGAAGAGTTAAACATAAACCTTGTGGTCAAAAAGAATGGAACGAATCCAAATCAGATTCTAAAAATCAATACCATGGACGAGTCCGGGAATGCAGTATCAAATGTAGAATTATCTCTCTCCAAAGATGGTCAAGAGGCTGTGGTACTGCCAAAGGCCTCGAATGGTCTTATCGAATATCCCCTCGCTGAGGTCAAAGCAGCAGGAGAATATACACTTGGAGTTGCTTCTACAGAGAAAAGATATACATGTGATCCGATCCCAGTAATACTTGAAGAAAGCAGTGGAAATATGATTGTTTCGTCTGTAAACAGTGAAGCATATACGGGCGAATCTCCAGTCCCTTTTACTGTTAAACTCATCAAAATTACTGAAATATCAGCGAAACCATCTATAGTCTCCAAGAGTTGGAGCGGTGATATAGAACTTAATGTCAAAGGAACAAATTTACCGGATACCTTATATTACAGGCGGCTTATAAGAACAGAAAAGGGTGACAGTCCTATTAGTGGAGAGACTGTCACCCCAGTTACACCAACAGGGACAGCTACAGAAAAAATCTTCAACGTGCCTTTACCAACAGCAACTAATGATCAGATCGGATGGAAGATTGAAGTGCAGCTCTTTTCTTCGGATTTATTAGGAATGGAATCTGCCATAGTTAGTGTTACAGAAGACGCAACAAAGGAAGAACTGCAGACAGCTGTCAGCACGGCAGAAAAAGACATAGCCAAAAGGCAAGAAGAAGACTATACGCCGGAAAGCTGGGCCGAATATAAGGAAGCGATTGAAGCTGCCAGACTACTTCTGGACAGCGAAGGATCAGCAACAGATTATAAACAGGCAATAGAAAGGATTAAAACAGCGGAGACTAATCTGAATAATGGGTGGATCCCTTCCAAGGAGAAAGTCACGACTTTTGAGATCACTGTCTTGGATGAGGCAAATAATCCGATTAGTACAGACAGTAATTTAAAGTTTCAGCTTGTCAAAAATGACGATCAAACGATTATATATGACGCTAAAATGAATGAAAACGGTGTCGTTATTGTAGATGCCAGCCAAATCGAAAAGGATGGGCGCTACACATTTAAAATAACAGATGACAGCAGCTACACGACCAGCCAAAGTATTACAATTCGTTTTTCTGTAGGTGATGTGTCCAAAAAGATCTATATTCAAAATGTTGCAGTAGCCGGGGGCGCCTATATGTTTGATCCGAACAGCCCCAGGTTAACCCTTAATGTCAGGGAAGCACAGGCGCAGCCTAAGATCTCAGATGTCAGCGCAGCGGCAGCTCTTGTGAGAGATGAAGGAAAGATAGATGTTAAGATTACCGGAATCAATCTTCCTGATTCGCTTTATTATAGCCTGTCC
>Ga0137306_102099_pt1 | contig 17717 bp, 16 predicted proteins | sample Inofroosms_March_FD_97187 | JGI IMG/M metagenome (GOLD analysis project Ga0137306, IMG submission 97187) | Mouse cecal microbial communities from Vienna, Austria - N-Acetylneuraminic and N-Acetylglucosamine D2O microcosms_March | ecosystem: Host-associated > Mammals > Digestive system > Large...
CAGCCGTACGCAGGGGAATTGGTGTTCACGGCATTTTCTGGCTCCCACCAGGATGCCATTGCCAAAGGGATGGCCTGCCGGGAGAAGAATCCCAACGGGGCGTGGGCCGTACCATATTTGCCAATTGACCCCAAGGATGTGGGGCGCACGTATGATTCGGATGTCATTCGGATTAACAGCCAGTCTGGAAAGGGCGGCGTAGGTTATATCCTGAAGCAGAATTATGGCATTGTGCTTCCGGATAAAATGAAGGAAGAGGTGGGCTATACGGTGAAGGGCGTGTCCGACCACCGCCATATGGAGCTGTCCCCGCAGCTGGTGTACCAGGTTTTTGAGGAAAATTATTTAGGGAACATGCCGTATTTTCAGATTCCAGAAAGCCATTTCCGGCAGAAGGACGGGATTTTGGCAGAGATAACGATTTCCCACAATGGACAGGTTCATAATGTCGCAGGAAATGGGAATGGCCGCCTGGATGCAGTCAGCAATGCTCTGAAGCAATATTTCAATATCAGCTATGAGCTGTCCATTTATGAGGAGCATTCCCTTTCCCGGGGGTCTTCGGCCAAGGCTGTGTCCTATGTGGGCATTTCCTGTAATAAAAAACTGTATTGGGGCGTGGGCATTGATGAGGATATCATTAAGTCTTCCATTGAGGCGCTTTGCGTGGCCGTGAATAAGCTGGAGCAGATTCAGCAGAATGGCCAGAGCAGGGATAAGAGGCTGATTGAGATTATGAATGATATTCAGGAGCATTATCTGACGATTACCTTAGATGGGCTTGCAGAGAAGATGCATCTGTCCAAGCCGTACCTTTCCAAATATATCAAGGAGAAGTCCGGGAATACGTTTGGGGAGATTGTAAAAAATGTGCGGATGAAGAAGGCACGGACGCTGCTGAAAAATACCAGCATGACCGTGGAAAGCATTGCGGAGAGCGTGGGCTACCAGAACGTAGAGCATTTTAACCGGCTGTTTAAGAAAAAGTACGGGATGACGCCGGTGCAGTTCCGGAATGCTTCGCAGAGCAGAAAGTAAGCCATTCTATGCTGGTTCATGTCAGACAAGAATACTTTGAACCGCCGGAGTAATACTAATGCACTAAGATATAAATGTAAAAAATTTATACCTGTACATGAGAAATCATATAGCGTAAAGCTTGATTTTAAATATGGTTAAAATATCTTTGAGATGCAGTTGCACAGGTGAAATAATTTTTTTCCTCTCTTTCTAGAATGTCCGCCATGTACGAATACATGGCGGGCATTTTTTTGTATTTTATTTTTCCCAGATATGTTCCATCCCCTGAAGGATAGTGGTAGGCACATGGGAATCCAGCAGGGAATCTTCTGCCATTTGTCTGCGGATCAAAGCGTTTTCCATTTCAGCATGACCACTCATTTGGCGTGGGCGTGGATCGTAACAATCATTCATAGGGAGATAGTAAAATATTTGCATTTTCTCTTGCAATTAGAAAAATTAAGTGCTATCATAAAGAGGATAACAAGATAATCTTAGAGTTGAGAGTGGGCAGTTGTCCACTCTTAATTTTGTGCGTGTGGCCGGAAAGTGCGAGAAAGAAGGTGGAAGCATGTCAAGGAAAGAGAGTTATGAGCAGCGGACGGAGGAACTGCTGCTCCCAATCATAGAAGAATTCCATTTTGAGCTGGTGGATGTGGAGTATGTGAAGGAAGGCGGGAACTGGTATCTGCGGGCATATATTGACAAAGAGGGCGGCATTACGGTGGACGACTGTGAGGTGGTCAGCCGGAGGATGAGCGATTTATTGGATGAGCAGGATTTTATTGAGGAATCCTATATTTTTGAGGTAAGTTCCCCAGGTCTGGGCAGGCCGTTGAAAAAGGAGAAGGACTATGCCAGGAGCCTGGGCAAGGAGTTGGAGATCCGAACCTACCGTCCCATTCATAAGGAAAAAGAATTTTATGGCATCCTTAAGTCATATGATGAAACTACAGTAACCATAGAATTGGAAAATCACGAGCAAATGACATTTGCAAAAACAGACCTGGCATTGATTCGCTTGGCCTTTGATTTTTGAGTGCGAAGGAGGATAAAAAAATGAACAACGAGTTATTGGAAGCGCTGCTGATTATCGAAAAAGAAAAAGATATCAGCAAGGAGACATTGCTGGAAGCGATTGAAAATTCTCTGATTACTGCCTGCAAAAACCATTTTGGTAAGTCAGACAACATCAAGGTAGATATTAATCCCAAGACCTGCGAATTCCATGTGTATGCGGAGAAGACGGTGGTGGAGCAAGTGGAAGACCCTGTGATGGAAATCAGCCTGGAGCAGGCACGGGAAATTGATTCTCACTACGATATCGGCGATATTGTCAATATTGAGGTGAAATCAAAGGAGTTTGGCCGAATTGCCACACAGAATGCCAAGAATGTCATCCTGCAGAAAATCCGGGAGGAAGAGCGGAAGGTACTGTTCGAGCAGTATTACGGCAAGGAGAAGGATGTGGTGACTGGCATCGTCCAGCGGTATATGGGGAAAAACATCAGCATCAACCTGGGGAAGGTGGACGCTACCTTGAATGAGAATGAGCAGGTGAAGGGCGAGGTCTTCCAGCCGACAGAGCGTATCAAGGTCTACATCCTGGAAGTGAAATCCACATCCAAAGGCCCCAGGATATCCGTCTCCAGAACCCATCCGGAATTGGTGAAGCGGCTGTTTGAGTCAGAAGTGACAGAGGTAAAGGATGGGATTGTGGAGATTAAGAGCATTTCCAGGGAGGCGGGCAGCCGGACGAAGATTGCTGTATGGAGCAATGACCCGGATGTGGATCCGGTAGGCGCCTGCGTGGGAGTGAACGGCACCAGGGTGAATGCCATTGTCAATGAGCTGCGCGGGGAAAAGATAGATATTATCAACTGGAGCGACAATGCCGCTATGCTGATTGAAAATGCCTTAAGCCCAGCAAAAGTGATTTCTGTAATTGCGGATGCTGATGAGAAGACGGCCAAGGTCGTAGTGCCCGATTACCAGCTGTCCCTGGCGATTGGCAAAGAGGGGCAGAATGCAAGGCTGGCTGCAAGGCTGACGGGATTCAAGATTGATATTAAGAGTGAAACCCAGGCCAGGGAGGCCGGGGACTTCATGGATTATGAAAATGACTATGAAGAATATGATCAGGATTACCTGGAGGAAGGCTACGCAGATGGATACGGCAGGGAATTAGGGGAAGAAGAATATGCGGACGGCTATGCCGGGACATCGGAAGAAGGCAGCTATGCGGACGGCTATGCCGGAACGCCAGAAGAAGGCAGTTATGCAGACGGCTATGCCGGGGATTATCTGGAGGAAGGCTACGCAGCTGAATACAGCAGGGAATTAGGGGAAGAAGAATATGCGGACGGCTATGCTGGAACGCCGGAAGAAGGCAGCTATGCAGATGACTATGCTGTGGAATCGGAAGAAGAAGGCAGCTATGCGGATGACTATGCTGTGGAATCGGAAGAAGAAGGCAGCTATGCGGATGACTATGCTGTGGAATCGGAAGAAGAAGGCGGCTATGCAGATGATTTCGCCGGGGAGCCGGAAGAGGGAGAGAAAGATGAGTAAAAAGATTCCCATGCGCCAATGTGTTGGATGCGGAGAGATGAAAGGCAAGAAGGAGATGCTCCGTGTGATTAAGACTTCGGAAGGAGAAATCCTTCTGGATGTGACAGGGAAAAAGAATGGCCGGGGCGCATACCTTTGCCCGAATCAGGAATGCCTGGCAAAGGCCTTGAAGACAAAGGGATTGGAACGCTCTCTAAAGGCCGCCATACCCAAAGAAAGTATTGAAAATCTGGTAAAGGAGATGGAAAATATTGCAGCAAGATAGGATATTATCCATGCTTGGATTGGCCACAAGGGCGGGAAAAGTGGTAAGCGGTGAATTTTCCACAGAGAAGGCCGTAAAGAGCAGGAAAGCATTTCTGGTGATTGTCTCTTCAGAGGCATCGGAAAATACCAAGAAGATGTTCCGTAATATGTGCAGCTTTTATAAAGTGCCATGGTATGTGTATGCGCCTATGGAGGAATTGGGCCATGCGATTGGCAAAGGCTTCCGCGCCTCCCTTGCAGTATTGGACGCGGGGTTTGCCAAAAGCCTGGAAGAGAAACTGAAAGCGGATGGGAACGTTGCGCCAGGGATGGCAGAGGATATGGAAAGCGCCTGGGAACACAGCGCAGAGATCAGTAATAAAAGAGGGGATGGCAGAAAATGAGGAACAGAAAATGCAGTCTGAAAATGGAGTGGAAAATATGGAACATTGAAGAATCGTGAGAATATTGAGATAGCGGAGGTAGTAACGTATGGCTAAAATTAGAATATATGAAATTGCAAAAGAATTAAAGGTACAGTCGAAAGAGGTGGTAAAGTTTTTGAAGGAAAAGAACATCAACGACAAGGTAGCCAGCAGTTCCATTGAGGGTGAGACAATTGCCATGGTGAGGAATCAATTTGCAGCAGAGGGCGGGAAGGGACAGAAGCCAGAGGCAGGAGAGAAAGGAACTGGCACAGGAAAACCAGAGCCAGCACGGAAGCAACAGGAATCCCCAAAGGCAGGGGAACCTCAGAAAGCAGGAAAATCTCAGAAAGCAGGAGAAACCCAAAAAACAGGAGAACCCAAAAAAGTAGAAGAAACCAGGAAGGAAGAAGGGGCAAGGATGTCTGAAGAACCAAAGAAAGTAACAGAAGGAAAAGGATTGGGAGGGGCAAAGGCATCGGGAGAGCCGAAGAAAGCAGCAGAAGCAAAGATGTCAGAAGAGCCGAAGAAAGCAGCTGAAGCAAAGGGAACGGAAGCCAGAAAGGGAGAGGATCCCAAAAAGGAAGGCGTATCCCAGGAGGGGAGCCAGCCTGCAGAACGCCCCAAGAAGAAAGCAAGCATTACAGCCGTATTTAACCCCCAGAACAGCAAGACGGCGCCAAGGCGTAGCAGGGGAGGGGATAAGAATAAGAGCCAGGGTGAAAAAGGAAAGTCGCAGGGTGAAAGAGCCGTAAGGGGCAAAGAAGATCGTCTGCCCAAAGGACAGGAAGAAAAGCCTAGAAACATTGTAAATCCAGAAGAGCGGAACGCCCAGGACCAGGAGGATCCGGGCAAGAATAACAGGCTTCAGGAAGAGAAGGGACAGAACAGCCGGGGGCAGGGAGACCGAAGCGGAAGGCCGCAGGGAGAGCGCAATGGTCGGGGTCAGGGAGACCGTGGAGGAAGAAACCAAGGAGACCGAAGCGGAAGGCCGCAGGGAGACCGTGGAGGAAGAAACCAAGGAGACCGAAGCGGAAGGCCGCAGGGAGAGCGCGGAGGCCGGAGGCCGGAAGACCGTGAGCGGGGCGGCCGGAGCCAGGACGATCAGGAACGCAATGGGCGTTTCCGTTCAGAGCGAGACCGAAACGGAAGGCCGCAGGGGGATCGTGACCGAAGCGGAAGGCCGCAGGGAGACCGTGATCGAAGCGGAAGGCCGCAAGGAGATCGCAACAGCCGTTTCCGCGGGGAACGGGACGGAGGAAGGCCGCAGGGAGAGCGAGACCGAAGCGGAAGGCCGCAGGGAGACCGAGACCGAAGCGGAAGGCCACAGGGAGAGCGAGACCGAAGCGGAAGGCCGCAGGGAGACCGCGGAGGCCGTTACGGGGGAGACCGTGGCGGGAGGAATGCCCAGAATGCGCGCTCCGGACAAGGCGGGCGTCCCGGGCAGAGGAACCGTTTTGAGCAGGAGATTAATAAGCTGAACCAGGGTTCCCAGTCTGTGCCGATGGACGAGGCACGAGGCAAGGAGAGCCGGGAACGTGACAACCGCAAGGGCGGCAGCCAGCGCCATGAGAAGGAATTGATGGGCAGGAAAAAGGAGCGCTTTGATAACCTGGAGAAGAAGCCCAGGAACAAGAAGGATCATCAGAAGCAGCAGCCCAAGGCAGAGGATACGATTAAGACGCTGACCCTTCCGGAGAAGATGACTATCAAAGAGCTGGCTGACCGTATGAAGGTGCAGTCTTCCGTTATTATAAAGAAGCTGTTTTTACAGGGCAATATCCTGACCGTGAACAGTGAGATAGATTTTGCCACAGCCGAAGAGATTGCACTGGAGTTTAATTGCATCTGTGAACAGGAAGAGAAGGTAGACGTTATTGCAGAGTTGCTGAAGGAAGCGGAAGAAGATGAATCCACGCAAGTAAAACGCCCGCCGGTTGTCTGTGTAATGGGCCATGTAGACCACGGGAAGACTTCCCTGCTGGACGCCATCCGCGATACCCATGTGATTGACAAGGAGGCAGGCGGCATCACCCAGCATATCGGCGCTTACATGGTAGAATGCAATGGAGAGAAGATCACCTTCCTTGATACGCCAGGGCATGAAGCGTTTACGGCGATGCGTATGCGCGGGGCGAACGCCACAGATATCGCCATCCTCGTGGTGGCTGCAGACGACGGCGTGATGCCGCAGACCATAGAGGCCATCAGCCATGCCAAGGCGGCAGAGGTAGAGATCATTGTAGCCATCAACAAGATTGATAAGCCAAGCGCGAATATTGAACGCGTGAAGCAGGAGCTGGCAGAGTATGAGCTGATCCCAGAGGATTGGGGCGGAAGCACGATTTTTGTGCCAGTGTCTGCCCATACCCATGAGGGAATCGACAGCCTGTTGGAAATGGTGCTGCTGACAGCAGAAATCAGCGAACTGAAGGCCAACCCCAAACGGAATGCAAGGGGACTTGTCATTGAGGCACAGCTTGACAAGGGACGCGGTTCCGTAGCCACCGTCCTCGTGCAGAAGGGAACGCTGAAGGTAGGCCAGCCGGTGGCTTGCGGAAGCTGCTATGGAAAAGTCCGCGCCATGATTGACGATAAGGGCAGGAGGGTCAAGGAAGCAGGCCCATCCACGCCAGTGGAAATATTAGGGTTGAATAATGTGCCCAATGCCGGGGAAATCTTTGTATGTACCGATACGGAGAAAGAGGCGAAGGGCTTTGCCGAGACCTTTATCTCCGAAGGGCGTGAGAGGATGCTGGAAGATACCAAGTCCAGGATGTCCCTGGATGACCTGTTCTCCCAGATTCAGTCCGGGAATATCAAAGAGCTGCCGATTATTGTGAAAGCCGATGTACAGGGTTCCGTAGAGGCTGTAAAGCAGAGCCTGCTGAAGCTTTCGAATGAGGAAGTCGTAGTAAAGGTCATCCATGGCGGTGTCGGCGCCATCAACGAGTCTGACGTGAGCCTGGCTTCTGCTTCCAATGCGATTATCATTGGATTTAATGTAAGGCCGGACGCCACAGCCAAGGCGACCGCAGAACGGGAAGGCGTAGACGTAAGGCTATACAAGGTAATTTACAATGCCATTGAGGATGTGCAGGCTGCTATGAAGGGGATGCTGGATCCGATTTTCGAGGAAAAAGTATTAGGCCATGCAGAAGTCCGGCAGATTTTCAAGGCCTCCGGCGTGGGGAATATTGCAGGCTCCTATGTGCTGGACGGCATACTGCAGAGAGGGTGCAAGGTACGCATATCCAGGGAAGGGAAGCAGATTTTCGAAGGCAACCTGGCGTCCCTGCGGCGCTTCCAGGATGACGTGAAGGAAGTGAAGACAGGATATGAGTGCGGGCTGGTATTTGAAGGATTTAACGACATCCAGGAACTGGACATCGTCGAATCTTATACCATGGTAGAAGTTCCGCGTTAAGCGGGAGAGCCAGGGCAGGAGTTCTGTAGCAGAGCCGGGAAGAAACACGGCAAAGGTACGGAGCAGTTGCTGGAAAGGAATAAAATGAGAAAAAATAGCATTAAGAATACAAGGATTAATGGGGAAGTTCTGCGGGAGCTGAGCAGTATTATCCAGGGGGGCATCAAAGACCCCAGGATCCATCCTCTGACGTCCGTGGTTTCCGTGGAAGTGGCTCCGGATTTAAAGAGCTGCAAGGCATATATCAGCGTGTTCGGGGATGAGAAAGCCCGTGAAGATACCCTGGCGGGCCTTCGGAGCGCAGAAGGCTATATCCGCGGCCGGCTGGCAAAGAGCATCAACCTTCGGAATACGCCGGAAATCCGTTTTATTATGGATCAGTCGATTGAATATGGCGTGAATATGTCGCGGCTGATTGACGAAGTCAACGGGCGGGGAGAGGAATAACATGAAAGATTTAGCGTCTCAGTTAAAGCAGGTAAAAACAGTTGCCATCGCCGGGCATGTCAAGCCGGATGGCGACTGTGTAGGCTCCTGCCTGGCAACGTATAATTACATTGCCGCCTGGTTTCCGCAGATAGAAGTTGATTTGTACCTGGAGCCAATACCCAATATTTTTAAATTCCTGAAAAATGCGGATAAAATCTGCCATTGCTGCGAGAGCAATCAGGCATATGATTTGTGCATTGTGCAGGACTGCGGAGATACCGGCCGTCTGGGCGGGGCAGTAAAATATTTTGACACGGCCAGGAAGACGATCTGTATTGACCACCATATCAGCAATGCCAGCTTCGCGGATGAGAACTATATTTTCCCGGAGGCCAGCTCTACGTCAGAACTGATTTTTGACCTGATAGAAGAAGAGAGGATTACGCCGGAAATTGCGGAATGCATCTATGTGGGCATGATCCATGACACAGGGGTATTCCAGTATTCCAGCACGTCCTCCAAGACAATGCGGGCCGCAGGCATCCTGATGGACAAGGGGATTGATTTCTCCAAAATTGTCGATGAGACTTTTTTTGCCAAGACCTATGGCCAGAATAAGATTCTGGGGCAGGCTCTTTTGAACAGTGAGCAGTATTTAGAGGGGCAAGTGATTGCCACGGTGATTACCCAGGAGGAAATGGCCAGATATCAGGTGAAGGCCAGGCATCTGGAGGGGATAGTCAGCCAGCTGCGGGTCACAAAGGGCGTAGAAGCAGCTATTTTCCTTTATGAAAACGAAGACGGCGCCTGGAAGGTAAGCATGCGCTCGAATGGCAGGGTGGATGTGGCAAGGATTGCTATGAACCACGGGGGCGGAGGCCATGTGCGGGCTGCCGGGGCTACCTTGGAAGGAGAGCCTAAGGAGCGGATTGGCGAGATCTGTGAAGAAATAAAGGAGCAGCTGCAGGCACAGGCTTTGGAGGGTTAGAGAAGCAATTATGGTCAATGGAATCATCAATGTGTATAAGGAAAAGGGCTACACCTCCCATGATGTGGTGGCAAAGCTGCGGGGGATCTTCCGGCAGAAAAAAATCGGGCATACAGGTACGCTTGACCCTGACGCGGAAGGCGTGCTGCCCGTGTGCCTGGGCAAGGCTACCCGTGTCTGTGATCTTCTTGCAGACAAGGACAAAGTCTACGACGCCGTACTGCGGCTGGGGATTGTCACCGATACCCAGGATATGACGGGGCGGGTGCAGTCAGAACAGGAGGGGTCCTGTACACAGGAAGAAATAGAGGAAACGATCCGGGGGTTTGTAGGAGACTACTGGCAGACCCCGCCTATGTATTCCGCGCTGAAAGTCAATGGGAAGAAGCTCTGTGATTTGGCCAGGGCAGGGGTGGAAGTGGAGCGCAAGCCCCGCCAGGTTACGCTGTATTCCATTCAGATAGAAGAGGTTTCTCTGCCAAGGGTGCGGATGCGGGTGCATTGCTCCAAAGGAACCTATATCCGTACGCTGTGCCATGATATTGGACAGGCCCTTGGCTGCGGGGGCTGTATGGAATCCCTGGTGCGTACTCAGGTGGCAGATTTTATGCTGCAGGAGGCTCACAGAATTGCCGAGATTGAAGCATGGGTGAAGCGTGCCAGGGAACAGGCCATCCAGACAGAACTGCGCAGGGAAGACCTCCTGGGGCTGGTAGCGAACACGGACAGCGTATTTACCCAGTATCCAGAGGTATCCGTGAAGGAGGAATTTTCCAGGCTGCTCTATAATGGGAACCCATTGCTGGAAGAGTGGGCCAAAGGATGGAAAGCGGAATATCGGGACTTGGCCGTACGGGTTTATGACAGCAGGCAGGCCTTTATTGGCATTTACCACTGGGATGAGAAGATACAGAAAATCAAGCCCATGAAAATATTTATGGAGTAAGGACAGGAAAGCCATGGAATACATAAAGCAGAGCTTTAATTTCAAAATAGAAGAGCCAACGGTGCTGTCGCTGGGCAAGTTCGATGGGCTTCATCGGGGGCATGAGCTGCTGATGCGGTATATGGCAGAGAAGAAAACAGCGCTGGATGGGCTGAAGGCCGTCGTGTTCACCTTTGACGTCCCTCCGCAGGGTAAGCTGCACAAGACCCGGCCGCAGGTGCTTACTACAAATGCGGAAAAGGTAAAGCTGTTTGAAGGCGTGGGCGTGGATTATCTGATCGAATGCCCATTTACAGAGGAAATACGCTGCATGGAGCCAGAGGATTTTATCCGTAAGACAGTAAAAAGCCTTAATGTAAAATACCTGGTAGTAGGCAAGGATTTCCATTTTGGCCACAACCGCCGCGGCGATTACCAGATGCTGCAGTCCTTTGCCGGGCTCTATGGATATGAGGTGCGCGTGGTGGACAAGATGCAGAAAGACCGCAGGGACATCAGCAGCACCTTTGTGCGGGAAGAGATTTCCCGGGGAAATATTGAGCTGGCAAATGAGCTGCTGGGCTATGAGTTTTTTGTCGAGGGAAGGATCCTCCATGGCAAGCATATGGGAAATGCCGTGCTTGGGATTCCCACGATTAATCTTCTCCCGCCCGAAGAGAAGCTGCTGCCGCCTTTGGGCGTATATGTAACGGTTACAGAATGCCAGGGAAACTCATACGGAGGGATTACCAACGTAGGGCGCAAGCCAACCATTGGCGGCAATTTTCCGATTGGCGTAGAAACCCATTTATTTGATGTGTCCAAGGATCTGTATGGAGAGGAAGCAAAGGTGCGCTTCTTAAGCCATGTCCGGCCAGAGCAGAAATTTCGTTCCTTGGATTCCCTGATATCCCAGATGAAGCAGGATATCCAGTATGGCAGGGCTTACTATGAAAATACCAGACGCTTGCGATAGGGTGTCATGAAACTTACTGTTTTCACAATGGAGGAAGGCATGGAACTAATATTAACATTGCTTGGTGGACTAGGGTTATTCTTATTCGGCATGAACTTTATGAGCCAGGGGCTGCAGAAAGCAGCAGGAGCAAGGCTGCGTACCATTTTGGAGGCGATGACCAAGAATAAGATCATTGCCGTTCTGTTCGGCGCATTATTTACCGCTATCGTACAGTCATCCGGAGCGACGACCGTTATGGTAGTCAGTTTCGTGAATGCTGGCATTATGTCGCTGTCACAATCTGTTGGGATTATTTTCGGGGCCAATATTGGCACGACCATAACCTCACAGCTGGTCGCCTTTAACCTGACAGGCGTGGCGCCGCTGATTCTTTTTGCTGGGGCAGTGCTGCTGATGTTTGGCAAACGACCAATGATCAAAAAGGTAGGGGAAGTCATCCTGGGGTTTGGTGCGCTGTTTTTGGGCATCAGTATGATGAAGGATTCGATGGCATTGCTGCCAGGCCAATACCCAATGGTGCTGGAAGTTCTGTCTACCCTTAACAATCCGTTCCTCGGAATTATCCTAGGTACGCTGGTTACCGTAATTGTGCAGAGCTCTTCCGTAACTGTCAGCATCCTGCTGCTGATGGCAAGCCAGGGGCTTCTGGACTTGTCTGTCTGCTTCTATGTGATCTTGGGATGTAACATTGGCTCCTGTACGCCGGCTGTGCTGGCAAGTCTGGGCGCCAAAAAAGATGCCCAAAGAGCCGCGGCCATCCATGTGATGTTCAATGTATTCGGCATGGTGATCATCGGCATCCTCCTGGGGTTTGGCATGTCCCATTTCGAGCCGTTTATCCTCAGGGTATCTGGCTCAGACATTGGGCGGTGCGTAGCCAATGCAGATACGCTGTATAAAAGTTTCCAGACGCTGATTTTCCTGCCGCTGTCTGGACAGTTCGTGGCGCTGACCAAAAAGATCATTTCTGGGGAGGACAAAGCGGAGGAAAAGGGCTACCAGCTCCTGTACATAGGTAAACACAACCAGTTTTCGCCTTCTACGGCAGTGGTGGATACCACCAGGGAGATTGAGCGCATGGGGAATATGGCCAAGGAGAACTTAAACCATGCGATGGAAGCTTTTTTTGAAGGTTCCGACGAGAAGATTGCAGAGGTCTATGAGACGGAGAAGCAAATTGATTTCCTCAGCCACGAGCTGACGGATTATCTGGTAAAAATCAACCAGCTGCAGCTGCCGGTTGTGGACGCCCAGAGGATTGGCGGGCTGTTCCATGTAGTCATAGACATTGAGCGCATTGGCGACCATGCAGAGAATATTGCAGATTTTGCGGTGAAGAGCAAGGCAGAGGACCTGAATTTTACGAAGAAGGGCAGCAAGGAGATCTTGGAAATGCATGAAAAGACCATGGAAATCCTCGGCAAATCCCTGGAAATGTTCGTAAGCCTGGACGCAAAGAACCTGCCGGATATTATAGAGCTGGAGGACAGCATTGATCGGATGGAGCGGGAGCTGCAGGAGAACCATGTAAAACGCATGGGCAAGGGGAAATGCTCGCCGATGGCGGGAATTATCTTTACCGATTTGGTGACAGGCCTCGAGAGGGTGGCAGACCATGCGACCAACATTGCGTTTTCCATCCTGGAGAAAGACCCAAAAGAAGCATGAGAGCAGAATGCTTGCCGCAATCACAATATCTTAGTAACGCCTTAGCAGCTAAAATGCCAGATAACAGAAGGAGGCGCCACGATGGCAAAAGAGATAAAAGTAATACATATCAACGATGGTTCAGAAAAAATGTTGACAAATGGGAATTTCCATTTTGCAGAAGAGTATGGCTGGACAGGTGAGGTGATTTCGGCATATGTCAATGTTGGGTATCAGATTGTCTCTATCACAACGGACTATTCTCCCTACCCGGAAAGAAATTCTTTCTTCAAGACAGGCTTTAATGTTATCCTAGAGCGTGAGGTAAAGCCGGATAATCAGGAGATTACAGAGGAAGACTGGAAGAAGCTGAATCCCGGCGGAGTCACAGAGTCGTATAAGGAACCAGAAGAAGATATCCCAGTGGAGGGTATGCCTCTTGATGAGGAGGACGAAATAGCTCTTGAGGGGGAGGAAATAGCTCTTGATGAGGAGGATTGGGAGGTATAAGAGGGAATGTTTCCATTGTATTCGTAATGTGTCAATTTCTTTGTGTGGGAGATTGCCCTATGTGTGGTCAAATATTACAAAAATATTACGTATTCCTTGACAATGTAAAAAACAGTTGATATAATGCACTTGACTCTTATAGAGAAGTAACGGCTGCCCATTGCCATTTCCAAAGAAAGCAGGGAAAGGCGGGGGCGGTTTGATGTGAAAGAACAGGAAGAAAAGTCAGACGGGACAGAACGTCCAGGAGGTCAAGGATGAAGAATAGATTTTATAAGATGGTAGTGGCATCTATGATGGGGATAGCAGCGTTTGGGATGGCATGGATTCCAGTACATGCATCCAAGAATATCGGGGCAGGCATTACAGCAACACTGAGCGAAAGCCTCAGCAGCGAGGCTTCGGAAGCTGCGTTAGAAACAGATTGGGCAGATAGCAGAAGCGGTGACGCCGGCATTTCCGCCGTATTAAGTGCAAGCCTGCTTGACGCCGCAGACAAGAAAGAGATACAGAACCAGAATCCAGAGGAAACCAACGTGCCTGGGTCAGAGGCATCGGAAGCTGAGCCGGACGTGACAGGGGCAGAGGCCGAGCCAGAAGAATCCCAAGAGCCCAAGACAATCTGCGGATATACGAACCTTGGAATTGCAAATGTGGAGAACCATCTGAATATCCGTGAGGGCGCCGGAGAAGAGTTTGAATTGGTAGGGGAACTGCCCGTAGACGCCGGGTGTGAAATCCTGGCAGAAAACGGAGGATGGTACCAGATCCAGTCCGGAGACGTGACTGGCTATGCCAAAGCAGAATACCTCCTGACCGGCGAGGCCGCAGCCAAAAGAGCAGAGGAAGTGAAGACCGTGGTGGCCAAATCTGCTGCCATGACCCTGAACGTGCGCACAGAACCCAGCACAGAGAGCACAATCTGGACGACCATGGCGGAAGGCGAAGAACTCCATCTGCTGGAAGACCTCGGAGATTGGCTAAAAGTAGAGGTAGACGGCGATGAATGCTATGTGGCAAAAGATTACGTAGAATTGTCCGACCAGCTGCAGAAAGCCATGACTATGACAGAAATCAAATATGGAGAAGGCGTATCCAACGTACGTGTAGACATGGTGCAATATGCCTGCCAGTTTATCGGGAACCGCTATGTATGGGGCGGCGAAAGCCTCACCAACGGCGTAGACTGCTCTGGCTTCACCATGCGCATATATGAGAAATATGGGGTATACCTGCCCCATTCTTCCAGCGCACAAGCCGGATGCGGCACCAAAATCAATTCCTCAGATGCAAAGCCCGGAGACCTCTTCTTCTATGGAAACGGAAGCGGCATTAACCATGTAGCCATGTACATCGGCGACGGCCAGGTGGTGCATGCAAGCTCCGAACGGACAGGAATAAAAATATCCAATTGCTATTACCGCACACCTGTCTGTGTAGTCAGATACATTAATGACTAAAAAGCATACATCAAATAAATAAGTAGCAGCAGAAATTACAAAAACAGCTTTTATAAGTAAGTGGAAGGTATTTAGATTATAATCCAAATAGAAAATTTTTACACCAGGGGAACGGCGCTGGATAGGCGCCGTTTCCCTGGTGTTTTTTGTCTTATAGAAAAGAACTTGTCACGCGAAAGCGTGAAAGTGTCTTCCTATAAGACAAAAATAATATGCGCACTCGCACAAGAGGATTAGATATGCAATAACGTAAAATAACGCACATTTTCCGCCGATTTTAATATACTATCAATAAATCTCATCCAGAGGTCTTAAAATATGGAACATAAACATACCTGCCTGGAAGACACTTGCAATTTCATGGGCATAAGGCCGGCCATAGCAGATCTTCCTTACCCGCCTATCCAGGTAAAATGCAAGAGCCAGGCCTATGCAAACCTGCTCAGCATTGATTACTGCGGATCCGTTTCGGAACTGTCCGCTATTACCCAGTATATCAACAATGAAAGCCGCATCTCCCTGGAGAGATGTTCGGTGGCAAAAACAATCCTCGGGATCGCAATGGCCGAAATGATGCACCTGCAGAAGCTGGCTCAGCTGATTACCCTTTTGGGCGGAACCGTGGATTATATGGCGAGGTTCCAGAACGGAAAGGCGGTTCTGTGGACGCCGGCCTGCCTGTCGCTTCCAGAACAGATTGGAAAGATGATTTCCGTTGGTATAGAAAGCGAAAAAGCAGCAATTAATCAATACCAGATGCATATAAAAATGATGGATGACCCCTATATCAATTCCGTTCTGGCAAGGATTATCCGGGATGAGGAATACCATATTATGATTTTGCAGGCATTGTGGCAGGAGGAAAAGAGGAACATGTCTGCTGGAATTTGTGCGCAACAAAGATAAAATTTGCGCAAAAGGATTCACGGATATTTCATTTACAAACGAAAAATTATAAAATATGCACAAAAAAATTCTTTAAAAATAGGAAAAATGCCCATTGAATAAAATACAATACCATATATAATGATATATATGGGCAAAAGATTGCGCAATGTATCCTCTCTCAGGAGGAACCTGGCAATCCGAAGGTTGCCATAAGAAAAAGAGGAAAGGAAGAGACAGCATGGATAAGTTTATTGTAAATATTATCCACCGCCCGGAAATGGTACCCGAGTATGCGGAGAAGGTTACCGGGCATGGAAAGGCAGAGGATATTGGCAGGAAAGCATTGCTGACAGAGTCTTTGGACATTTTTAAGCAGCAGCAGAGGATTGCCCATGAAAATGGGCTGAAGACTACCATCCAGATGACATATGCCAGCTTATTTAACGAGGAAGCCGTAGCCCTTGCCAAAGCAGATCATGAACAGTACGGGGATGAGATTGCACTGTCGCTGCTGGGGCTCCCCTGCAAGGAGTTCCGGGAAAAATATCAGACGAAAGATTTCTGCATCTGGATGTTCTCTATGGAAGATAAGAAGTCCATCGTAGACGATATTTTTGCCAAATTCCATGAGATTTTTGGATTTTACCCAGAATCAACGGGTTCATATTATATGGATGCAGAGCTGACAAATTATATTAAGGAGGCATATCCGTCTGTAAAGTGCGCGGTAGCTACCTGCTGGGAGGAGGGGCCGAAGGCATACCATACCTGCAATAATTCCTGGTATACCTTTATGGACGGCGGCCCCTGGGCTCCCTGGATTCCGTCAAAGCAGAATACCCATGCCCCGGCGGCAAATGAGCAGGAGGACAGCGGGATTGTAGCTATCCCCCACCTGTCAAGGGACTTGATTGCATGTTATGATGGAAATGGCTCCAATTTTGGGACGCATCCCCAGAATGTGCTGCGCGGCATGATTTATGACAGCAAGACCTGGGAATATCCTTATCTGTATAATTTGATTGACCAGTACCGCGATCTGCAGAAATACAATAACGGCTATGCTTATAACATGATGTTCGTGGGGCCGGCCTGGATGAACAAAATGGGGCGCTGGGAGGCTCCGTATGAGCTGCTCCTGAAATCCTATACCGATGGCTGCGCATATTACGGCCAGCTGAAGAAGGAAGGCAAGCTGGTGGACATGACAATGGCCGAGTTTGCGGATTATTACCGGCAGAAGAAGTCCTATACGGAGCCGGAGTGCGCGCTTTGGCGCGATATCCTCTATGGGTCGGACAAGCAGCTCTTCTGGTACTGCGATCCTTATATGAGGGCTTGCGTAAATATGGATCAGGGCGGCGCAATCGTGGATCTGCGGCCTTATGCGGCCAAGCTGGAATGGCCGGTAGGCATTGGTACGAAGCATGTGCAGGACGCCTCCTATCCATTCTTAATCCAGGAGAAATACCGAGCAGGTTATTTTACCCATTATGCCGGGGAAGGGACGGTGCGGAGCGCAAAGCTTTCCTATCAGGGGGAGGAAGTGGATCTCTGCCTCTGCCGCACAAAGGCGCATTTCTCGCAAGAAGGCAAGGACAGGATCCTCACGCTGGATCCGGTGGACATTGTGTTTGAAGGGCTGACGGTGAAGCTGCAGACCAGGATCCATTTTGAAGAGGGAAGCTCCAGGATTAAGATGGAGAGAGAAATCTTAGAAATGAGCGATCCGCAGGCAGAGGTGGTATTGGATGAGTATATGGTGGCCTGCTATGGCACGACGGAGTATCCCGAGGATATGACAGGCATTACCCTGCGCTGTGAAGGGGACGGCGGGGCGGAGATTTCCTATGCCTATCAATGCAGGGAAGCAGAACTGGCCGGGGCGGATGCAGTAAGCGCCGTGATCCCTGCCATAGAGACCAAGGTATCGCTGGCGGCCTCTGGCCGGGAGGCCGTGGGTTATGTGAAGGAAGGGTATGCATTCTCCCCAATGTTTACCTTAGGCTACAGGAAGACAGTATCCGATAAGGAGGTATTTGCGACATGGCTCAATCTGGAAAAGGCAGATTAAACTACAGGTGTCCTTCCTGCTTTATGCGGGATCTGGATATTGATATGTTCTATGACAAAGAGAAGGACGAGTATTACTGCATCCGCTGCCAGTATACGGGAAATGAGAAAGACGTCCTGGAGAAAAAT
>Ga0137306_102100_pt1 | contig 17708 bp, 16 predicted proteins | sample Inofroosms_March_FD_97187 | JGI IMG/M metagenome (GOLD analysis project Ga0137306, IMG submission 97187) | Mouse cecal microbial communities from Vienna, Austria - N-Acetylneuraminic and N-Acetylglucosamine D2O microcosms_March | ecosystem: Host-associated > Mammals > Digestive system > Large...
TCAGCCACAGGCGCTGGGAATTTCCGGAGCTGCCGGCAGACATGGGGGAGGCGGTTGAGGAAGAGCTGGAGCACTTGGAGGAACCCATAGAAGTTAACTATGAGAACCGTCTGGAGACGAAAAGCCGGATCAAGAGACGGCTCTACGCCCTTTTGGTCCTTCAAACCGGCCGCCTTCTTCCCTGGGGAACCCTCACCGGAATCCGCCCCACAAAGATCGTCATGACAAAGCTGGAGGCGGGACAGACTTGCCAGGAGATCGCCGCCAGCATGAAAGACACGTATTTTACCAGTGATGAGAAGACCAGTCTGGCTATCAGGACGGCGGTTCATGAGAGGGAGCTTCTAAAAACTTTGAACTACGAAAACGGATACAGCCTGTACATCGGGATTCCCTTCTGTCCCACCACCTGTCTGTACTGCTCCTTCACCTCATTTCCTATAGGACAGTGGAAAGGCCGGACCGGCCTCTACCTGGACGCGCTGGCCCGGGAGATGAAGGCTACGGCTGAGATGATGAGGAACAGGACCCTGGACAGCGTGTACTTCGGCGGAGGAACTCCCACCTCCCTGCCGGCCGAAGGGTTGGACCGGCTCCTGGAAACACTTGAAAAGACCTTTGACCTAAGGGCCGTAAAAGAGCTGACCGTGGAGGCAGGGAGGCCGGACAGCATCACCAGGGAAAAGCTGGCGGTGCTGAAAAAACACGGTGTCACCAGGATCTCCGTCAACCCCCAAACCATGAAGCAGGCCACCCTGGATCTGATCGGCCGCCGCCACACCGTGGACATGGTAAAAGACTGCTTTGCCATGGCCAGGGAGGAGGGCTTTGACAACATCAATATGGATCTGATCGTGGGACTTCCGGAGGAAGAAGTCCGGGACGTGAAAGCCACCATGGAGGAGATACGGCGGCTGAACCCGGACAGCATCACTGTCCACTCCCTTGCCATAAAGCGGGCCGCCAGGCTCAATACCATGAAAGAGGTGTATAAAGACTTAAAGATCACCGGAACCCAGGAGATGATCGATCTGACCGCCGCCTATGCGGCTGAGATGGGGATGGAGCCCTACTATCTGTACCGGCAGAAAAATATGGCGGGGAACTTTGAGAATGTGGGATATGCGCGGCCGGGGAAAGCGTGCCTGTATAATATTCTGATCATGGAAGAGAAACAGTCTATCGTGGCCTGCGGAGCAGGCTGTACCACCAAGGTACTATACCGGGACGAGAACCGGATTGAGCGGGCGGAGAATGTGAAGGATGTGGAGCAGTATATCGGGCGGGTGGATGAGATGATTGAGAGAAAACGGAAACTGTTATAAACAGGACAACTATTCCAGGATTATTTCATTGATATCCGACAGCATTTCATTGACCCTCATAACCCCGAGCCGGTGCTTTCGAGCCGTTGATGATCTGGTAAGCATAGGTCCGATCCAGGCCCGAATCACGGATTACCTGGGATTTGGTAAGCTGCTGCTGTTCCAAAAGAGACTGAAAAACCCCGGAAAAATTTTGCTGCGGATGAAAAAATTTATTATGATGACGGAACATGCGATGAATTTTTTGAAAATTTAATGTCATTGTCACAGTGAGCGATTTTTAATTTATGAATGTCGATTTTTGAGTCTGCGCGGCAGGCAGCCTGTTGAATCCGTTAAGAAAGATTTACAAGAGGGGCTGTTGCGCTAAAATCGTATTTCAGTCGCATTAATGTATAAAAAATCATAGGATTTCAAACAAAAAAACAAGGGGCTGTTGCATTGAAGATTTACAAAATCTTAGTGCAACAGCCCCTTTTGCTAAACTTTTAAAAATACGTTGACTTGACGTAACATATATGTTACATTGTATTAAATGCAAGCGAGGTGAAAAAATGAATACACCAAAAGAAAGCGACGATATTATTAATAAACAGAATTTGATAAGACAAGAGATTATAAAACAATATATTGCGTGCAGGAAAATAAGAAATCTGACACAAAAGGATTTAGCCTGTGCCATGGGAATTAAGCGACCTAACATAAGTCGTTTTGAAACAGGACAGTGTAATCCAACGTTAGACTTACTGGTAAAAATAGCTGAATGTATGGATTTGGAGATCAAGATAGAGTTAGTTGACAAAAAGATGGAGAAGGGTGATGGAAAAAAATATTAGTTTGTTTTACACAAATATAGAAAATAAAGAGGGAATAGAGAGGAAATATTGATTTGGCAAAAAAGATTGGAATCGCAGTGGCGGGCTCCAGAAATGTGGATGAAGATGGGATATCATTTACAAGAAGATTAGTGGAAAAAGCCTCGAAAGAAAAGCTGGTGATTTATTCCGGGGGAGCAAAAGGTGTTGACGCAGTGGCGGAGGAAACGGCGATCAAATCAGGAAGCGCTGTCATTTCGTTTATAGCGGATTCTTTGCTTTCTAAGATTAAAAAAAAGCAGGTAACGGCTGATATTATTTCGGGCAATCTGCTGCTGTTCTCAGATGTGAAGCCGGATGCAGGATTTTCGGCGGCAAGGGCCATGAATCGAAATAAATACATTTATGCGTCCTCTTATGGGGCATTTGTAGTTTCGGCAGACTATAATAAAGGCGGTACATGGAACGGGGCAATGGAATCATTGCGCAATGGATTTGCGAAAACATTGGTATGGGACAATCAGAACTATGTTGGAAATCAGAAACTGATTGAGAAGGGCTGCGTACCCTTTGATATCACAGAAGAAAGTATTTTTCAGGCTATTACAAAAAAAGAAGAGACTTATGAGCAGCTGGAGTTATTTCACAAGTTTTCTTGAATCGACAAACAGTTCCACGATTTCAAAAATAAACGGAGGTATGGAAATGTCATATAAGGAATTTATCGGCGAATTGCAAAAAAGGCTTGAAGAAAAGAAACAGGAGTTAGGTTATAACAAAATGGCCTTCTTAGAGGATGGAGCCACATCGTCTGATGCGAAGGAACTTTCTGTTATACGCGAGACAAACATCAAATATCACAAAGCGGAATCGGATGTACTAATTGGTGATTATATCATCCTGTACCAATATGAGGGCAGGAGACAACAGATATGCAGATTTGATTGTGGGCAGTTGTACTGTAAGTATGAAAAAGGCAGCTGGGCCGTTGTGTGGGAACAGATTCTTTCTTCGCTCGACTCCAGCAGAAAATTCATGGAACTGGGAATTATAGATCTGATCGAAAAAAATGAGTATGGCCTGTTAAAAGACAAGCTTTTTATCCGCCCGCTGAATTTCAACGACCACCGGTATGAATTGAAAAATCATATTTTCAGGCGCATCGGTGATATGGTGCTGGTTCTCTATATTCTTGCAAGTGATGAAAATGACGGCAAAAGGCATGACGTATTGTCTGTTAAGGTACCTAAATCCTCAATGCAGGTATGGGGGATAGATGAAGAAGAAGTGTGGGAGAATGCGATGAGCAATACATATATCATGGCACCGCCGCGTATATACTTAAATCCGATGGACTTAGACAATCCACCTTATCACAGAGGCGCGTTTATGGCGTTGAACAGTGATATAACTTCACTTTCACCGCTTGCAGTGCCGACGGTGACAACGACAGCGCAGATCAACGGCGCAATTGCCATGTTTTATCCCGGAGTAATGAAGCGTATAGCAGAGCTTTTCGGAGACGATTATTATATAGCTTTTACGGGTACCAGCGAAGCCAGAGTTCATAAAAAGGGCACGATACAACCACGAAATATACTAATGCGGCTCAAGCAGATGAACAAAACATTCGATCCATCAGAAATCCTGTCGAACAAGGTCTATTTGTACGAGACAGCGAATCAGGAACTGAGACAGCTGGAGCTTTGAACTTCCTCCACACCCCCGTACCGCCTGCCGCATCCGCTCCAAGGGTGTGGAGCCGGCAGGCGGATATGGGTCAATCGTATGCAGGTGATCTGGCCGGTTAGATTTTCAGCTTATGCGCGCGATACAGATGCGCGGTCTGGTAACTGGAATTATAATAATTGGAATAGCTTTTCGCCTGTGCGAACAATGTATCATAGACACGTCCGTCAATCTCCGTCCATGCATGAGCCGTATCATCGCAGACATATGATGTATAGCCGCATTCATGAGCCAGAAAAGCAAAGGCGCATGCCTCGGAGACACAGCAGCCATAGCCCTTTTTAAAGATATCATTTGCAAAGGTAATCTCCCAGCCCTTTCCTTTTGCTCTCGCACTGGCAAGGGTGCGGTACTGTCTGTAGTAATTATCCAGCATTACCCAGTCAAACACCTTCTTAAGCTTCTGGCTTTTGGAATCAGTCGGCTTCGTGACCTTATTCATAATGTTCTTTGCGGTGATCATGGTCTTGATCTTTTGGTCATTGTAGTCTGACCTCCTTGCCCTTCCGTCTCTTCTGAGCCTGATTCCGTCCACCTTGCAGTTAAACTTCTGGGCTCCGGAGCTGCGGTCGAGGTAATAGTATTCTCCGCCCTTTTTTATCCAGCCCTTCTCCATTACTCCGGTCTTTCCGAAGTAATAGGTTTTTCCTTTTATCTCCACAAACCTTTTCGTTGCCTTCCGCCCGTTTGCAAGTTTACAGTATTTTTTCCCTTTTCTTGTAACGATTTTTGCTGTTTTTTTTCTTGAAGCTGTACCCGTGGATTTTTTTCCTGTTTTGTCAGTCTTAGATGACGGCGCTGCGGATACAGTACTTCCGGCCAAAAGCAGTGCAAGGGAAAAGAACCAGATGCACAGACCGTATTTTGCCAGACGGGTCAGCAGACAGACTCTAGTAGTATTTTTATTTTTCATTGCTTCCTCCTTGTAACTGTCCGTGATCTTTGGGATCTTTACAGTTACTTTCCTTTTTCATTATTTATCTTTTTTCGTGCAGACATAAAGTGCATGGCCCTTTTGATACCTGTGCTGTCAGATCTTCGCGACATAGATTCGGGAGCTCTTATACCCAGGCCTTCCGTCTGCTCCGCTAAGACTATAGCTCATTCCATAATAGTTATGAGCCTTGTCTACAATATGCCAGGAGATGTCATACACCTTGCCATCCACCTCTGCCCAGCCATGTCCTCCGCTTGAGATGGCATAAGCATTTTTATAGCCCGCTGCGTTCGCCAGATAAGCAAATGCAGCGCCGTAGGAGTAACAATTTCCGTGGCCTTTATCAAACATATCTAATGCATAAGACCTCTCCCAGTGTGCGGACTTATAGAAGGCAGGAGCGCCGCGATACTGGAAATTTTTTACAGCGTAGTCGAAGCACGCTCGGAGCTTCTGTTCCTTGCTCATAGTCGGCTTTGTTGCCTTTTCAGCAATCTTATTGGCTTTGAGCAATACATTGAGCCTTGAGCGGCTGTCAGAATTCAGCTTTGCCCTGCCATTCTTTTTCAGAGTTACACCATTGACCTTTGTGGACTTTGCCATGAAGCCCTTTTTTCCGTTTGCAATTCTGAAAAAGTAGTAATTTCCTTTAATCTTCTGCCACCCTGTGTGCTGTACCCCCTTTTTGTCAAAATAATAATATTTCCCATTGATTTCCTTCAGGCCTGTTGTTTTTTTACCACTTTTATAATAGTACACCTGCTTCCTTTTTGTGACCCATCTTTCCTTTTTGGAAGCCTTTGCTTTTGTATTTGTTGCCGCTCCTGCCTGAAGGGGAAGTGCAGCCATGAAAATACAGATCATCAATACAGGAAGCAAAAATAATTTTAACTTCCGCCTTCTCCTTTTATTCATGACACGTCTCCTAGTATTCTACGATCTCTGTGCTGCCGTCAGAATAATGAATCTCAGAATAGCCGTGCCCGCTTCCGTCGCAGTCCGGATAATCCTCACGGCTGACCTCTGTTTTCCCGCCGCCTGACGGTGCAGTATTCTGGGGTGCGGAATAGGTATTCTGAGCCGCCGCCTGGGCTGCCGCTTCTGCCGCCGCCTGTGCCTCAGCCTCAGCTGCCTGTGCTGCGGCTTCCTTTGCTTCTTCTTTGCTCTTAGTGAGATATTCGGCAAATACGAAGCCCTTCTTTCCACTGGCCTTTACCTTGTACCATTCTTTGCCCTTCTTTAGAACCGTTACCTTTGTGTTAACCGGAAGAATTTCAATCTTCTCGGCATCCATATTCCCCTTTTTACGCAGAATCAGGTTTACGGTAGTATACATGACAACCTTCTTTTCCTTCTGAGTCTCTGCCTGCGGGGCATCAGCATCAGTCCCTGGTACGGCCTTTTCACCGGTGTTATTTTCGTTTACAGCAGTGTCCTCCTCTGGCTTAGAACCATCTCCGCTTACGGCAGCCTCATTTTCCGGTACTTCCTGTTCCGGGGTGCCGCTATCTGCATTCTCTTTTTGCTCAGAGCCATTATCGGCTTTTTCCTCCTCTGCGGAAGAAGCGCCCTGCTCTGATGTGGATGCTTTCTTTTCGTCATTCCCCCCGCATCCGGTCAGGGCAGAAGATACTGCCAGAGCGGTGGATAATAATAGAATCACAGTCCTTTTTTTCATGATTCGTCCTCCTCATGTGTAATATGAATTTCAAACGTATTGTTGTCCTCAGAGAGTGTTTCAGATGCCACTAACAGCTGAAAGCCTTCCGTTCCATCTTTTAGAGCAACCGGAAAGGCTTCGTAATTCAGCAGCTCATTTACCTTAATGTAAATCTTCGAATCCGTATCCAGCTCTTCCATTGGGACCTCACCGGTGATTTTGGTAAATGCACCCTGGTTCGTTACCTCAAGATCCGCGATGTCCCTGGAGAATTCCAGATCCTTTAATGTTTTGGAAGGAATGATCGGTGCGGCCATCATGGGGGCGTTTTCAGCCATATCAGGAAGGAAACGCTCTGCACGCTCAATGACCAGGGCGTCTGCCTTACAGGTAAAGAGATCTGTAAGCTGGTAGGGCACTCCCCGTGAAAAATAGGCATCTCCAAAAGCCTCTGCTATAAAGGGAAGCAGTGCGTTCCCGAAGGAATCACGGTACATTACAAGGCTTCCGGACTTGCCGTCTGCTTTTGTACTGATCTTTGGCTCGAAGTTGCTCTCCACCTCCTCGCAGTATTCATAAGAAGGGGCAGGTTCATAATAGATCTCGTCCTCCTTTGACACAGAAGCAGGGTAGAGCATCGTGTCAAGATCCCCTTCATAATCCCTGCGGACTATATAACTCCGGTCTTCGTACCGGTCATGCTCCTTATCAAGGCCTGTCAGAATGGCATCAGCGGCAAGGGATGCACCCTTGTTATTCCAGTGAGAATCCCTTGCATGATATAGTATCTCATCCTGGCTCTTCAGCATGTTGTACAGATCTACATAATGGATGCCCTCTGCATCCAAATATTTTCTGATCCTGGAAAAATTACGGGTGTCCTCCCGGAAACCCTGGTAATAATAGGGCATATTTTCACCATACAGAGAGTTTTTATTCGGTGCAATTGTAAAGACAAAGTTTATGTTATTTGCCTCGGCATAGGTCTGCACCAGTGAAAGAGAATGGGCAACATCAAATAGCTGACGGTCTGTCATCTGCTTCGCGCCCTGGTAATCGTTCAGGGAATCCTTGTAATACAGCCAGTTGTTTCTGCCGGTAATGACGCCGTCCTGTGCCGATACGCCAAAAACCTTGTCCAGCAGAAAAGCGTACCCGGTTACCCATTCATTGCGGAAAGCAAAATGGTCTTCAAAATAAGCTCCCGCATCGCTTAAGACCCGTTCATTGAAACCATCCTTGTCAGCCAGCGCCGGAGCCTCTGCCAGTTCTCTGTTTTCAGAGGACACATCAGACTTTCCGAATATCAGCCCTGCGGATGGAATCAGACAGATCACTAAAAATGTTATAATATAGATCCAGTATTTTTTCTTCATTGTCTGCCTCCCAAGCCTCCTAAAAACGGAAATAAATAAACGGATTGTAGGTGCCTCCCGCCAGATTCATCATGCATAATAACAGAATCACCATGGAAAGTACCCATGAGGCGCCTTCCAGCCGGGGATTCTTTTTCAGACGTTCCGTCAGGGGGACAGAAGCCAGAATTCCGGCGAGAAAGGCTGTAATATGTACTGGTGTCAGAAGTGACAGGCACAGCCTCATGGCAGAGGGATCAAAATGAAACCCTGAGACCATTTCCCGAATCCAGAAAAGCCCCTGACCCATATGATCCGCCCGGAAAAATACGAAGCCTGTTAGAACGACCAGAAGGACATAAATATGCCTTACGATCTTAAATCCGCCCTTATTCTCACTCTTCTGGAAAAGGGGAAGGTATTCTTCAAGCATGAGAAAGAATCCGTGGTACAGCCCCCAGAACAAAAAAGTAACATTGGCACCGTGCCAGATTCCGGTACATGCAAAGACAATGAACTTATTGATACAGGTTCGGGTTTTTCCCTTCCGGTTGCCTCCAAGCGGAATATAGAGGTATTCTCTGAACCAGCTGGAGAGGGAGATATGCCATCTCCGCCAGAATTCCCTTATAGAGACAGAGGTATAGGGATACTGGAAGTTTTCTTTAAAGTGAAAGCCGAACATCCAGCCCAGGCCGATTGCCATATCACTGTAGCCGCTGAAGTCAAAATAGATCTGAAGCATATAAGCGGCAGCGCCCAGCCAGGCATTTAATATATTAATGTCTGAGGCAGGGGCGGCATACAGTGTATCGGCAATGACACCCATATAGTTGGCAATCAGCACCTTCTTCCCAAGACCCGTAATGAACCGCCGGATTCCTTCCGAGACCTCGGACAGGGTCTGCCTGCGGTTCATCAGCTCCTGGTCAATGTCATGATATTTTACAATCGGCCCCGCAATCAGCTGCGGGAAAAAGGAAATGTACAGAAGAATCCGGATAAAGTTCTTCTGCGCGTCTACATCCCTGCGGTATACGTCAATGACGTAGGACATTGCCTGAAATGTAAAAAACGAGATGCCGATGGGCAGAGCAAGCTGCGGAACCGGGATATTCAGCCCGGTCAGCGCATTCAGGGACTCTGCCAGAAATCCGGCATATTTAAATACACCTAAAAATCCGAGATTTTCAATCACTGCCAGTATCAGAAATATACGCCGGCGTGCCTGGAAATTTTGAATCAGCAGCGCCCACAGGAAGTTGAAAAATGCAGTTGTGATCATCAGAATGACATACACAGGCTCCCCGTATGCGTAGAAGAGCAGGCTGGCAATGAGAAGGAGCAAATTCTGTATTGCCACAGACCGGGTCAGGGAATACAGAATCAATACGGCAGGTAAAAATATACTTAGAAATACAAGTGAACTAAAAACCATGGCCGGCTCCTACCACTTTACAGTTGTATATTTTACTTCTTTGAAATTATTATAGGTCTTTTTAAGCTTATTTCTTTTCTTTAAAAAATATTTCCCAGAGCTTTTTGCAGCAAATTTGTCCATATTGGGGTCACAGATATACCAGGAGGAACCAATCTTGATCTCTGCCCAGGCATGGGGCTGCACTCTTGATTTGTTAAATCCATTTGTCTTTCCGATTGCAATACGTGTCTTATAGCCGGTTGCTTTTTGCGCCATAAAAGCATATGCAGCAGCAAAATGATAGCAGCTTCCCGCTTTTTTCTTATACATCTCAGAGGCAAAGGTTTTCTCCCAGCCTTTTTTTGCCTTAAAGCCCATGGCGCGTCCATATTCGTATGTATTCTCGGAATATTTAAAAAGCTTTTTTAATCTGGTCTTTTTACTGTCCTTCTTACTGGTCTGCTTACTAATAATGTTAGTGACTGTTTTCTCCAGCTTTTTCGATGACTTTGAAGCTGCCTGTGCAGTTAAAGATGCAGACGGGGCAAGCATTGTAAGAGCCCCGGCGGCCAGACATACAGCCAGAAGCAGGGCAAAGTCCCTCTTTATAATTTTATTTTTTAATTTTATTTTTTCCTTCATAGTATCTCCTCTTTTCATAGCTGCCCGGTATGGCTGCAGCTGTTGTTTTTTCCTTCTGTTGCTATTCTACTCCCATAAAGTATTCTTCTCCGGAATCCGTTTTGAATGTATAGACAGTAAAATTTTTGTATTTTAAGATTCCATCCTTGCCATCCATTCCGTTCAGCTTGAAGCAGCCTGCCACATAGTCTGCTTTTTTGGGATTTCCAATGATCTTTTTGACAGGCGCGAAGGGCTGTTCTCTTTTTGCAGCCTTACGCAGAGCGGCAGTTTTCTTCTTATCGTAGGTTCCGTTTGCCTTAAAGCAGTAGAACTTTTCCTTAAAAGCTTCAATTCCAGTGACCATCTCGCCTGTATCGTAAAAATAATTCTTTTTGTTTCTGGACCATCCCTTTACAGCCATACCTTTGGAGTTGACCTGGTATTTTTTCTTCCCGATTTTAACGACTTTTGTACTGGATGGCTGCATGAGCTGTCCCTTCTTATTAAATACATAATATCTTCCTCTTACCTTACAGCTCAGAGTGGCAGCGTTGCCGTTCTTCTTAAAATAGTACTTTTTTCCGCCAATCTCCCGCCAGCAGTTCTTAAGCATTCTGCCGTTCATATAATAACGGCAGCAGCCATTCTGCCGTCTCATTCCATCCCCTCTCGCGGCATGAACAGTTGCTGCCGCTGCGCTGCCGGTTCCGGGCAGGGAACTGAAAGGAACTGACAGAACAGCAGACAATGCCAGAACACATAATACTGCAAACAGAGTTTTCCTTTTCTTTTTTTTCATTTTAGTTTCTTTTCTCCTTCCTCTTTTGGTTATTTTTACCACGAATATATTATACTGAATGAGATATGGAAAATCAAGCACCAGGATATTACCTTATAATAGTTACGATTCGGGGCGGTCATGTTCTTACGGAATGCGCAATTTATGCGCATTCCTGACCCGTGAACAGTAACTTAAATGTACTTCCTGAGGATATCAAATGGAGCAGGCCCCACATCCAGCACTGCTTTATGGAACCGTTCCTGTGAAAATTTATCGCCCCATTTTTTTATGGCATCTTTTTTGAGCTCCAGGAATTCTACATATCCAATATAATATTTGAGGTAATTTCCAGGATCAGTGACAATGAGGCTGTAGATTTCCTCCACTGTACTCGTGTCCCTGATTCCATAGTCCCGGAAAAAAGCAACTGTATCAAGGAGCGACCACCCGTCATAATGGATTCCTATGTCAGCAAGCGCATAAAGACCCAGTATTACAGAGGCATTCCTCTGGGTCAGCAGCGCCTGTTCCCTGGTAAGGGGTGTAAAATAATAGCTCAGCATCTCGCTGTAGGTTGCCCAGCCCTCTGTATAGCCGCCGAAGCTTAAGACATTTCTGACAGGATCCGGAGAGGTGGCGGAGTAATAGGTCGTCTGATACAGGTGTCCGGGATAGCCCTCATGGGCGAGTGTCGTAAAAAGTGACAGACTGTCAGGCATATGTCCCTTGTTGATGTAGATGACATTATTCTCCATGTCATCAATGGCCGGGATCATGTAGAATGCGGGGCTTAAATACTCCTCCATGGATTCCTGGACATATTTAATCCGGGTATCCACATCAGGGGACGCCGGAAAAAGACCGTCAAGCCCGGTTTTTAGCTGATTCAGAATCTCCTCCGGAGAGGTTCCTGAAAGGATATTCTGCCGGGGCTCTGTGGAGGAGGCATCTGTCTTCCCGGAGTCTTTATATGACTCGGCCAGTACCTTCTGTATGGCGGCGGTATCGTCTGCCATCTGCGAAAGGGTGAGAGCCCTAAGTTCCGGAATCGTACGAGAGGAGCCGGTCTGGGATGCTACAGTCAGCTCGTAATATTTTTTTCCATCAGGAAGGTGACATAAGCCGCCATTATTTTTTCCGGTTCCGCGAAGCCTTGTCAGGCCGTCGATCAGATTCTGATAGGCGGGAAAGACGCAGGTCTCAATATGAAGCCGGTTTGTGTCAATACAGCGCTTTTTCTCTGCTTCGGAAAGGGTCAGCTCCTTTAGCCTTTCCTCGAAAGATGAGAAGAGATAGTTAGAGGAACCCATCTGTATAAATGTCTTACATTCCTTAACCAGTGCATCTGCATTGCTGTCTGACATGAAAAGCCCGGCTTTGGATTTTGCCTGTTCGAATTCCAAAATCGAGCGGAAGTATTCTGGCACCTGGGTCAGCAGCTCAAGGTAGTCTTCGCAGTCACTAAGCTGATAGAAGCGGTACTCAGAGAGGATAACCGGAAGCTGCGCCTGAGTGCCGGTAAGCGGGGCCAGAGGCTCTTCGTACAGAAGATACTCTGCCTCCTTCAGACTGGACTTCAAGGAATGCTCCAGAATGTCGAAGGTGAGCTGGTTTTCCCTTGAAAGCTGGTTTTGCCTGAAGGAATGAAGAAGGGACAGTTCATTTTCCAAAGAGGCACAGACGGCAGCGCGGTCTGTTCCCATGTAACCCAGTGATACCGGGATATCAGAGATGCCAAAAGCTCCAGGGTCTTTTAATGTATAATGCAGGGAAATGGTATTTGCAGAGACCTCCCGGAGAAACAGACTGGAGGTATAGCTTTCAAATTCACTATTTTCATCCTGCTTCGCGCACTGGACGAGAAAGGAGTCTGTAAAGAGCACAGACAAAAAAAGAAGCAGGGCAATAACGGATCGTTTTTTTGACATAATAATCCTTACATATGAGATTTTTACTATATATATGCGAGAAATATAATTGACATGTACCTTATATACGTATTAAAATAAACAAAGCAATGTAACTATTCAGCAGGCCTGCCCGGGCGGGGCGGGGAATTCGCTGGGCAGTTACAAGGTAATAACGCCAGAAGGGAGAAGAGCAATGAAAAGGGCAGGCAGATTGATGGCGGCAGCCGTAGCAGTAGTTATGTGTATGGGACTGGCCGCATGTGGGAAGGACTTTGATGCAACAGGGTATACAAAAAGTGTATTAGATGCGAATTATCATGGAGAATATGAGGACTATGCAAAGTTCCGGGATCTTTCGGAAAAGGAAGCAAAGGCAGAGATTGAGGATGGGATGGATGCCCAGGTTGACTCGGCGTTTGCCGGACAGAGCATAAGCGATGAGTCCAAGGAAAAGTATAAGACAGCGGTGATTGGAATTATGAAGCTGTCGAAGTACAAGGTAAAAGAAGCTAAGGAGCAGGATGACGGAAGCTACATTGTGCCGGTAGAGATTGAACCAGTGGATGCATTCAGTACAGCCAATGACGTAATTGAGAAGATTACGAAGAAGTATTCAAAAAAAGGAAAGGACTTAAGTGACCCGAATGTGCTGGTTGACATTTTGGTGGATGCCCTGAATAGAGGGATTAAGAAAAATACTTACGGGGAGGCAGTGACTGTTGAGGTCAAGGTGGCCCAGGACGGGGAAAAGGCATATGGCATTGGTGAGGATGAGGTAAGCGCCCTCGAAAGCGCAATGTTCCCGGGAATGTAAAAGGCTGATGAGACATTTGATATAGATAGGAGGAAAACCGGTGTTATCAAATCAGGTATTGCACAAAACGGTACAAAATATACACAATGTTACAGGATTTGAATGCTCTATATGGGATGTTCAGGGAAATTGTATTGTGACAACAAGGGAAAAAGCAAAGGAGCTTCAAAAAGAGATAGAGATATTTCTGGAGTATACGGATGCTGAGACGAAGGGAAGCATTTTAGGAAACAGAGGTCTCTTTTTAGTAAGTGACGGCGAGGAACCGGTATATGTTCTTGCGCTCAGAGGGGACCAGGCAGCCTTACGGGTCGTAGGCGGCCTTGGGGCTGGCCAGCTTGAAGGACTGATCACAGCATATAAAGAGCGGATGGATAAGAACCGTTTTATTCAGAATCTGATTCTGGACAATATGCTTCTTGTGGACATCTATAATCAGGCGAAGAAGATGCGAATTCCGGTAGAGCAGCGCAGAGCCGTATTCCTGATTGAGCCAAGGAATGAGGGGGACAACCTTGTCCTGGAGACTATGCGCGGACTGTATGCAACAGGCAATAAAGATTTTGTTACTGCAGTGGACGAAAGGCATATTATTCTGGTAAAGGCGCTGGAGGTTACAGAAGATTATGCTACACTGAACCATATTGCCCGCGTGCTTGTGGATACATTGAATATGGAGGCTATGGTAAGCGTACGTGTGGCATTCAGCACGATTGCAGGGGAACTTAAGGATGTGTCCCGTTCCTATAAGGAGGCGCAGATGGCGCTGGAAGTAGGACGGGTATTCTATGCGGATAAAAATGTTCTGGCATATAATGAACTTGGCATCGGACGGCTGATCCACCAGCTTCCGCCGTCACTGTGCGGGATGTTTTTAAATGAGGTGTTCGAGCATGGAGGAGAGGAGCATTTTGAGGAAGAGGAGCTGACGACAGTCTATACATTCTTTGATAATAATCTGAATATATCTGAGACTGCCAGACAGTTATACATCCATCGGAACACACTCGTGTACCGGCTGGAAAAGATTCAGAAAAGGACAGGCCTGGATGTACGCGTATTTGAGGATGCGCTGACATTCAAGATTGCTATGATGGTAGCAGACCATATGAAAAATATAGTGTAACGCCGGCTGACGGCAGCACAGCAGATGGAAGAACGTAACAGTTCAGGCAGGTCTGTGCATTTACGGCACAGACCGTAAGAAAATGATTCAGGAGTGAAGGTATCTGAACTGTTACGGAAAAACAATCAGGAGGAGACAAGAATTATGACAGCATCAAACAGCAGACAGACAGGGCAGACCCTGAGAGTATATGACAGGGGCGTCTATCTCTTGAACGGAGAAGAGATTGTGGAGGACGCACAGGAAGTAAAGGCGAGAACCGGGCAGGAAGCTTTGCCAGAGGAGCTTGCGAAGCAGACAATGGCTTATCGGATCCTTGAGGAACACAATACCTCCGGAAATATGGAGCAGCTTCAGATTAAGTTTGACAAGCTGACATCTCATGACATTACATTTGTAGGAATCATCCAGACAGCACGGGCTTCCGGACTGGAGAGATTTCCGATCCCATATGTACTTACCAACTGTCACAACTCTTTGTGCGCAGTGGGCGGAACAATCAATGAGGATGACCACATGTTTGGCCTGACCTGCGCGAAAAAATACGGAGGAGTATATGTACCGCCCCACCAGGCAGTGATTCACCAGTATGCCCGCGAGATGCTGGCAGGCGGAGGCAGGATGATTCTTGGCTCGGACAGCCATACCCGTTACGGTGCACTCGGGACAATGGCTATGGGTGAGGGCGGCCCGGAGCTTGTGAAGCAGCTTCTGAATAAGACCTATGATATCAAGATGCCGGGGGTAGTAGGAATCTACCTGGACGGAGAGCCTGCAAAGGGAGTCGGTCCCCAGGATGTTGCGCTGGCGATTATTGGTGCGACATTTGCAGATGGATATGTCAACAATAAGGTCATGGAATTTGTCGGACCAGGCGTCGGAAAGCTCAGCGCTGATTTCCGGATTGGTATTGATGTTATGACGACCGAGACCACCTGTCTGTCCTCCATCTGGACAACAGACGAAAAGATTCGTGAATTCTATGAAATCCATGGAAGGGAAGAGGACTATAAAGAACTTGCACCCGGCGCAGCAGCATACTATGACGGCATGGTATATGTGAATTTAAGCAAGATTAAGCCCATGATTGCAATGCCGTTCCATCCGTCAAATGTCTATACCATAGACGAGGTAAATGCAAACCTTGCCGATATTCTTCATGATGTAGAGCAGAAAGCTGCCGTAAGCCTTGGAGGCGCAGTGGACTATTCCCTGCAAAGCAAGATCCGGGACGGAAGACTCTACGTAGACCAGGGACTGATCGCCGGCTGTGCAGGCGGAGGCTTTGAAAATATCTGCGCGGCAGCGGACATTATAAAGGGGCACTATATCGGCGCGGATGAATTCACCTTCAGTGTATATCCGGCAAGCACGCCAATCTATATGGAACTGGTGAAAAACGGTGCAGTCGCTGACCTGATGGCAGCAGGAACCATTGTAAAGACCGCATTCTGCGGGCCATGCTTCGGTGCAGGAGACACGCCGGCTAACAATGCATTCTCCATCCGCCACTCTACAAGAAACTTTCCGAACCGTGAAGGTTCAAAGCTTCAGAGCGGACAGATTGCATCTGTAGCTCTCATGGATGCACGCTCCATTGCAGCAACAGCAGCAAACCAGGGCTACCTTACACCGGCAACAGCAATGGATGTGGAATACAGCGGAAAGAAATACCACTTCGACAAGACGATTTACGCAAACCGTGTATTTGACAGCCACGGAGAAGCTGATTCGTCCGTGGAGATTAAATTTGGCCCCAACATAAAAGACTGGCCAGCAATGCCGGCGCTCCCTGAAAATCTGATCCTTAAGATTGTATCTGAGATCCACGATCCGGTTACCACAACAGATGAGCTCATTCCATCCGGAGAGACCTCATCCTACAGATCGAATCCCCTTGGGCTTGCAGAATTCGCATTATCCAGGAAGGATCCCGCATATGTGGGCCGTGCTAAGGAAGTACAGGCAGCACAGAAGGCAATTGAGGCAGAACAGTGCCCGGCAGAAGCGCTGAAAGAGCTTGGGCCAGTCATGCAGGCGATCCATGGGAAGTATCCGGAGATTGACCGGACCAATGCAGGCGTAGGAAGCACCATCTTTGCCGTAAAGCCAGGCGATGGTTCAGCCAGAGAACAGGCGGCATCCTGCCAGAAGGTGCTCGGCGGCTGGGCAAATATTGCCAATGAGTACGCAACAAAAAGATACCGTTCCAACCTGATCAACTGGGGCATGCTCCCGTTCATAACCGAAGCCAGCCACGAAGCACTTCCGTTCAAAAACGGAGACTACCTCTTCGTGCCAGAGATCAGAAAAGCCATCGAAGAAAAACAGACAGAAATCAAAGCATATGTCATCCGGGAAGAGCTGGAAGAGATCCAGCTGAAGCTGGGGGACATGACAGATAACGAGAGAGAGATTATCCTTAAAGGATGCCTGATAAATTATTATAGAGGATAATGCGCAAATTGGGGACGGGGTATTTCTAGAAATACCCCGTCCCCAATTTAATTTTACCCTGTCCCCAATGCAACACTTGCACCTTTTTTTGACTCTTATATATAGCAACACAAAGTACTTTGGATATCCATAAGGGAGGAGAAGATATGAAATGCGATGCCAGGAAGTTTGCGCAGATGTATGAAGACGTTTATGCGGATCTGTATCGTTTCGCGCTTTGTCTGATGAAGAATCAGCAGGAGGCGGAGGATTCGGTGAGTGAGGCGGTCATATCTGCATATGAGAATATCCGGAAGCTCCGTAAAGAGGAGGCATTCAAAAGCTGGATGTTTACGATCCTTTCGAATATCTGCAGGAGAAGACTTAAGCAGGTCACGCGTGAGATGCCGCAGGATGGAGGCGGTTCATATGAGGAGACTGCGGTAGAGGATGTAGATCTTTCTCTTGCGATGGATGTAAGGAATGCCTTTTTTGTTCTGACGGAGGAAGAGCAGACGATTGTCGGTCTGTCTGTTTTTGGCGGATATAACAGCAATGAGATTGGAACTATGATGAAACTGAATGCAAATACGGTGCGCTCCAAGCGGAGCCGTGCTCTTGCCAAGATGGAATGTGTTTTACAGTAAATCAGACGGATTTTGCGGAAGTTTTGAGAAAGGGGCAGTTTTATGAATAAGAAGGAACAGGATGTTATCCAGAAGATAAAGGAAAAGACTGGCAATATAATGGTTCCGG